>Ga0136622_10000311_pt1 | contig 19780 bp, 15 predicted proteins | sample AntDrymUQ4482106_2_FD_104803 | JGI IMG/M metagenome (GOLD analysis project Ga0136622, IMG submission 104803) | Polar desert sand microbial communities from Dry Valleys, Antarctica - metaG UQ448 (21.06) | ecosystem: Environmental > Terrestrial > Soil > Desert | place: Antarctica: Dry Valley...
CGCCTGAACGCCGGAACCACGGCCGAACTCGGCCAGTTCCTGTTGGGGTACGGCGTGTCGTAGCCGCGAGTCGGGTCGCGCGGCCAGGGACGACGGTCAGAACGCCCAGCACGACAGTGAGCGCCAGCAGCACCATCTGCGTCTCACCGAGTCCGAGCACCAGTCGGGTGTCGAGCCACAGGGATGCGACAGCGATAGTCGGGATGGTCAGGCCGATGCTCGCCATCGCCGAGCCGAGTGCGAGGTTGAGGCTGGTCTGCATCCGGTTGCGCAGCACCGCACGCACCGCCGCGATCGACTCCGGGAGCAGGACCAGGAGCGCGATCACGACACCGACGAACGTCAGGGGAAGCCCGCGGCGGCCACCCCCGCCTCGATCGCGCGAGACTCCACCTTGGCGAGTCCGACCACTGCAACGAGGGCCACCACCAGCAACGCGAGGCTTGTCATGGCGGTCCGGGTGGACGGGGGCTGCGTGGTCCTCCTGCGGCTCCACGGTTGAGCCGTCGCGCGTCACGGGCAGGAAGAAGTCGCGATGACGCACGGTCTGGGTCAGGACGAACCCGACGTAGAGCACCAGCGACGCGACTGCCGCGAAGGTCAGCTGCGCGGTGGAGAAGACCGGACCGGAACGGCTCTCGGTGAAGTTCGGAAGGACGAGGCTCAAGGTGGCCAGTGCCAAGACGGTGGCCAGCGCCGCACCCGCGCCTTCGGCGTTGAATCGCACCATCCCGAACTTGATCGCCCCCACGAGCAGGCACAACCCCACGATGCCGTTGCTGGCGATCATCGTCGCCGCGAACACCGTGTCCCTCGCCAGGGTCGAGGTCTGGCCGTCACCGGAGACCATCAGCGTGACGATCAGCGCGACCTCGATCACGGTGACCGCGACCGAGCACCAAGGATCCGAACGGCTCCCCGACACGATGCGCGACGACCTCCGCGTGATGCACCGCGGCCAGCACGGACCCGGCCAGGACCAGGGCCACCAGGACCAGAAGCACCACGTTGAGGTCAGCCCTCCATGCCACCGCCAGCACGAGTACGCCGACCACCGGCGCGAGCATCGGCAAGCGCAGCAGGGGCGACCCGCGAACCGCAGCCATAGCCCCCACCCTCTCAGCCGCGCCCGGGGTAGCGGTCTCGACGGGGCTCGACCAGCCGAACGTCGCGAGTCGCTAGGCTTCGCGACCATGGGCGAGGAGTTGACCGACCAAGATGCGGTGCAGCCTCCGCTGTTCGTGGTGAAGGGTGAGGCGTCGGATGAGGAGATCGCCGCGCTGAGCGTCGTACTGGCGTCCCTGGCCGCCCGGGCCTCGCAGCGCGACCGGACACCGACGCGGGAGTGGTCGGCGCATCGGCGGAAGGTGCGCGAGACTCACCGGTTCGGCCCAGGCGCCTGGCGGTCGAGCGGCCTGCCTCGCTGAGCGGCACCACGAGCAAGCGCGTCCCCTGCTCATCTAAGGTGACGCCCGTGAGTGTCTTCGGTGCGAATCGCCCGATCGACGCCATCGCGGACGACTACGTCGAGGACTACTGCGCGCTGAGCCCCATCACGGCGACCCATCTGGGCGTGTGGGGCCACGAGGACCGTCTCAACGACCTGTCGCCGGACGGCTACGCCGCGCGCGAGGAGCTGGCCCGGAAGGCGTTGTCCGACGCGAGCGGGGGGCTCGCGGGCGACGAGCGCGAGCGGGTTGCCAAGGACGCCTTCCTGGAACGACTCGGCCTCGACGTCGAGATGTACGACGCGCTGCTGCCGCAGTCCGAGGTCTCGGTGATCGCCAGCGCGCTGCATGACATGCGCCAGGTATTCGACCTGATGGACTCCGAGGGCGAGGCGGCCCAGGTCGCCATCGACGCTCGGCTTGCCGCGGTCCCGGAGACCCTGCACGGCTACCGGCAGACACTCCTGCGCTCCGCGGACCTGGGCCGGGTGGCCGCGAAGCGGCAGCTGCTGGAGGTGGCCGCACAGGTGCGCGGCTGGACCGGCAGGGCCCCTCGCGACAACTTCTTCCTGAGCCTCGCTGACGGACTCAACGCCGATGCCGATGGAGCGCTCGGTGCCCAGCTCCACCAGCACGCGCGAGGTGCAAGCCGTGCCTTCGCGGACTTCGGCAGCTTCCTCCAGACCGAGCTCGCCGCGAGGGGACGCGACGTGGAAGCAGTGGGAGCCGAGCTCTACTCGCTGTGCTCCCGCTACTTTCTCGGCGCGCGTCTCGACCTCGAGGAGACCTACCACTGGGGGTGGGACGAGCTCGGCCGGATCAGCGCCGAGATGGACACGACGGCGCATCGCATCGTGCCAGGGGGGTCGGTCGACGAAGCCGTGGCAGGGCTGGACGCGGACCCCTCACGCAGGATCTCGGGCAAGGAGAGCTTCCGGGGCTGGATGCAGGCGCTCGCCGACCGGACGTTGGTGGCCTTGGCCGACGTGCACTTCGACATCGCGCAGCCGGTACGCCGGATCGAGTGCTGCCTGGCCCCGACCTCCGACGGCGGCATCTACTACACCGGACCCAGCGAGGACTTCTCCCGGCCCGGCCGGATGTGGTGGGCGGTGCCCGAGGGCATCGACGAGTTCTCGACCTGGCGCGAGGTGACCACCGTCTTCCACGAGGGTGTCCCCGGCCACCACCTGCAGGTCGGCCAGACCGCCTTCCAGAAGGACCAGCTGAACCGCTGGCAGCGGTTGATGTGCTGGGTCGCCGGGCACGGGGAGGGCTGGGCGTTGTACGCCGAGCGTCTGATGGACGAGCTCGGACATCTCCACGACCCGGGCGACAAGCTGGGCATGCTCGACGCCCAGGCGTTCCGCGCGGCGCGCGTGATCCTCGACATCGGCCTGCATCTCCAGCTGAGGATCCCCCGTGACAACCCGTTCGGCTTCCACCCCGGAGAGCGATGGACTCCTGCCCTCGGCTTCGAGTTCCTGCGTCAACAAACGCGGATGGACGACCCGACGATCGTCTTCGAGGTGAACCGCTACCTGGGCTGGCCGGGCCAGGCGCCGGCGTACAAGGTCGGCGAACGCACGTGGTTCGAGGCGCGCCGCAGCGCCAGAGAGCGGCTGGGCGCGTCCTTCGACCTCAAGGAGTTCCACCGAGCCGCGCTCGACCTCGGCTCGATGGGACTCGACCCGTTCCGTGCCGCGATGTCGAGGCTCGGGTGAGGTCGCGCCTGGTCCTCGCCTCCGCGTCCCCGGCCCGGCTGGCGACGCTGCGGGGTGCCGGGATCGAGCCGGAGGTGGTCGTCTCCGGGGTGGACGAGTCCGCGGTGACGGGGGCCGACCCGGCGACGCTCGCGCGAGAGCTGGCCACGCGCAAGGCGCGTGCGGTCGCTGCGGGCTTGTCGGATGCGTGGGTCATCGGGTGCGACTCCCTGCTCGAGCTGGACGGCGAGATGCTCGGGAAGCCACGCGACGCCGATGACGCCGTCGCACGTTGGGGTCGCATGAGCGGGCGATCCGGCGTACTGCACACCGGCCACTGCGTCATCGACCTGCCGGCCACCGGCCCTTCGCGCGAGATCATCAGAGCCGCGACCACGGTGGTGCACTTCGCGCGGATGCGTGATGAGGAGGTCGAGGCGTACGTCGCAACCGGCGAGCCACTCCACGTAGCGGGCGCGTTCACCGTCGACGGGCTCGGCGGACCGTTCGTCTCCGCCATCGAAGGTGACCATCACAACGTCGTCGGACTGAGCCTGCCTGTGCTGCGGTCGATGTTCGACGAGCTCGGTGTCGTGTGGACCGATCTGTGGGAGCGGTTCGGTGTCACTCGACAGGAAGGCCGAGCCCCCGCGCGATGAGCATCCGCTGCACCTCCGAGGTCCCCTCCCCGATCTCCAGCACCTTGGCGTCGCGGTAGAACCGCGTCACCGGGTACTCCTCCATGAACCCGTAGCCCCCGAAGATCTGCGTGGCGATCCGGGTCGCCGTGACGGCCGACTCGGTGGCGTGCAGCTTCGCGATCGCGGCGGCGTGCTTGAACTCCTTCGCGGGCCGGCCCGCGTCCTTGAGAGCGGCTGCTCGATAGGTCAGCGCCCGAGCCGCCTCGAGCATCACCTCCAGGTCGGCCACCTGGAACGCGACGCCCTGCTTGGAGCCGATGGGTACGCCGAACGTGGTCCGCTCACCGGCGTACTGCACCGACATGTCGAGGCAAGCCTGGATGCACCCGACTGCCAGCGCAGCGATCGCGACACGCCCGTCGTCGAGGGTCGAAAGGAACTGCGCGAGACCGCGCCCCCGCTCGCCGAGCAGGTGCGTCTCGGGCACCCGCACGTCGTCGAAGCTCAGCGGGTGGGTGTCGGACGCGTGCCAGCCGAGCTTGTCGTAGGCGGGTTCGACGGTGAAGCCGGGCGTCCCCGAGGGGACGATGATCGTGCTGACCTCCGCACGTCCGTCTGCGCGGGTCCCGGTCCGCGCGGTCACCGTGACCAGGGAGGTGATGTCGGAGCCGGAGTTGGTGATGAACTGCTTCGCCCCGTTGAGCACCCACTGCCCGTCGACGAGGTCCGCCTTGGTCCGGGTCGCCCCGGCGTCGGAGCCGGAGCCCGGCTCGGTAAGCCCGAAACCGGCCAGAGCACGCCCGGCGACCAGGTCGGGGAGCCAGGTCTGTTTCTGCTCGTCGGTGCCGAAGGTGAGGATCGGGTTGATCCCCAGGCCGACAGCCGCCTCGAGCGTGATCCCCATCGACTGGTCGACCCGACCGATCTCCTCGATGGCCACGCACAGGCTGCTGAAGTCGCCATCCGCGCCGGCGCCGCCATACTCCTCCGGAGCGGTCAGCCCGAAGAGCCCCAACGAGCCCATCTGCTGCACGACGTCGACGGGGAAGTGGTGGTCCTTGTCCCATTTCGCGGCGTGGGGCGCGATCTCCGCCTCGGCGAAGTCACGCATCACACGACGGAACGCCTCGTGCTCGGGGGACAGCTCGTAGGACGCCATCTCCGGCTCCTTCCCGCAGCCGCCACGGCCGCTGTATTACGCTTACGTCAACGTAAGCTTTGTCATCGGCAAGCCTAGGTCGCTTACGTAGCGGAAGGGCAAGGACTGGAGCGCTGGTGGACGAGACCTGGACGATCACGGAGCTGGCCGACGAGCACGACGTGACGCTGCGCACCCTGCGCCACTACGAGGACGTCGGCCTGCTCCGTCCCGAGCGTCGCGGCACCACCCGAGTCTTCCACCAGCGCGACCGGATCCGGTTGGCGCTCATCCTGCGCGGCAGGCGACTCGGCTTCTCCCTCGACGAGATCGCCACGATCGTGAACATGTACGACGACCAGCCCGGCGAGGCCGGACAGCTGCACTACCTGATCGAGCAGATCGACGTACGCCGCTCCGAGCTCGCGCAGCGGCGCCGTGACATCGAGGAGACCCTCGAGGAGCTCGAGCGCGTGGAGCAGCGCTGTCGCGAGGACCTCGCCCGGCTGTAACCCCGACGCGTGCCTTCAATGCGGCCAGTCGGTGCACTAGGCATCATTTGCGGCCGAGAGTGGTGCGTTTTGGAACCAAGTGAGCGTGGATCAAGCGCTACCTGACCCGCGTGCTTGAATGCGAGCCATGCGCTACGCCGTCACTGGAGCGACCGGGTTCGTCGGGGGTGCGCTCGCCAGTCGCCTGCGCGCGGACGGCCACGAGGTCGTGGCGCTCGTGCGCGACCTGCGGCGTGCCGTAGACCTCGAGTGGCAGGGCGTCGAGCTGGTCGCAGGTGACCTCGACGACCACAGCGCGCTGGACACGCTCTGCGACCGCGTCGACGGGCTCTTCCATGTCGCGGGCTGGTACAAGCTCGGCCGGCGGGATCCGTCGTTGGGCACCACGGTCAACGTCGAGGGGACGCGCAACGTGTTGTCGGCCGCGCGCCGCAATGACGTGCCGCGAGTCGTCTACACCAGCACGCTCGCGGTGAACTCCGACACCGGTGGCACCGTGCCCGACGAGTCGTACCGTTTCACCGGCAGACACATCTCCGCCTACGACCGGACCAAGGCCGAGGCACACGACCTCGCCGAGGAGCTCGGGCGCAACGGCCTGCCCGTCGTGATCGTGCAACCGGGACTGGTCTACGGACCCGGCGACACCGCGCAGACCGGAGCGCTCATCGAGCAGGTGATCCGCGGCAAGCGGCCGATGGCACCCTCGGCCGGCGGGGTGTGCTGGGGGTACGTCGACGACATCGTGACCGGCCATGTCCTCGCCATGGAGAAGGGAACCCCTGGCGAGTCATACATGCTGGCGGGGCCTCGCGCGTCACTGGCCGAGGGCCTGCGCAAGGTCGCGCACCTCGCGGGCACGAAGGGACCGATCTTGCTCCCTGCCCCGGCGGTCCAGCTGACCGCAGGGCTTTCGGGGTTGCTCGGCAGGGTGCTGCCGCTGCCGCCCGAATACGCCGCCGAGACGGTGCGCGCCTCGCTGGCGACGTACTTCGGCTCGCCCGCGAAGGCGCAGCGCGAGCTCGGCTGGACGGCTCGTCCGCTCGACGAGGGGCTGCGTCAGACCATCGACGCCGCCCGCTGAGGCTTTGCCGTGCCCGAGAAACGCAGGCGAGTGTCGTCGGGTTCGCCGTACGAGGAGCAAGTTGGCTTCTCCCGCGCAGTCAGCGTCGGGCGTCTGGTGTACGTCGCCGGCACCGCGCCGATCTGGCCGGACGGCGAGGTCGACCCCGACCCGCTGACCCAGGCGCGACGTTGCTGGGAGATCGCGCTCGCTGCTCTGGAGGAGCTGGGAGGCACGGCAGCAGACGTGGTCCGCACGCGGCAGTACATCACCGACGCCGCACACCAGGACGCTGCCGCTCAGGCCCACGGCGAGGTCTTCGCCGACATCCGCCCGGTCAGCACCATGGTCGTGGTCGCGGGGCTGGTCGACCCCCGTTGGCTGGTCGAGGTCGAGCTCGACGCGGTCCTGCCCTGACGTAGGACTCAGATCGCTGGGCCTCAGCGCAGCAGCCAGGCCGACAGCTCCGCCCCGAGGGCAGCAGTGACGCGCTGCTCGTAGCCGCGCAACTCATCCGCGCTCAGCACCTCGCGCCCGGCGCCCGAGCGACCGCGGCGGAAGAACGCCGACCTGTCCTTGAAGATGCCGAGCGTGTCAGGCGTGAGCGAGGCCGCGCGTGCGCGCATGCTGCGAAACGTCGCTGCCTCCACGATGAGTGGCCACGTGGCGGGCGGGACGTCGATGCCGAGACGGGACGCGATCCGCCGCATCTCTCCCGGCAGGTCGCGAGCGAGGTCGGCGTAGTGGACCAGGACGACGTTCGGCTCACGACGGCGCCGCCATGCGTCGGAGAGGTGATGCAGGAAGCCGGACAACGAGTCCATCCGTTCGGCCGGGTCCGACTCCGCGACCACCCAGTCGGCTAGCCAGGAGTGCAAGGGCGCTCGCGCATCGGACGATCCGTCGGGGGCGCCCGTCAGCTCGTGCAGCCTCTCGCGGTCGATGTTCTCCGCCTGGTGGTACAACGACACGGCCGCATCGAGCGGGTCTCGGGCAACCACGACGTACGTCGCCCGCTCGTCGAGGGGCACGCCGTCGAGCGGTGTGTGCGTCTTCACGAAGCGACGATGCTCCTGTGCCTCGAGACGGGCGGCCACCTCCTCGATCGGCTCCACGAGATGGTCGAGCCAGGGCGACAGGACCGGTAGGGGCGCGGGCAGCTCGGGTGTGCGAAAGACCAGCAGCGCGCAGATCATCTGCACCCACGTCGTGCCACTCTTCGAGCGGGAGCTGATCACGATGTCGCCGTCGCGGAAGTCGAACCGCTCCCACCGGGCGCTGTCCTCGTCCGTTGACGTGTAGCGCGTCCAGCTGCGGGTGCTCACGGTGCTCACAAGGTGGTGGCGGGCGGGTCGTACGTCGGCTCGTAGAGCGTCATGTTCCCGGCTCCGGGAATCCGCAGCGAGATCGTGTGACCCCAAGGCTCCTCCTGCACGTCCCCGTCGAACTCGGCGCCGCGGCCCTTCAGCTCGGCAACGGTCGCGGCCAGGTCGTCGCACATGAGCGAGACGTCGAACGACTGGTCGGTCTCGCCCGATCGACCCTCGTGCTCCCAGGCGCTCGGATGCACGCCCATCTCGCTGGGGCCGGTCTTGAAGATGAGCCAACCGCCGCCGGTGTCGGAGGACGGCAGCTCGAGGACGTCGCGGACGAACGCGCGCGCGGCTTCTGGGTCCTCGGCGTAGATGAGGGTGTGGAGTGCGGTGATCATGGCAGCCAACCTATGTCCGCCGCCAGACGCCTTAGACTCCGGTTGTCTCGTCCACTCAGGAAGCAGGAGCAGCCCGTGGCAGGCACGCCGGACGTCAAGCCGCTGCAGAAGGTGCTCGTCGCCAACCGCGGCGAGATCGCGGTGCGCGTGGTGCGTGCGTGCAAGGACGCGGGGATCGGCAGCGTCGCGGTCTACGCTGACCCCGACCGAGACGCACTCTTCGTGCGTCTGGCCGACGAGGCGCACAGCCTGGGCGGTGCAACCCCGGCCGAGTCCTATCTCTCGATCGAGAAGATCATCGACGTCGCCAAGAAGTCCGGCGCCGACTCGGTCCACCCCGGCTACGGCTTCCTCGCGGAGAACTCCGAGTTCGCCCAGGCTGTGCTCGACGCGGACCTGGTCTGGATCGGTCCTCCGCCGTCGGCGATCGACGCGCTCGGTGACAAGGTGCAGGCGCGCCACATCGCGCAGAAGGTCGGCGCACCGCTGGTGGCCGGCACCCCCGAACCGGTCGAGGACGCCGACGAGGTGATCGCCTTCGCGAAGGAGCACGGCCTGCCCATCGCGATCAAGGCGGCGTTCGGGGGCGGCGGCCGCGGCCTGAAGGTCGCGCACAAGGAGGAGGAGGTCGCCGACCTCTACGAGTCGGCGGTCCGCGAGGCCGAGGGTGCCTTCGGGCGGGGTGAGTGCTTCGTGGAGAAGTACCTGGACAAGCCACGCCACGTCGAGACCCAGTGCCTCGCCGACCGGCACGGGAACGTCGCGGTGATCTCCACCCGCGACTGCTCGCTGCAGCGGCGGCACCAGAAGCTGGTCGAGGAAGCGCCGGCGCCGTTCCTCTCCGAGGAGCAGATGACCACGCTCTACGAGTCCTCGAAGGCCATCATGAAGGAGGCCGGGTACGCCGGCGCGGGGACCTGCGAGTTCCTGGTCGGCCAGGACGGCACCATCTCCTTCCTCGAGGTCAACACCCGGCTCCAGGTCGAGCACCCGGTCACTGAGGAGGTGACCGGCATCGACCTGGTCCGCGAGATGTTCCGGATCGCCGCGGGAGAGGAGCTCGGGTACGACGACCCGCAGGTCACCGGCCACTCGATCGAGTTCCGGATCAACGCCGAGGACGGCGGCAGCAACTTCATGCCCGCGCCCGGAACCCTGACCCGGTGGCATCAGCCGGCCGGACCCGGGGTCCGCGTCGACGGTGGCTACGACCAGGGCGAGACCGTCCCCGGCTCCTTCGACTCCCTCGTGGCGAAGCTCGTGGTAACCGGGCGTGACCGCACCCAGGCCCTGGAGCGCTCACGCCGCGCACTCGACGAGTTCGTCGTGGACGGCATGCCGACGGTCATCCCGTTCCACCGCGCGGTGGTCTACGACCCCGCCTTTGTCGCCGACGACGGCGACTTCGCGGTGTTCACGAGCTGGATCGAGACAGAGTTCGACAACCGGATCGAGCCTTATGCGGGCGACACGGAAGAGGCGGAGCCCGCCGCCGAGCGCCAGAGCGTCACCGTCGAGGTGGGCGGCCGGCGGGTCGAGGTCGTCCTGCCCTCGGGCTTCGGCGTCTCTGCAGCTGCGGGGGGAGGCGCGAAGCCAAAGCGGGCGAAGAGCAAGAAGGCCGGTGCGGCTGTCAGCGGGGACGCGCTCACCTCGCCGATGCAGGGCACGATCGTCAAGGTGGCCGCCGAGGAGGGCCAGGACGTCACCGAGGGTGACGTGATCGTGGTGATCGAGGCGATGAAGATGGAGCAGCCGCTCAAGGCCCACAAGAACGGCACGGTCACGGACCTGTCAGCGGAGGTCGGCGCCACGGTGACCAACGGCCAGGCGCTGTGTGAGATCAAAGACTGACCTCTTGGTGCTGCCCCCACTTGCGTTCTCGAGTTACGTACCGGCGGCGGCCCCGGTCGTGTGGGCGCACGCGACCGACTTCGACGGCATCAACCACGAGCTGATGCCGATTCTCAAGATGACGGCTCCGGCGACGGTGCGCGGTTTGGACCCTGAACGCATCGTTCTGGGTGAGCGAGTGTGCCGGTCATGGCTACTGCTCGGCGGCGTGCTGCCGGTGGACTACGACGACATCACGCTGACCGAGCTCGAGCCCGGGCGCCGGTTTCTCGAGCAGTCGACGATGTTGAGCAGCCGCAGGTGGCAGCACGAGCGCTCGATCCGACCCATCAACGGCGACTCGTGCACGGTGACCGACCGGATCTCCCTCGTCGCGCGGGTCCCCGGCACCGGCCCGGCTCTGCGATACCTCGTCCGACTGCTGTTCGCGCATCGGCACCGCCGACTTGTGCGCCGGTTCTCCGTCTGATGTTCGCCAAGGTCCTGGTCGCGAACCGCGGCGAGATAGCGATCCGTGCGTTTAGGGCCGCCTACGAGCTCGGTGCGCAGACCGTGGCGGTGTTCCCGCACGAGGACCGCGGCTCCGAGCACCGGCTCAAGGCGGACGAGGCCTACGAGATCGGCGAGCGCGGTCACCCCGTGCGGGCCTACCTGGACGCCGAGGGGATCGTCGACACGGCGGTGCGCGCTGGGGTCGACGCGATCTATCCCGGCTACGGGTTCCTGTCGGAGAACCCCTGGCTCGCGGAGGTGTGCGCGAACGCCGGGATCACCTTCATCGGTCCCACGGCCGACGTACTCGAGCTGACCGGGAACAAAGCGCGCGCGATCAAGGCCGCGGCAGCGGCCGGCATCCCGACCCTCGCGTCGGTGGACCCCAGCACCGACGTCGACGAGCTCGTCGAAGAGGCGTCGGGACTCGAGTACCCGGTGTTCGTGAAGGCGGTCGCCGGCGGTGGCGGGCGGGGGATGCGCCGGGTCGCGCGGGAGTCGGAGCTCCGAGAGGCGGTGGAGGCATGCATGCGAGAGGCCGAGGGCGCCTTCGGTGACCCGGCGGTCTTCGTCGAGCAGGCGGTGGTGAACCCGCGCCACATCGAGGTGCAGGTGCTCGCCGACGGCGCAGGCGAGGTGATCCACCTCTTCGAGCGCGACTGCTCGGTGCAGCGTCGGCACCAGAAGGTCGTCGAGATCGCGCCCGCCCCGCACCTGGACCCGGAGATGCGGAAGCGGATGTGCGCCGACGCGGTGAGGTTCGCCCAGGAGATCGGCTACCGCAACGCGGGGACGGTGGAGTTCCTGCTCGACGAGTCGGGCTCGTATGTCTTCATCGAGATGAACCCGCGGATCCAGGTCGAGCACACCGTCACCGAGGAGGTCACCGAGGTCGACCTGGTGCAGTCACAGATGCTGATCGCGTCCGGGGCGACGCTCGACGAGCTCGGCCTCTCGCAGGACAGCGTGCAGGTGCGTGGTGCCGCGCTGCAGTGCCGGATCACGACCGAGGATCCCGCCAACGGCTTCCGTCCCGACACGGGGATGATCACGACGTACCGCTCCCCCGGCGGTGCTGGGGTGCGGCTCGACGGCGGCACCACCCACACCGGCGCCGAGATCAGCGCCCACTTCGACTCGATGCTGGCCAAGCTGACCTGCCGCGGCCGCACCTTCGAGGCCGCGCTCGAGCGCGCACGGCGCGCGGTCACCGAGTTCCGGATCCGCGGCGTCTCCACCAACGTAGCCTTCCTGCAGGCAGTGCTCGATGACCCCGACTTCCGGGCGGGCAGGGTGACTACGTCGTTCATCGAGGACCACCCACATCTGCTCACGGCGCGGTCCTCGGCCGACCGCGGCACCAAGCTGCTGACCTATCTCGCCGACGTCACCGTCAACCAACCGCACGGGCCCGCGCCGGTGTCGGTGGACCCGTTCACCAAGCTGCCCTCGCTCGACCTCGACGTGCCTGCGCCCGACGGGAGCCGCCAGCTGCTGCTCGAGCTCGGGCCGGAGGGGTTCGCGCGACGGTTGCGCGACCAGCAACAGGTCGCGGTCACCGACACGACCTTCCGCGACGCACACCAGTCGCTGCTCGCCACCCGGGTCCGGACGCGCGACCTACTCGCGGTCGCCGGTCATGTAGCCCGCATGACACCGCGGCTCTGGAGCGTAGAGGCGTGGGGAGGGGCGACGTACGACGTGGCGCTGCGCTTCCTGTCAGAGGACCCGTGGGACCGGCTCGCCGCGCTGCGGCAGGCAGTGCCCAACATCTGCCTGCAGATGCTGCTGCGAGGACGCAACACGGTCGGCTACACGCCGTACCCCACGGAGGTCGCCGAGGCGTTCGTCCAGGAGGCCGCCGAGACCGGGATCGACGTCTTCCGGATCTTCGACGCCCTGAACGACGTCGAGCAGATGCGGCCGGCGATCGAGGCGGTGCGGGAGACGGGCAGCACCGTCGCCGAGGTCGCGCTCTGCTACACCGGCGACCTGTCGGACCCCGACGAGTCGCTCTACACGCTGGACTACTACCTCGAGCTCGCCGATCAGATCGTCGACGCGGGCGCGCACGTGCTTGCGATCAAGGATATGGCCGGCCTGCTGCGCGCACCCGCGGCACGGACTCTGGTGACCGCCCTGCGTGAACGGTTCGAGCTGCCGCTGCACCTGCACACCCACGACACCGCGGGTGGACAGCTCGCCACGCTGCTCGCCGCGATCGAGTCCGGGGTCGACGCAGTGGACGCCGCCTGCGCGACGATGGCCGGCACGACTAGCCAGCCGGCGCTCTCGGCCCTCGTGGCCGGCACCGACCACTCCTCCCGCGAGACCGGTCTGGATCTACGCGCGGTCTGCGATCTCGAGCCCTACTGGGAGGCGACCCGCCGGGTCTACGCGCCGTTCGAGGCGGGCCTCCCCGCACCGACCGGGCGTGTCTACACCCACGAGATCCCCGGCGGCCAGCTCTCGAACCTCCGGCAGCAGGCCATCGCTCTCGGCCTCGGTGAGAAGTTCGAGCAGATCGAGGACATGTACGCCGCCGCGAACGCCATCCTCGGCAACATCGTGAAGGTGACTCCCTCCTCGAAGGTGGTCGGCGATCTCGCGCTCCACCTGGTCGGGGTCGGAGCGGATGCCGGTGAGTTCGAGGCCGAGCCCGGCAGGTTCGACATCCCCGACTCGGTGATCGGGTTCCTGTCAGGCGAGCTCGGCGAGCCTCCCGGCGGATGGCCCGAGCCGTTCCGCACCAAGGCGCTGGAGAAGCGCTCGAGCGAACCCGCGGTCCCGGAGATCAGCAACGAGGACCGGGATGGACTTCGCAACGACCGGCGCGCGACCCTGAACCGGCTGCTCTTCCCTGCGCCGTCGAAAGACTTCGCCGAGTCACGGGAGAAGTACGGCGACATCTCAATCCTGCCGACTTCCGACTTCCTCTACGGCCTGCGACAGGGCGAGGAGCACCCGGTCGACCTCGAGGAGGGCAAGCGCCTCATCCTGGGTCTGCAGGCGGTGACCGACCCGGATGAGCGCGGCATCCGGACCGTGATGTGCACAATCAACGGCCAGCTGCGCCCGGTCAACGTCCGCGACCGCTCGGTGTCCTCCGACGTCTCCGCGCCGGAGAAGGCCGACACAGACGAGCCCGGTCACGTCGCGGCACCCTACGACGGAGTCGTCACGATCTCGGTGGAGGAGGGCGCCTCGGTCGAGGCGGGAGCAACGGTGGCCACGATCGAGGCGATGAAGATGGAGGCCTCGATCACGGCACCGATCGCGGGGACGGTGCGGCGACTGGCGTTGCAGGGTCCCCAGCAGGTCGAAGGCGGCGACCTGGTCCTTGTCCTGGGCGACTGACCTCTCCCACGGGTGGTCGAGCTTGTCGAGACTGGAGTCGGGGCTCTCGTCCGGTTGGCGGCGGTGAACCGGCTGGACTGTCCCAGCAGAAACGGTGAGCTGACGCGGGCTTCCCGAGCTTGTCTTCCAGGTCCTGGGACAGTTATTGGGGGCGGGCTTTCAAAGGAGGCCGAGCTCGGTGGCGTGCCTGCGCACGGCGTCGCTGTCGGCCGCGAGCACGAACGGCACGTCCTGGTCCCACGCTCCCGAGACCGTCTCGACGCGACCGTCCCCCGGGTCGAGCCGCACTTCGCGGATGAAGACCGCCAGGATTCGCCCTGGGTATGCCCGCACAGTGTCCGCGTAGATCTCGGGGTCCTTCTCCCCGGAGTCGCCGAGGAGAACGAAAGGCAGGTGGGGGTGGAGGTCGAGGATCTCTCTGATGCGACCGGTCTTCTGCTCGCGGCCCGCGGCAGTGCCGAGTAGGTCGCGCAGCAGCACCGACCCCATCGGGAATCCGCGGTGCCGCAGAAACGCCACCAGGAAGGCATGCAGGTTCCAGGGGCTCGAGGAGACATAGAAGACCGGGTTCACCCCAGCCGCGAGATCGCGGTACAGGTCCGCTGCTCCCGGGAACGGGGTCCGAGTGAGAGCGGACCCAGTGAACGTCTGGCGAATCATCTGACCGACCCGCTGAACGCCGGTCTCGAGGATCGTATCGTCGATGTCGGAGAGGATCCCAAACCTCGCGTTTGGTCCTGGAACCCGCACCTCGAGCGGCGCGATGTACGAGCCGGTCAGCCCCCGGTACTCACCGCAAAGCTCGACTGTGCCGCTGGTCCACGCCCTCGCGAGCTTGTCGGGGTCCGGGCGGAGGTGGGCGAGGAAGTAGCCCTCGGCGTCTGTGACGGCCACAACGTTCGCGCCCGCGACGCCCACCCGCAGCGGCACGCCTGGCAGTTCGTCGGTCACGAAGTTCCGCAGCGTGCGGCGTACCGCGGCACCGACCCCCTCACCCTCGACCGCCGCAGAAGGCAGGGGGTCATCGAGCACTCGGCCGCGCACCAACACCCCCTCGGCGCCGCCGTGCCCAATGTACGGCTCGATCCGAAAGTGGGCAGGCGGGCGCGAGCCGGCCCGTCGAAGCCGGGCCACGTCCCAGGCTCGCTCAAGGCTGATGACCCAGCCGCGCGCACTCATGGGACCACCGTATGTCCGTTGGCTGTAGCGCGGCGGTCCTCCTGAAATCACCAACACGACGCGCGGAGCTCTGGACGATCGCTATCCGTCGAAGCTACGCGACGTCCACGCCGGCCCCGCGCGGGCGATACGGGAGATGACGAAGGCCGCGTCCGACCGGGTCGCCATCTACGGCCTGGAGAACCCCGTCGGAGGGCCGGTCTACCTGCACGCCAAGACCGGCCTCGTCGACGACACCGAGAGGGAGTAGGCCCGGACCCGGCGGGCGGGCGAAGCCGCTCCGCGAGCGCGACGAGTCCCCAGCGGGGAGCCTCAGCTGGTCCAAGCGCGCCAGAGCGCGGCGTATTCGCCGTCGAGCGCCACGAGCTCGTCGTGGGAGCCGAGCTCGGCGATCCGGCCGTCGATGACGACCGCGATCCGGTCAGCGTCGTGGGCGGTGTGCAGGCGGTGGGCGATGGCGACGACGGCACGACCGGAGAGCAGCGCGCTCATCGAGCCCTCGACCGTGCGTGCGGTGCGCGGGTCGATCAGCGAGGTCGCCTCGTCGAGCACCAGCGTGTGCGGGTCGGCGATGATCAGCCGGGCCAGTGCCACCTGCTGCGCCTGCGCGGGCGTGAGCGCCTGCTGGCCCGAGCCGACCATCGTGTCCAGCCCGGCGGGCAGGCGGCGTACCCACTCGGCTGAGCCAACGGCGGCCAGTGCAGCCCAGACCGCGGCGTCGCCGGAGTCCTCGCGGGCCAGCACGATGTTGTCGCGCACCGAGCCGACGAAGACATGGTGCTCCTGGGTGACCAGCGCGACCTCGGTGCGCAGCGTCTCCAGCGGAAGCGTCACGAGGTCGACGCCACCGACCCGGACCGACCCGGTGCGCGGCCCGTTGATGCCCGACAGCAGCCGCCCGAGCGTCGACTTGCCCGAGCCACTCGGCCCCACGATCGCCAGCCGTTCACCGATCCGCAGGGTCAGGTCGATCCCGTGCAGCACATCGTGGTCGGACCGGTAGGCGAAACGCAGGTCCTCGCCGACCAGATCCGGCCCGGCCGGCCTGGCGTCACCGGCGGTCCGATCCGGCGGCACCTGGGCGATGCCGAGCAGCCTGCTGGTGGAGGCAGCCCCGACCTGTAGCCGGTCGACCTCCCCGACGAGACGGTCGAGGGGACCGCTCAGCGCTTCGACGTACAGCACCGCCGCCGTGATCTGGCCGAGCGAGACCCATCCGCGCTGGTAGCCGTACGCACCGACCAGCAGCGTCAGCACGCGCGGGGTGTTGAACGCGACGTCGATCACCGCGAAGAGCAGGTTCCGCAGCGTCATGCTGTAGCGCTCGGCCTGCGCAGAGACGGCGATGGCGTCGTCGCCGGCGCGGATCCGCAGCCGCGAGAGCCCGAGCGACTCCACGGTCCGGGCGCCCTCGACGGTCTCGGTGAGGGTGGTGTTGATGCGGGAGTACGTCGCTCCTTCGGTGATGTAGGCCTTCTGCGCGCGCAGCAGGTAGCGCCGCACCTGGAACATCGATGAGCCGATCAGGATCAGCGCCGGCACCGCGAGCAGCAGCGAGTTCAGCAGCATCGCGACGACCGAAAGCGACACGGTGAGCAGCGAGATGATCGCCATCGGTACGCCGTACTGCACCGACCGGCTCATCGTGCCGACGTCGCGGGTGACGCGGGTGACCAGGTCGCCGGTGCTGGCGCCCTCGACGCGGCCGAGGGGGAGCCGCAGGATCGTGTCGATGATGTACTCGCGCGCCGAGGCGAGGAGGTCCTGGCCGAAGAGCGTGGAGGTGCGCTGGCCGAGGAACGTGAACAGCGCCTGCGCGCTCACCACGACCAGGATCAGCGCAGCCAGGGTGGTGACACCCGAGGGCTCGAGGTCGCCCGCGACCGTGCCGTCGATGAGGTTGCCGAGCAGCCGAGGGATCAGCAGGGCCGTCCCGGCCGCCAGCGCGTTGAGCACGACCATCACGGTGAACGCACGGCGCCGGTGACGGACCAGCCGGCCGAGGAACGCGAAGACCGCTTCGTTGTCGGCGACCGGCCAGCCTCGCACGGGGCTGCGCGAGTCGGCGTAGACCTGCCTGGAGCGCTGCTCGCGGAGCAGGTGCCGCGCGCGGAGACCCGCTAGCCGCTCGCCCAGCGGGGTGCCCGGGGCGGGCGGGTCGAGCTCGACGGGGATCTCGGGCGGGTCGAGGCTGCGGTCGCGCCAGGTCTGGGCCGAGGTGGCGAGCAGGTCAGACATGGCTCGGCTCCCGTCCCCAGTCGTCGATCGGCTCGTCCAGCGCGCGCGCGACGACACGGCGGTACGTCGCGTTCTCGGCGAGCAGCTCCTCGTGCCGTCCGGTCGCGACGACCCGGTCATCGTCGAGCAGCGCAACCACGTCGGCGTGGTGCAGCCACAGCGGCGATACGGTGGCCACGACGGTAGTCCGTCCGCGGCGGTGCTGGGCGACCCGCTCGGCGACCCGCGCCTCGGTGTGGGCGTCCACGGCCGACGTCGGCTCGACCAGCACGAGGATCGGCGCGTCCTGGCCGAGCACCCGGGCCAGCACGACCCGCTGCCGCTGCCCGCCGGAAAGGCCGCGGCCGCGCTCGTCGAGCTCGCCCTGCCAGCCGCCGGGCAGCGCGTCGTACACGTCCTCGGCGTTGGCGGTCCGGATCGTCTCCTCGGCCTGCTCGCAGGTGAGGACGCCGTGCGGGTCGACGCCGTCTTGCAGCGTGCCGGCGAAGAGCTGGCTGCCGGTGTCGCTGACGACGATGCGGCGGCGCACTTCTGCCAGCGTGGCGGCGCCGAGGTCGACTCCTCCTAGCCGGACGCCCCAGGGGCGGGTGGCGCGTTCAGCGTCTCGGGCGGCAATGCGCTCGCGCTCGGCCTGGCGCTCGGCGCGGGAGCGGCGTGCGGCGCGGCCGCTGAGCTCGGTGTCGTCGATGGGGACCGGGTCGGTGTCGGGCGGCAAGTAACGGCCCAGCCGGTCGGCGAGGGCGGCAGAGTCCTCGGGCACGGCGCTCACCACGATGGTGAGCAGGCCGGGTTGAGCCACGAATCCGGTGGCTTCATCGACGAGGTCGCCGTTCCCTGGCAGCGGCACTGGCTCGGCGCGGTCGGGCCAGGGTGGGTGCTGTTCGAAGATCGCGATCGCCTTGCGGGCCGAGACCAGGGCGCGGGTGAGCTTCTGGGCGAACTCGAAGAACGTCTGGATCGGGCCGACCATGAACAGCCCGTAGCCGAGGAAGCTGATCAGCTGGCCCACGCTCAGGTCGTCCGCGAGCACCTCGCGGGTGCCGGACCACATCAGCAGCACGAGGAAGCAGCCGGAGAACAGCACGCCGGTGGCCTCGAGCGCGGCCTGCCAGATGCCGGCCGACTCACCGGCGCGGCGGGTGCGCTGGGACTGCCCTGCGTAGTTGCGGCCGAACGTCCGCTCGCCGCCGATCCCCCGCAGGATCCGCAGCCCGGCCACGATGTCGGTCGCCATCGAGGTGAGCTCGGAGTTGCGGGAGCGCTCCACTGATTGGCGGCGGTGCAGCGGCCGCAACAGCGGCAGCGCGATGCCGACGAGCACCGGCGCGGCGATGAGCACGAGTACGCCGAGGGTCAGCGAAGTCTTGAGGACGATCGCGGCCACGATCAGGTAGGCCACCAACTGGGCCGTCGCCCGCGACGTGATCTCGGTCAGGGCGCCGAACTCGTCGGAGTCGCTGGCCGCGACACTCAGCACCTCACCCGTCGGGGCCCGCCGGGGCAGCATGTGCCCCATCTGCGCGGCCTTCCGGGCCACCATCTGCGTCGTCCCGTAGAGCGCGATCAGCCACGACCGCACGATCAGCGTGTGCATTGCGATGCCGAACGCCGCCCCGACCAGCGTCACCACCAGCAGCAGCCCGGTCCACCACATGACGGAGTCGGTGTCGCCGGTCAGGATGCCCTGGTCGACGGCCTTGCCGACCAGCCACGGCCCGACGGTCAGCGGCAGTTGCCACAGGACACCCATTAGGATCGCCGCGAGGATGATCGACCGCTGCTGCCCCAGATGCCACCTCAGGAACCGGGCCGGGCTGCGAGTGTCCGGCTCCGCGGTCGCGCCACCCTCCTGCCCAGGCAGGAACGCATTCGTCGTCGGAGGGAAGTCGCGCATAGTCTGACCAGGCTAGGTCGCCGGGTAGGCGTGGGGCGAACGAGATTCGGGGTGGTGCTGATGGCTGGCGGTCAGCGACCGAAGAGATCTCTGACGAGACGACTCTGCCACGAAGCGGTCGAAGCCTTAGCCCTTGAGCACGGCCGCCTGGCAGCGCCAGTCGCACACCATGCCGCGCAAGGTGGATAAGTCCCAAGGGCAGTGCGGACCTCACGACGACGTTGGTTGAGATTGACTGTGCATACACGGGACTGCGCTTAGACGGCCACCCAAGGCCATCACCACAGCGCTTGCCCTCCAACTCGAAGCGGGTCAGCCGAACTTGAACCAGTTCGACCGCAGTCCGACGGCCCACTGGAACTGGTCCCCGGACAGCGAGACGTCCGCACGCGTTCCGTCGAGCACCATCCGGCGCACCCGGCCGCCCCAGTCGCCGTGGCCGTTGCGCTTGGTCACCCGCGCGCCACGCAGGGTCCCGAGCCTCGGGTACATCCGATCCAGCCGGCTTGCGTCGACCGAGGTGGTCCAGCTGTGCATCGGGTTTCCGCGGAAG
>Ga0136622_10000312_pt1 | contig 19779 bp, 15 predicted proteins | sample AntDrymUQ4482106_2_FD_104803 | JGI IMG/M metagenome (GOLD analysis project Ga0136622, IMG submission 104803) | Polar desert sand microbial communities from Dry Valleys, Antarctica - metaG UQ448 (21.06) | ecosystem: Environmental > Terrestrial > Soil > Desert | place: Antarctica: Dry Valley...
ACCCACGGCCGCCGGCCCCGGGCGGGGCGGGGCGGGCGGCCAGGCGGCGACAGGATCGTGGAAGTCGCGCGGTCCAACCCGGTCGACGGGACCCGGATGGTCGCCGCGTTGGCGTCGCGTCAGCTGGGCGAGCCGGTCAACCGCAAGCCGGTGCAACGGGTTATGCGGGCGCACCGGCTGCTGCAGCCGTCCCGCAACGGCGACCGCCGCCGACGACCTGGCTGCTTCCGCGTCAGGCGTCTCGACGAGTTGTGGCACATGGACATGACGAAGGTGTGGACGGCCCAAACGGCTGGGTCTACCTGCATGTGATCGTCGACTGCTGCACCCGCGAGGTCACCGGCTGGACCCTTGACCTGCGCACCAGGGCTGCCGAGGCGATCGGCTGCATCGAGACTGCCGTCGTGGGCCGCGACATCGTTGCCAGCCAGCTCACTCTTGGCTCGGATAAGGGGTCGCAGTTCACTAGCCGCGACTTCCGCAAGCACCTGTCCGCCGGCGGAATCACCCACCGCCGCGGCGGCTACCGCGACCCCGAGTCCCAGGCGTTCATCGAGTCCTGGTTCGGGCAGTTCAAGAAGCGCTGCGCCTGGCGAGCTGAGTGGGAATCGCTCGACCAGGCGAGGAAGGAGATCGCCGCCTACATCGACACCTATCACCGCCGGCCGCATTCCGGGGCTTGGCTACCGCACCCCCGCCGAGGTCGCCGCGACCTGGCGACCCGACACCGAGAACCTACAAACACTGGCGACCTGAGCCGTCAACGACGACAGGGTCCACGTCAGGTCTGTCCTCCCGTCGAGCGCAGCCGTACGGCCCAACGGTTGGTCCCAAGCCCGGTGAGCAGGCGAGGCGTGGTCCATACTCTGACAAAATGTGACCATTACGATACTCTGTGTGTACGCAAGTCCAGTGGCGGCAGGCGCCGGGAGTGCGTCCCGCCCAGTTCCTGGCGGGTTCCTCATACCTGTTGGGGCGACCGAGTGGTTCAGAAGCACGAGCTTTCTGTGGTGCTCAGCGAGTTCGCGCGCACGCTTGTCACCGATTTTCCCATCCAGGGGATCCTGGACCATCTGGTCGAGCGGATTGTGGCGGTGTTGCCGGTCACTGCTGCCGGCGTCACGCTGATCGCGCCGGGCATGGCCCCGCGTTACATCGCCGCCTCCAACGACGCTGCCCTGCGCTTCGAGCGGTTGCAGACCGAGGTCGGACAGGGCCCTTGCCTGCTGGCCTACGAGTCCGGCGCGGAGGTCGCTGTGCCGGATCTGCGCGCCGACGGCCGCTTTCCTCTGTTCGCGGCCCCGGCCATCGCTGCTGGCCTGGCCGCTGTGTTCACGTTCCCGCTGCGCCATGGCCATGACCGGCTCGGCGCGCTAGACCTGTACCGCGAGACCCCTGGCCCGCTGGATCCGCGGGACTTAGCGGCCGGGCAGACCCTGGCGGACGTGGCAGCGGCCTACTTGCTCAACGCTCAGGCGCGCGATGACGCCCGGGACGCCTCCGACCGCTTGCGTGGCAGCTCGCTGTACGACTCTCTGACCGGTCTGCCCAACAGAGTCATGCTGCAGCAGCGGTTGCAGCACGCCGCCCAGCGCGCCCAGCGCTCGCACGCCCACGCTGGCGTGCTGTTCATCGACCTGGACCAGTTCAAACTGGTCAACGACACCCACGGTCACCAGGTCGGCGACCAGCTGCTGTGCGCCGTCGCCCAGCGCCTGTCGAACTTGGTCCGGCCGGGCGACACGCTCGCCCGTGTATACGGTGACGAGTTCGTGTTCTTGTGCGAGGACCTGCGCTGGGACACCGACATCGAGGCACTCGCCACCCGGGTCGTCGACGCCTTCGCCGCCCCGTTCGTCCTGGAAGGCCCCGAGGACCTGCAGCTGGATGTCAGCGCCAGCGTCGGCCTGGCCTACGCCGGCGTGGGAGAAACGGTCTCCAACCAGCTCATCGTGGACGCCGACACTGCCATGTACCAGGCCAAGCGCAAAGGCGGCGCCGCCCATCAGGTCATCGACCTGCGCGAAGCCCGCCAGACCAGGGAACGCAACGACCTGCTGCGCGACCTGAAGGACGCTTTCGCCAGTGGCAGCCTCGACGTGGCCTACCAGCCGATCGTCCGCACCCTCGACGGGCATGTCACCGGGGTGGAGGCCCTGCTGCGCTGGATCGACCCCAACCGCGGTCACATCCCGACCCGAACATTGGTGGGCGTCGCGGAGGAGAACGGGCTCATCATCCAGATCGGTGCATGGGTCCTGGAACGCGCCTGCAGCGACCACGGCAGGTGGCCGCGCCAGCACCCCGACACGCCGCTGGACCTTTCGGTCAACGTCTCGGCCCGCCAGTTGCTGGGTCCCGGCTTCAGCGGGACCGTCGCCGCAGTCCTGAACAGGACCTCCATGGACCCGGCCTCACTGGTCCTGGAGATGACAGAAGGCATCTTCATCGATGACGCCGGCCGCGCCATGACCGTGCTCTCCGACCTCAAAGCACTGGGCGTCCGCCTGGCCTTGGACGACTTCGGCACCGGCTACTCCTCCCTGAGCTACCTCCGGGACTTTCCTGTCGACATCGTCAAGATCGACCAAGGCTTCATCGCCGATATCGGGCGCGAACCCACCGGGGTCGCGATCATCGATGCAGTCACCAACCTCGCCCACGTCCTGGGTCTCAGCGTTACCGCCGAAGGCATCGAGACCCCGCTGCAACGTGACGAGATCATCACCCTCGGCTGTGAGAACGCGCAGGGCTTTCTCTATGCCTGGCCCATGCCCAGCCGCGAACTCGCTGCCCAACTCACAGACCGTCTGGGGAAACCACTGCACCTACCGAGCGACGGCTCGTTCAACGCCTAAGGTCCGTCCTCGGGCCGGCGGACACCGAACTGATCGATGAGGCCGCGGTCGCACGAGCCGCAGGCCGAAGAGACGGCACGACAACCCGTCACGTGCGCTGATGTGGTTCACAGTTCGGATCGCCGAGCGGGTCATGGTGGGACATGAGTCCGTACAACTACGATCGGTCACGGAAGGCAGCCCCGTTCCGGTCGAGAGTGGGTTGCGTGTGGCCCCTGACGGCCAGCCGCGGATCAGCCGGGTCTTCGACGTCTCGGTTCTGGTCATTGCGATAGCGCTAACACTCCTCACCGTGGGAGTTGCCGGTGTCGAGCTCGTCGGCGTAGGCACAGTCCCGTTCGGTGTGTGGTTGTGCGTACCCCTGATCGCGGTCTTCGCCCGCTACCCGGTACATCTCGACCGCCCCGCGGGCGCGATCGAGATCAGCGTCGACTCATGCGTGCTCGCCTACCTCGGCACCACCATGGACCGGCCCTACCAGGCTGTGCTGGTGTGGGTCGTCGGTGCGGTGGCCGCCCAGTGTGTGGACCACCGCCGGATGGCCGCTCGGATCTTCAACATCGGCGTGATGGTGACGTCTGGCGTCGCCGCCTTGTGGCTGATGGACCTGCTAATGGGGCGCGACGCGAGCGGGGAGACGACGCTGCCGGAGTTCCTCGCGGTGATGATCGGCTGCACGGTCTACTTCATCGTCGACTTCGCGATCTCCGAGGTCTCGGTGGCCCTGGAGAGCAGTGCCCCGATCCGGGTCCAGAGCGACGCCGCTGTGCTAGTCCCCATGGTGAGCGTCCTCGCGGTCGACTCACTCGGCTACCTCGCCGCAGCGATCCAGCGAGAGCTGCCGAAATTGGCCATGCTGCTGCTCGTCGTTCCCGTACTCACACTGCTGGTCGCGGCACGCTCCACCACCCGGGACAAGGAGCGCTCCCGGCGGATGCGGGTGCTGTTCGACGTGTCCCGCTCGGTGCAGAGCCAGACCTCGACCGCCGACGTGCTGCGGCTGCTCCTGCCCGGGGCGAGGGAGCTGATCCGCGTCCCTCAGACCAGGCTGGGCACGTCGCCGCCGGTCCGGGGGGAGGTGGGCGCGCGGGTGACCGACGGCACCCAGGACTGGTGGCTGGTCGCACCCGAGTGGTCCCGGCTGCGGGCCACGGTCACAACCGACGCCGAGCACCTCGACCAGCTCGCGCTGATGGGCTCAGAGGCGCTGTCGCGGCTCGAGCTCGCCCGCGAGATGACCCATCTCGCCCGCCACGACCCGCTGACCCAGCTCGCCAACCGCAGCGTGTTCCTCGACCGGGTCGAGCACGCCCTGCAGATCGCGCGGCGCCGGCGCGGCTGGGTCACCGTGCTCTTCTGCGACCTCGACGGCTTCAAACAGATCAACGACCGCTTCGGCCACAGCGCCGGCGACGCGGTGCTGGTCACCATCGCCGAGCGGATCCGTGCGTGGATGCGGGTCAGCGACACCGTCGCCCGCCTCGGCGGCGACGAGTTCGCGATCCTGCTCGAGGACGTGCAGGGCACCGAGAGCACCGACCGGGTCAGCGCCTGCGTGCTGGCTGCTGTCCGCGAGCCGGTCCAGGTCCACGGCCATTTCGTCACGATGAGCACGAGCATCGGCGTCGCTACGTCCGACGGTGCCGACACCGGGGAGCAGGTGCTGCGCAGCGCCGACATGGCGATGTACGAGGCCAAGGCGCAGGGCAAGAACTGTGTTTCCCGCTACGAGCCGCAGCTGGGCACTGCCCGCGTACGGAAGCTCGAGCTGATGGACGCGCTGCGCGCCGCGGTCGACGCAGGCGACCTGCGCGTCGTCTACCAGCCGATCATCGAGGTGCATTCGGGAGCCACGGTCGGCGTGGAGGCGTTGGCTCGCTGGCTGCACGGGGAGCATGAGATCCCGCCCGGCCAGTTCATGCCGCTGGCCGAGGAGGCGGGCATGGTGGTGCCGCTCGGCGAGCACGTGCTCGACCTAGTCGCCCGCGACGTGCGGTCGATCAGCGGCCGCGAGGGGCTGGGCGGCTCCGGGCTGAACATGGGCGTCAACATCTCCGCGCAACAGCTGCGGTCGCCATCGTTCGTCGACACGGTCGGCGCCACTGTCGAGTCGCTGAGGGGTCTCGACCTGGTGCTGGAAGTCACCGAGCGCGACGTGGTGCGCGAGGACTCGCTCTCGATGGACGCGATGAACCGGCTGGTGGACACCGGGGTCCGCTTCGCCGTCGACGACTTCGGCGTCGGGTTCTCATCGATCGGCTACCTGCAGAGCCTGCCGGTGCAGATCCTCAAGACCGACCAGTCTTTCGCGGCCGGTATCGACACCAGCCCCCGCTCCTTCGAGCTGCTCCGCTCGATGATCATGATGGGCAAGGCCCTGGGCCTCGATGTCGTCGTGGAGGGAGTCGAACGCCAATCGCAGCTGGACCTGGTGCGGGACATGCGCCACCACGATGTCTACGCTCAGGGCTTCTTGCTGGGCCGCCCGGTACCGCTGTCCGACGCCGTCGCTTCCCGGGTCCAGGCGTGACTTGACCCGGAGACGGGCCGGGCCGCCTCGGCGCAAGCGTGCACGGCGATCATCGCGTGCAGCCGGCGGTGTGGTCTTCTGCAAGTTCTTCCCCAATGAACAGCACCGCAACGACGGCCAGGGTTGGGGCTCGGTGGGTCGTGAACTGTTGGCGGAATCGGCCGTCCACTCCGCAAGTCACCACACGGCCAGTCTGATGGTAACTCTACCGTTCCGGACGGCAGGCCGAGGCGCTGGAGGCGTACCAGGTCGCGAGGCGCATTCTCGTCGACGATCTCGGGATCGACTCCAGCGACGAGCTCGGAGTGCTCCAGCTGAGGATCATTCGCCAAGACGCGCTTAGCTGTCCCCGCCGACAAGCGCCAGTGATGAGCCACTCACGGACCACGACCTCGTTCGCTTGTAGCAGCAGGATGGCAGACCCGCCGCTCCGGGGGCCGGATTGTCCATGCCTGCATCTGTTCGATCACCCGGTCGGTGATCTTGTTGTAACCGTGTCCTTGGACACCGACGCACCGTAGATCTCGGCGAAATGCATGCTGATCTCCCCGGTGGTCAACCTCGACGTCACCGCACGCGTGGGTCACCACCACCGGGGTCAACGTCGCGTCCCGATCGCGCGTTTGCACCGGTTCCGGCCGGCCGGCTCGTGCTAGTCGTAACCCGAGATGCTCGATCATCTCCTCATCAAGCGCGGTCTCAATCACCGACTTCGCCAACGCCTTCATCAACCCGCCCCGGCCGGTCAAGGCGACCCCACGCTCGCGAGCCTGCCGAACCAGCTCCGGAGAGCCTCAAGCTCCTCACCGGAGGTTCGGCAGACGGTCCTTGGAACGTGGCCTCATGCCCACCAGTGTCTCGGTCATGGACGGCCCCTCTCCCACCGAGCCGTAACCTCGCGCGTCGGGCCACTAAACCGTTCAGCGGACAGTCCCGAACATCCCCGAGCGGGAATGGCGAGTGCCTCGACCAGTGTCGCTTCTCGCTCGTAGTCTGGGTGTTGCCCTGGACCTCGGCAGCAGCCCGTGTGAGGACTACCGCCGGAGGCCGCAGCATGACGACAGGGCAGGTCATGTCACGGACGCCCGGGATCTTAGTGCCGCTTCGAGTCGTACGACGAGCTGCGGCTCGGGCGTACTGCGGCCCGGCCTACGGTCAGAGCTGCGGAGTCGACGGCGACTGGTCGCCACCCGCGGTGGTGGAGCTGGACGCTGGGGCCGGGCGGGTGCGCTACCGGCTGGTGTTCCAGCCGGGCAGCGGGCTGCCGGCCAGGGACTACCTCGGCAACTATCTGTACGTGCCGGTGCAGCACGACCTGGACCTCGGGTGATGACTCCAGACGACCGCTTTGGCTCGGCGGCAAGCGTGCAGGGCTTCATTGCCCGCGAACCCGTGCCAACCGACGACTTGAGCCCGCTGGTCGGCGGGTTGCAGCGGTTGTGTGGCGCCGCGGTGCGCGCCCTGTCCGCGAGCGGTGCAGTGGTGAGCATGATGACCGAGAGCGGTTCGCTGGGGGTGGCCGCGGCCTCCGACGACACGAGCCGGCTGATGGCGGAGCGGGAGTTCGTCGTCGGGGAAGGCCCGTGTATCGATGCGTTCGCGTTCCGGCGGCCCTGCTTGCAGCCGGATCTGGGCGACGGCGAGTTCACGCGGTGGCCGGGCTACACCGCCGCCGCGCTGGAGCAGGGTGTGCACGCCGTGTTCGCGTTCCCGCTGCAGGTTGGCGGTGCCCGCCTCGGCGTCCTGGACGTCTTCCGCGACCACCCGGGCTCGCTGCGCCCCGAGCACCTCGCCCTGGCCTTGTCGTTCGCCGAGGTGGTGGTGACGATGCTGCTGGACGGCCAGGCGAACGCGCCGGCGGATCAGTCGGCCCGCGGCCTCGACGAGGCACTGGGGTACCGGTCCGAGTTGTACCAAGCCCAGGGCATGGTGATGATCCAGCTCCGGGTGAGCCTGGCCGAAGCGATGGTGAGGTTGCGGGCCCACGCCTACGCCGAGGACCGCCGGCTCGGCGCCGTCGCCCACGACGTGGTGGGCGGAAGGTTATGTCTGAACGCTTCGAGTGGCCGGTGACCGACTGTGACCATACGATGACGAAACAGCGGCTTTCGAGTGGGTAGAGGAGCGAGGCCATGACCACGGTTCCCGCCGAGCGGTTAGCAGATGTGTTCGTGGAGGTGGCCGACACCCTGGTCGACGACTTCGACCTGATCGAGTTCCTGCAGATGCTGACCAGCCGGACCGCCGAGCTGGCCGGTGCCGCAGCGGCTGGTCTGCTGCTGGCCGACCAGCAGGGCAACCTGCAGTTCATGGCCGCCTCGGAGGAGGACACAAAGATGCTGGAGCTGTTCCAGGTGCAGAATCATGAGGGGCCGTACCAGGACTGCTTCCGCACTGGGCGGCCGGTGGCCAACGCCGACCTTGGCGCCGCCGCCGACCGGTGGCCGGTGTTCGCTCCGCGCGCGGTCGAGGCCGGTTTCGGCTCGGTGTACGCGATTCCGATGCGGCTGCGCACCGAGACCATCGGCGCCCTGAACCTGTTCGGCGACGGCGCGGGCGGTCTTCAGCCGGACGGGATGCACATCGTCCAGGCGCTGGCCGACGTGGCCACCATCGGCCTGCTCCAAGAGCGGGCAGTGCGCCGCGGCGAGGTGCTGACCGAGCAGCTGCAGTCCGCGCTGAACAGCCGGATCATCATCGAGCAGGCCAAAGGGGTCATCGCGCAGATCTACACCGTCGACATCGACCAAGCCTTCGAACTCCTCCGCGGCTACTCCCGACGACACCACCTACGCATCGGTAACGTCGCCCGCGCCCTCGTCACCGACCCCGCCAGCATCCCGAACCTGACCGCCGTCTAAGCCGTTCACGGCGACCGCCGTGTTGTGGGAGCATCTCACCGCCCGCACGGCGGGCTCAATCTGTTGCCTCACATTCCCGCTCGGAGGTCACCGGACGTCAAGGCGATGCGCTCAAGGTGCTGACCCGAAGTCACATAAACGGTGTCCGGGAGTGGGTCTATCCTGCGGCCCATGCCCGCGTTCCACCCGTGGCGGCTCACCGACAGCGAAGCGCTTCAGGTGCGGCTGCTCGACTGGGCGTACGACGATGCGCAACAGAACCCCGGCCGCAGCCACACCCTCGACGTCTTCCATCAGGGCGGCGGGTTGAACCCCATTGACGTTCAGCAGGCGGTGAAGGCGCTGCAATCACGGGGCATGGTCCAGACCACCAAGCCGGGAAGCGGTGACGAGTCGGGCTTCGACCTGCTGGAGCCAGGGATCGCGGACGTCGAAGCGCGGAGGCTGCGACGGCACGACCCGGGCCACCGGCGACAGTCGTGCCGCGACGCGTTCCTGTTCTGGCTGTCGACGCAACCCTCGGTATCACCGAGCGATCTCCACGAGACTGCGCCGTTCCTCACCTCTCAGGTCTGTATCCACGAAGGGCGGCCCTTCGAGCAGGCGGACGTGGACGAGGCGACCGACTACCTCTGCGCCTGGGTGCTGATCGATGGCATCACCTACGCGGACTCGACCGCGTTGGTACAGGCGCGGCTGCTGCCTGCGGGCTGGGACTGCCTCGACTCCGGCGGGTCGGTTACTGCCTGGGCACAGCGTCACCGAGCATCGGCTGACACCAACGTCACGAGCATCGAGACGGACGACGGTGAGGTGACTGGCCGGGCCGACAAGACCCAGTACCTGCGCATCGACATGGCGATGCTGCGGAACCTGCTCAACGATGTCCGCGACGACACCGAGCCACTGGACATCGACACGGCCCCGGACGTGATCACCTACGTCGACGCGATCTGGGCCGAGGCATCGAAACGCTCGCCTGACTCCGCGATCATCGAACACAGAGCGCAACGACTTGATCAGATCAGCACCACCGCCACAGGTGCCCCAACGGCCCGCACGGTGAATCGACTCCTGGAATGGCTACTGCCCCAACTCGGCTGAGCACACGCCCGCCAGCGGCGGCGAGCAGCCGAACGTCCGGCGTTGACACCTACCCACGCGGATCGACAGGCTCGTCCACAGCCTCGGGGTGACCGGGCTGTCCCAGTCCCAGGTGTCGGTGATGGCCACCGAGCCCGACGATACGATGCACGCGTTTCGCACCCGACGGCTCGACACCTGCCCCTACACGTGTCGAGCCCGCTGCTGCGTTGGTGCTAAAGGTCCGTGAGGCCGGCGGGTCGTCGTCGTGCATTCCATGCCAGCCAGCGGCAATCTACGCCCACGCGCACCGCGAGCTCATCGGCCGCCATCGGCCTGGTCGGACTAGTCACCTCAGATGCGCGGGCCGGTCTAGAGACTCACGCTGTCGGACCTCCCGGTGCGGTTCGGGCGGCCTCACGGCGGCTGTGCTCGGCCCTCAGCCGGGCCAGCGTTGATGACCCCTGCGCCTGGTCGGCCAACGGGCCGAGACGCGCCGTCAGGGTACGGATCGCCGTCAGATAGGTCCCGGCGAGTCGGGTGCCCGGCCCGTGCGGACCGGCAGCGTCCATCTGCCGGGCTAGCGTCCGCGCCAGTTGCAGCAACGGCTCGTCGGCCGGGGTCAACCCCCGGCCGCCTCGATGGCGGCCTCGACGGCCACCCGGTGGCTTCTCGCGCTCATCTGGACCTACTTCTGTGGTGGTGGCTATTGGCGGGGGGAGATGACAGCGATTCCTGGGTCGGACGCGCGCATCTGGTGTCGGCGGCAGCTGAAAACTGAACAGGGCGCGGCAACTGAAAGTTGATCACCTCCGCCGAGAGCCTGGCTCGACATCGAGTCAGGAGGAAGCGGGTGTTGAACGTGGAGGATTGGGCGGAGATCCGTCGGTTGCGTCGGGCGGAGCAGATGTCGATCTCGCAGATCGCGAGGGTGCTCGGGGTCTCGAGGAACAGGTTCGTTCGGCGTTGGCCAGCGACATCGCTCCGAAGTATGAGCGGGCGCCGGCGGGGTCGGCTGTCAACGCTGTTGAGCCGCGGGTCCGAGAGTTGCTGCAGGCGTTTCCGACGATGCCTTCGACGGTGATCGGGGAGCGGATCGGCTGGACCCATTCCATCCGCACGTTGTCGGGCAGGGTCGCCGAGCTGCGGCCGGCCTATGTGCCGCCCGATCCTGCATCCCGGACGAGTTATGTCGCTGAGAAATCGGGCAGTGCGATCTGTGGTTCCCGCCGACCACACGCCGCTGACGTTGCACACCGCGGACGACCTGTCACCTCGTCGGGGAGCTGGCGCTACCCGCCGACCGCGACCCGGTCGCCACCGTGTGCCTGCACCCGTTGCCGACCCACGGCGGCATCATGGACAGCCACGTGATCCGCAAAGCCTCCTACCGGCTGCCGGCCCTGGCCGACGTCGCGGTGCCGCGCTTCAACACACTCGCGGCACTCTCCTCGACTGGGCAGCCAGCGGCCCTCTCCATGGCAGCACGGAGGGGCCACGGATCGGACGATGCGTCACAAATGCCCACGTTACGCATCATTCGGGCATGATGGCGAGCTGTGTTGTCCAGCCCGCGCTCCCTCAAGGCGCATCCCCGTCGCACGCGCGGGGCCGCTCGCAGGGACCGGCTGCTGAACCCCTTCGCCTGGCTGCTCGCACTGCTGGCGGCCAGCGTCGGGCTCGCTCCCCGGTTGGTCGGAACGGACGCGAGCGAGGTTGCCCTGGTGGCGTGCATCGGCGTCTTCTTCGCTCTGCTGGTGGCACGGCTGTGCCTCGCGTGCGCTCACCAGCGGGATCGACGCACACCCCTGCTGCTCCTGACCGTGGGCATCTGCATGTGGGGGGCGGGCTCGGCCGTGCTCAACGCCGCCGAGGCGGTCACCATCGTCACGTTTCCCTCGCCCGGCGAGGCCTTCTTCCTCGCCTCGTACGCCGGGATTGTGGCGTTCCTGCTGCTGGAGGTTCCCCGGCGCCCGCTGCCGACGCTGAGCGTGGGGCTGGAGGCCACCGTGATCTGCGGTGCGACCGCCTGCCTGGCCGCATTCGTGGGGTTCGGACCCCTGTCGCTGCTGTTTCACGCGCGCGAGGTCCCGCTGCTCCTGGCGCTGCTGTACCCGATGGTCGACATCGCACTCGCGCTACTCGTGCTCGCGCAGGTGTTGGTGGGCGAGCGGGACCGCTCGCTTCGCACAGCTGCGCTGATCGCGGGCTTCGTCTGCTTAGCGGCCGCAGACACTAGCTTCCTGCTGACCCTCCCCGACGCCATGTACGTCTCCAACGCCGCGCTCAACTTGTTGTACGCCGTCAGCTTCACGCTGGTCTGCACCGCGGCAACCACCCGGCCCGCCGAGATCGGAGCCGTCGTCCACCCGCAGCTGCAGGCTCGGAGCCTGCTGCTCGCGGCCGGCGTCGCCATCGCGGCGCTGGCCCTGAACCCGCTCGGTCCGATCGGCTGGTTCGTCACGGCGACCGCGCTGATGACGCTGGCTGCTGCCGGTTGGCGCCTGGTGCTGGCGCTGCGCGAGGCAGCGGGAGCCGCCGAGGCATTCCGGCTCTCGCGTACGGACGACCTGACCGGGCTGCCGAACCGGCGGGCGGTGCTCGCGGACCTCGACCGGCACCTCGAGGCCGACCGGCCGCTGGCCCTGATGCTGCTCGACCTCGACCAGTTCAAGGACATCAACGACAGCTTGGGGCACACGGTCGGTGACCGCGTGCTCATTCTGGTTGCGCAGCGCCTGCGGACCCGGCTGGGTCATGACCTGGCCGTTGCCAGGCTCGGCGGCGACGAGTTTGCGTTGGTGGCGCTGACCGACGACGAGGTCGAGGTGATGGAGGCCGGGCGCGACATCTGCAACGTGCTGGCCGAACCCGTCGACATCCAGGGCCTCCAGGTTTCCGTGTCGTCGTCCGTAGGGATTGCCGCGCGTGTCGACCACGACAGCTCGACCGAACTGCTGCGTCGCGCCGACGTGGCCATGTACGAGGCAAAGGCCAGCCGGGTGGGAACCGTGCTGTACGAGGCCGCGCACGACCGGTTCACTCACCAACGGCTGCGCCGGACCGAGGAGCTGCGGCGCGCGATCACCAACGGCGAGCTGGCGATGTGGTACCAGCCACAGGTCGACGCCGCGACCCAGCACGTGGTCGCGGTGGAGGCCCTGGTCCGCTGGCGACACCCGGTCGAGGGCCTGCTCATACCTGCGGCCTTCCTGCCCGAGGCCCGCCAGCACGGGCTGATGGCTGCCCTGTCGGTCGGGGTCATCCGTCAGGTTGTCGACGACGCCCGGACCTGGGTGGACGAGGGTCTGGGTTTCCAGGTGTCGTTCAACTGCGCGCCGCCGGAGATCCTCAGCGGTCACGCGATCCCGTACCTGGTCGAGGCGATGACCCAGGCCAACCTCCCCCTCGACACGTTGCTTATCGAGGTTACCGAGGACTCCTTCCTCGCCGACCCGGAGCGCGCCCGTGAGCGGCTGCTCGAGCTGCGCGACCTGCATGTGCAGTCGGCGATCGACGATTACGGGACCGGCTTCTCGTCACTGGCGTACCTGCGCGACCTGCCGGTGAGCCAGCTCAAGCTCGACCGGTCGTTCGTGTCCACGCTGCTCGACGACGCCAGCAGCCGGGTGATCGTCGATACCACGACCCGGATGGCGCACGCCCTGGGCCTTCGACTGGTGGCAGAGGGGGTCGAGGACGCCCCTACTGCGGCAGCCCTGATCGCCCTGGACGTCGACGTCTTGCAGGGATACCACGTCTCCCCACCCATGCCGGCGGCGTCGGTGGGTCCGTGGGTCCGACAGTGGTCGGCCTCGCTCGGCCGCGACCCGGCGTCATTACCCCTGGCTCCTGGTCCCTACTGACACCAACTCTCGGGCCGGGGCCGGGATCGTTACGCGCGACGGCACCGACGGGGCCAGCCGGAACGGGTCCAGCCGGAAGTGCGCCCGCTCGGGTACTTGCACCCCGTCGAGGCCGACGCCCAAGGTGAGCAGCCGGTGGGCTTCGGGGCTGTGCCGTCGCTGGTAGTCCAGGTAGGCGGCGGTGCGCGCGTATACCGGCCTGCTGGCCGGGGAGCCGAGGTACGGCTCTGGCCGAGTGCCCGGCAGCGCCTGCAGGTGCACGCCCGCCGAGGCCACCACCTGATGAGCGCGTTCATCGAGGATGGCGATCATCGCGGCGACCCTGTTCACCCGGACCGCCGTGGTGAAACCGTGATAGAGCGCAGACGCGAGCCTCGTCGTACCCCGGCGGACGCCGCGGCGGACTCCCATCGTCGCGAGATCCCAGGTCCGGGTGAGGTCCACGCCCACGGCAGCGGCGGCCCGCGGCGCGTCGACACCCCACGGCGGACGCTGGACGTCGACGATCGTCTTCAGCTCGGCAGTGGCCCCGGTAAGGAAGCGCCCGCACGCAAGCACGTCGTCGTGCTCGTCGGCGACGGCGAGGAACACCGAGTCACGCTCGTACGGTGCGTACTCGTCCACGAGTTGCTCGCGGGTGTTGCCGTACCAATGCCGGAAGACGTCGGCCTCGCAGTCGCGCGCGGCCTCGTCCAGGCCACCGGTCGGGTTGAAGACGAGCCGCAGTGGCGCGCCCATCAGAACTGCCTCGCGACCACGTGAGGGCTGTCGAAGAAGTCACGAGTGAACTCCACGACCGCCTCGACGCCGAACGGCTTGCAGGCGTAGATGTCGACACTGAAGAACAACCGCGGGGTCTCCCACGCGTAGAAATGGGCGCCCGAGGTCTCCCAGTGGATCCAGCCCGCCCAACCGTAGAGGGAGGAGCGGTGGGTCACCGGTTGGGCGATCGTGATCATGTCGATCCGGTCCGACAGAGTGCAAAGGTAGGTGCGGACGCTGGCGGCGTCGATTGGGGTGCGGCAAAGTCCCTCGACCACGAGACGCTGGCGATATATATCCGGTGCCAGGTCGGGCATTGCCGGGAGCAGGGCTGCGTCGGGCACGGGGGTTCCTCTCCTCACTAGTGGGGCGCAGATCCAGGGCTGTGCTGCGCCTTCGGTGAGTGATCGTATGTGTGCGGAGCGTTCAGCGCAGGGCGCGTCGTCGAGCTGTGCGCGCACCCGGTCGAAATCGACCGCCTCGGACGCCTCGTCCTCCGTGCGCCGGGCCTCGGCGCGGGCCCGCTCGGTCTCGCGCCGCCGCTCGACCGCCGCTGCCAGCTCGGCCTCGGCCCGCTCGCGCCGGCAACTCATCCGCCGCCGCGGCCCATGGAAGGGCCTCGACGACGTCGAGCTCGCGACCTTCGAGTGGGTCGACCTGGCACAACCACCGCCGGCTGCACACCGCGTGCGACGACTTGCCGCCGGTCGAGTACGAGCAGATCTACTACGGTCAACACCAGCCCAGCAATCGACTGGAGCCTCAACACCGTGAGTCTCCTGACGCGCCGGGGCGGTTCAATGACCGGGGCGGGCAGGCCCTCCCCCACAGGGCAAAAAGAGGACCGCGGGAGACTGCCGAATGAGATGGCTGCATCTGCACCGCGAGGTCGCCGGGCTGCTGTGAGCGCCCGTGACGGGTACGGACCGGCTGGCCGCGAACTGGTCGCGGCGATCGAAGCGCAGCTCGCGACTGACGGTCTGGAGCCGGATGCGCGGGACCGCCAGTTGCTGGATGTCGCGGCTCGGCTGGTGGACCGGATGGAGATGCTGCAGGCGATGGTCGCTGCTGACGGGGAGCGCACTATCTCGGCGACGGGGGTGGTCCGGTTGCACCCGGCGATCGGCGAGCTTCGGCAGCATAGCATCGCTGTGTCGAAGACGTTGGCCGCGGTGGCGCTCGCTGAGACTTCTGGGGCGCGTAAAGACCCGGACAAGGTGCGGGCGGCGGAGACTCGGTGGCGGGCGCATAACGCGGCGAAGGCAGCGGCGAAGGGGGCTGGGTGATGGCGCGTCGTCCGCGTGCCCCGGCGCCGCCGCCGCCTGATGGTGGCGACGTGCTCCCGGCCCGCCTGGTCGACAGCGACGACCCTGGCTGGATTCCCGCCGGGTCACCGCGGCATCCGTGAACCGCTGGTCCGGTCGCCTGTGCGGCTCGGCACCCCTCGACACGGCAGGCCTCTGTCTATCTGGCAGACGGCACCAGACCACTGGTCGCGCGGCGTCTTCACACCGAGCTGGACGCCCAGTAACGCGAAACACGTCCCGCGGCCAAAGAAGGCTCGATACTCTCCGACGATACCCGCCGGCGACCTTGAGGTGAATTGATGCGTAGAGCTGTGATGGTGTGGGTCGCGGCGCTGGTGCTGCTCACGGGTTTGGCCGGATCAGCGAACGCTGAAACGGTTGCGGTCCCGAGTAACGGTAGCCCTGACCTGTCGAAGATGGTCGTGAACAACGGCACGAGCGCGGTGGTCGTCAAGCTGTACGGTGTCGGCGGCAAGGACAACGTGCGGTGGTCGTTCGTCCAGTTGAAGGGGGCCGACGGTGTCACCTACGAGGCCAAGGTCGGCTGGTACAGCGGCGGCGTGTGGATCAAGAGCCTGTATCGGGGCAGCACCAAGATCACCTGCGGCGACTATGTCTACGCTTGGAACGCAACCGGCGGGTTCTGGCGCGTGTCGGTGCCCCGCTCGTGCCTGGACAGGCTCACGAACAGGCTGAAGGCGTATAGCGAACATGTGACGAACACGAGCGCGACGCCGGGCCAGGCCGGATGGAGCCCGTGGGTGGCTCGCGGCTGACAAGGCCCGCCTTGCTGGACGGAGGCGCCTTGCTCGACGGAGGCTGAGAGCGCAACCGACAAGGCCCCCGCCCACCCCTCGAGCGGGTCGTTGCGTTGTTGCTGTGTGTCGTAGTCAGCCGTGACGCTGCTCGTCGTGCAACGGCACGGCCTCGGTCTTCCGCACCAACAACCCAGCCTGGAGACCGCGTCGGCCCAACCGTCACGCCGAGCATCGGCGGGGCAGCAAGGAGGAGGACGAACCTCCCTCTCCCCCTTAGCCTGCTTTTCCATCCCTTCAGCATCGCGAACGTCAACCTTCCGGCTACCAAGTGCTTCGCCGTTCGCATCACTGCGGCGTCAGCTCATGCGCGCACATACCTGTCGGGCGGCGTGGACGTACGTCGACCCCCGTGGCACGTCGGGTCGGCCAGCGCGACCTTGAGCTCGTCGAGTGCGTCGCCGAACCTGCCGGTGCGCTGGTAGCGGGCGCCGAACACGATGAAGTCGGGCCGCAACGGTACTGGGCCTCGCTCGCCCACCCGGGTCAGTGCCTCCGGCAGCGACAACCCCACGCGAACCCCAGACGCGAGCTCGTCAACCACGTCGGGCCACAGCTCCCCGCGCTCTCGCAGCGACGGCAACGGCACCGCCGACGACCGCACAGAGGCCGAGCACGGCGCCGGCACTGACCTGTTCCGCGCCGGAAAGGCGCAGCAGCTCGGCGAACCGCGCCCCGGCACGCCCGCGTGACTCGCGCAGTCCCCGACCCGCCCGTCGATCGGATGAGTCGCTCAGCGCGAGCCAGATCAGCAGCAGGCCCGCCCCGACGACCACCCCTACCAGCGCGCCCATGTCAGTCCGCGCCTGCACGTCCGGCAAGGACGGCTCCGATGTCGACGCCGACCCACCCGCAGGGTCACAGCGACCGCATCCCGCAGGCGACCGTGTCGAGCCAGTCGAGTTGCTGGAAGTCAGCGGTGCAGTCGTTGTTAGGGGTTACCGTCTGCCGAGAATCGCACTGCCTACTGCGCCACCGTCCGTCGAGTCGAAGCTAGATCCAGGCCCTTGGAACTCTTCCGGGCGCGATACCAGCGGCCCCGCCCGCCGGGCAGCGTTCTGGTGACTGTGGCTCAGGTGGAGTCCAGCAGCTTCTGCAGCAGTCGGTGCAGTTGTCGATGGCCGCGTTCGCCGAGGATCGCCTTCACTTTGTCCTCGAGGTTGTGGATGGTGGCGATGCCGGCGGCGATGCAGGCGTGTCCCTTGTCGGTGAGCACGATGAGTTTGGCTCGCCGGTCGGTAGGGTCCGGGCGGCGCACAAGATACTCCATCTGTTCGAGCTCGTCGACGAGCTCGCCCATGGCCTGTGGGGTCATGTTCGCGCCGCGCGCCAGGTCGGTCAACCGTGATCCCTCCGGCTTGATCTGCGCGAAGACCGCGGAGTGCGACGGCTTCTGCGGGAAGCCGGCTCCCACCACGCCGTCGACGATCTGGAACCCGAGCAGGCTGTACGCGCGGCCCAGCATCGAGACGGTGTTCAGGTCGCCGTTGCCGGGGTCTTGCGGTCCTGCCATCACATTCCCTAAGGTAAACCTGGATACCAGGTTGACCTTACCAGTTCACGCCAACCTAGAGGGATTGCGCCATGGCTGTGCTCGCCCCTCCCGCCTCGGACGTGTCGCGGGTGCGGGAACGGGCCGGACGGGCTCTCCGCGGCCTATGGATCTGCACGGCGGTGGTCGGGGTCACGGGTGCGGCACTGACGCTGGTGGCGTGGAACGACCTGAAGCCGGTGGATGCGTACCCGAACCTCGCTGGGTCGGTCGCCGGCCTCGTGTACGCCACTCTCGGCGCGACGATCGTCCGCCGGGTGGGCAACCGCGTCGGCTGGTTGCTGGTCGGCGTCGGACTCGTTTTCGCGATCATCTGCCTGACCTCCGCCTATGCCGTGGTGGGCGTCGTCACGCAGCCCGGCCTGGTTCCCGCGGCAGAACTGGTCGGCGCAGCCTCGGAGTGGATGTTCGTCCCACTCGCTGTGGGCGTGGCCTACGTGCTGTTGATCTTCCCGACCGGAGCCCTGCCATCGAGGCGCTGGCGGCCAGTCGCTACCACCGTGATCGCCGCCACCCCGCTCGTGCTCGCTGCGTTCATCGTGACGCCAAGGCCGGTGGCGCTGCCCGCACCCGGCGGCGTGTCCCTCGTGTACCCGAATCCGCTGGCGATCGGGTCAGGCGGCAGCATCGCCTCCGTCGGGACGATCCAGGGCCAGTCGGTGTTCTACACACTGGTCCTGGGCGTGGCGCTCGTAGCGCTCGTGGTGCGCTACCGCTGGGGTAATCCTGAGCTTCGCCAGCAGATCAAGTGGGTGGCCCTCGTCGCCGTTCTGGGGGTGTCCTGCCAGGTCGTGGTCGGGTTGGCCCAGGTTGTGTGTGGCTGCGAGCAGACGCCGGTGACGGTCGTCGCCTACCTCACGCAAGCGGTGATCGCGCTGGTCGGGATACCCGTCGCGATCACGATCGCGATCCTGAAGTATGGGCTGTACCAGATCGATGTCATCATCAACCGGGCCGTCGTCTATAGCTTCCTCACGGTGGCCCTCGCCGGTGTCTATCTCGGCTCCGTGCTGATGTTGCAGTTGCTCCTGAGCCCGGTGACCACGCAGTCCGACCTGGCGGTTGCCGGCTCGACGCTCGCGGTCGCGGCACTGTTCAGCCCGGCCCGCGTGCGAGTCCAACGCGCCGTCGACCGCCGCTTCTACCGCAGCCGCTACGACGCTGCCCGGACGATGGACCACTTCGCTGCCCGGCTCCGAAACGAGCTGGACCCGGACGCCGTTGGTGTGGACCTGCGAACGGCTGTGCACGAAACCTGGCAGCCGGCTCACGTCACACTGTGGCTCCGCCCGTAGGCCCGGATCGACGGCTGCGGCGAACATGCGCACATCGGCACGAGTACCGGGAACAAGCGTCCGACTGTTGGCCTGCGCGGTGCGCCACGAGCACTGGCTGCCACGCTGACGCCCTGCCAGCCGTTGCTGGGCTATCTCGGCCATCCTGTCGTCCCTCATGGCGCTATACACTGAGCCGTCGCCGTCGACGGTGAGCACCTTGCCGGTGTCGTGCGCGCTGACTATCTGCTTGAGCAGGGCGTTGTCCTCGGGGCAGCGCACGATCAGTCTCGCCCTGATCAGCGCCCCGGAGATGACGCCGACAACGAGGGTGATGAGTACCCGTGTCGGGATTGAGGTTCGGCCCCACCAGTTCGGCCAGTTCATTTCAGTTCCCTTAGATCTGTTTGGTGCCGGGGGAGCCTGACCCGGTGGTTCGGACACCTGTTCTGAGGCGATGATCGTCTCGGAGAGGAGTCTTCGATGCCGGCAGCTAAGCCGCCTGAGTTCCGGCGCCGGGCCGTGGAGCTTGCCCGTCGTCGGGAGCAGCCGATCGCACAGATCTCGAAGGACCTGGGGATCTCGGAGTCGTGTCTGCGTCGGTGGATGGACCTGGCCGATGTTGACGAGGGCCATAAGGAGGGTCTGTCCAGCACCGAGAAGCGGGAGCTGGTCGAGCTGCGCCGCCGCAATCGGGTGCTGGAGATGGAGCTGGAGATCCTCAAGCGGGCCAGTGCCTACTTTGCCCGCGAGAACGTGCTCCCAAAATGGGGTTCCGGCTGGTCCGTGAGCTCGCCGACGACTCCGATCTGTCGATCGACGTCGCGGTGGCCTGCCGGGTGCTCAAGGTGTCCAGGTCGGGCTACTACGA
>Ga0136622_10000313_pt1 | contig 19680 bp, 16 predicted proteins | sample AntDrymUQ4482106_2_FD_104803 | JGI IMG/M metagenome (GOLD analysis project Ga0136622, IMG submission 104803) | Polar desert sand microbial communities from Dry Valleys, Antarctica - metaG UQ448 (21.06) | ecosystem: Environmental > Terrestrial > Soil > Desert | place: Antarctica: Dry Valley...
CCGTCGGCGGCAATGTCCGCGTCGGGCTCGAGGACAACCTCTGGCTCGCACGCGGAGTAAAGGCAACCAACGGACAGCTCGTCGAGCGGGCCGTGACCATCCTGGAGGCGATGAACATTCGCGTGCTCGACCCGGCGGAGACCCGCGAAAAGCTCGGTCTGACGGCCGTCTGATGACGCACGTCGCTCTCGTCGGCGGCGGCGTCATCGGGGGCGGGTGGGCAGGCCGCCTCGTCGAGAACGGCGTCGACGTCAGGCTGTACGACCCACATCCCGAGGCCGAACGCCGCCTGAGCGAGGTGCTCGAGAACGCCGAGCGGGCATGGGCGCAGCTGACCATGGCGCCGCGCATCCGCGGTGTCGCGTCCGTCGCGCGCTCCCTGGAGGAAGCGGTACGCGACGCGAACGTGATCCAGGAGAGCGTGCCTGAGGATGAGATCCTCAAGCGGCGGCTGCTCACCGAGATCGAGGGCCACGCCCCGCCGGATGCCCTCGTCTGCTCCTCGACCTCCGGCCTACTTCCCACGCGGCTCCAGGCGGACATGGAGAATCCGGAGCGGTTCGTCGTCGGCCATCCGTTCAACCCCGTCTACCTTCTGCCTCTGGTCGAGGTCGTCGCGGGCGAGCAGACCTCCGAGAATACGGTCGAGCGTGCGCTGTCCTTCTATTCCTCGCTCGGCATGAAGCCGCTTCGCGTGCGCAAGGAGATCGACGGCTTCGTCGCGGACCGCCTGCTCGAGGCACTGTGGCGAGAGGCGCTCTGGCTCGTGCACGACGACGTGGCGACGGTGGAGGAGGTCGACGATGCGATCCGCTACGGCGCGGGACTGCGGTGGGCGCAGATGGGGACGTTCCTTACGTACCGCATCGCGGGCGGCGAGGAAGGCATGCGGCACTTTCTCGCGCAGTTCGGCCCCGCACTCGAGTGGCCGTGGTCGAAGCTGACCGACGTTCCCGAGCTCACGAGCGAGCTGATCGACAAGATCGCCGAGCAGTCCGACGACCAGGCGGGAGGGCTCTCGGTGCGAGAGCTCGAGCGGATACGCGACGACAACCTCGTCGCGCTCCTGCAAGCCCTTCGCACACGAGACTACGCGGCCGGCGCGATCGTGAAAGCACATGAGACGCGTCTCTTCGATGCCGCCGGCTCGGGTACCAAAGAGCGCGATCCCGCACAGCCCCTGCCGTACGAGAGCGCCGTCGCCTCCTCCTGGGTGGATTACAACGGCCACATGACCGAAGCCCGGTATCTGCATGTGTTCGCCGATGCGAGCGACGCCTTCCTGGGCGAGGTCGGCATCGACGCGGCCTACCTCGGGAGCGGCCACAGCGCGTACACCGTCGAGACGCACTTGCGCCACCTGCGCGAGGTCGCCGGGCTGGAGCCGCTGCACGTCTTGACCCAGGTGCTCGGCGCCGACGAGAAGCGCCTGCACCTCTTCCACACGATGACCAATGCGCGAAGCGGCGAGACGCTCGCGACCGCAGAGCAGATGCTCCTGCACGTCGACACTGCTCGAGGCCAGGCCTCTCCTTGGGTCGAGCCCGTGGCAACCGCTGTCGTTCGGGCCGCGGCCGCGCACGTTGCGCTCCCCGTCCCGGACGGAGTCGGCCGGGCGATCGCGCTCCCGGCGTGATGCGAGAGCGCACACTCGCGGAGCTCGCCGAACGCCGCTTCGACCTGCTCGTCGTGGGAGGAGGAATCGTCGGAGCCGGAATCGCGGCCCACGCCGCGCGCGCCGGTCTTGCCGTCGCGCTCGTGGATGCGGGCGACTTCGGAGGCGCGACGTCGAGCGCCTCCTCGAAGCTCATTCACGGCGGGCTGCGATACCTCCGTCTCGGCGACGTGGGGCTGGTGCGGGAGGCACATCACGAGCGGCGTCTGCTGGCGAAGGTCGTCGCGCCGCACCTCGTGCGCCGCCTCCCGTTCCTGCTCCCCCTGTACCGGAGTGGACCGTACCGCCCCGCGGTCGTGCAAAGCGGGATCGTCCTCTACTCCGTGCTGGCTCGTTCGCGTCTCAACTGGCTGGTCGGTCCTGGGCAGGCTCGCGAGCTGGTGCCGCCGCTGCGCCTCGAGGACCTGCGGTCATGTGCGCTGTATGCGGACGCGACGACGAACGACGCCCGTCTCTGCCTTGCGAACGTGCGGGCTGCGGCGAACGCCGGCGGGTGCGTTCTCAACGGCGCAAGGGTGACGGCGATCCGATCGGTGCAAGGCCGGGTCTCCGGCGCGGAGGTCTATGTCGACGGGGAAGAGATCGCGGTCGAGGCGCGGCTCGTCGTGAACGCCGCGGGCCCCTGGGTCGATCACGTGCGACGGCTCGAGGATCCACGCGCGGGAACCTCCGTTCGGCTGAGCAGGGGGGCGCACGTCCTCGTTCCGGCTGAGGGTGACTGGACTGCTGCCCTCACCATCCCCCAGGACGACGTCCGCGTCACGTTCGCGGTTCCCTGGTACGGCATGCTTCTCCTCGGCACGACCGACAGCCCGCACGAGGGTGACCCGGTGGACGTCGCAGTCGAGCCCGCCGAGGTCGAGCAGATCCTCGCGGAAGCTGCCGTCGCCCTCCACTCTTCGCTCGTCGCGCCGGACCGGGTGCGCGCGACGTATGCCGGCTTGCGCGTATTGCCTGCCGGCGACGGAGACAGCGTCAGCGCGCGGCGTGAGACCGTGTTCACGCGAAGTCCCGGAGGGATGCTCAACGTCGCCGGCGGGAAGCTCACGACCTACCGCCGCATCGCTCTCGAGACGCTCGCTCGACTGCGACATGAGATCGGCCTGCGGCGTATCGACATATCTCCGTGGCCGCTCCCCGGGGCCACCGGCCTCGAGCACGTTTCCTTCCCGCGGGACCTCGAGCCCGAGATCCGGACGCACCTCCTCAACCAGTACGGCAGCCTGTCACCCGAGGTTCTCGCGCCGGCGACAGAGGATCCTTCTCTTCTCGCCCGATTGCACTCCGGCGGCCCCGACATCGCAGCGCAGGTTCGGTACGGCGCGACACACGAGTGGGCGCGCGACGCCGACGACGTCCTCCGCAGGCGGACCACGTGCTTCTATCGCGGCCTTGCGGACGACCAGACCAAGGCTCGCGTGGAGAGCCTCCTCGCCGATAGGCTGGCCACGTGAGCGTCGAGATCTTCTACTGCCCGACCTGAGACGGCTACGACAAGCGGGCCGCGAGTCTCGCGCGGCCGAGATTGAGTCGAAGACCGGGATCGAGGCGAAGGCGACACCTGGTCAGAGGTCACAGTTCGATGTCGTCACGGACGGGCGGATGATCTTCTCGAAGCAGAGCGAGGGCCGCTTCCCCGAGCACGACGAGATCCTCTCGCAGCTCGCGTAGCGGCCTCAGTCGTCACTTGCTTCACCGTCGCCGCAGTCCTTGGACGCTTGCCGGTACAGCCTGTCGATCTCCCGGCGCTTCCCCTGGATGTCCTCCGAGCGCTGGAGCAAGGCGAGCACCCCGTCGCACTGCCCGAGCGCAAATCGCGTGAAGGCGAGGTTGTAGCTCGCGTACGCCTCGCCGATCGAGTCTGAGCCAGTGAGACCGGCAACCGCCCGCTCGAGGAGTGGGAGCGCGCCGGCGTAGTCGCCATCTTGCATGAGGGCGAACCCCTCGTTGTTCAGCGTTAGCCCGTCGACAGACGTCGTAGCCGGGGGCGTGGTCGCGGTTGTCGTCGAGGGTGCAGGCTCCGTCGTCGGCGGCGGAATGGTTTCGGTCGCTGTTGTGGTTTCGGTGATCGTCGTCGGGGGTGGCGTCTGGGTCAGCGTCGAGGCAGGAGGTCGAGTGGTTCGCTCCGCGCGCTCGCCGGAGTCGAGCGTCGAGCCAAGGAGCGCGGCCAGGCCGAGGCCCGCGAGAGCGAGAGCTCCGACGACAAGGCTCTTGGTTCGCCAACGCCTCGGCCGATGCCGAGCCCGTGGCTGCACCGATGTGGACGCCGCCCGAGTCGAGCGGAGAGCAGGGAGCACACGAGTCGTGGCTTCCGCACTCTTGAACGTACTGCGGAGATCGGCGACGAGCTCCGCGCAGCTCTCCGGTCGATCTCGAGGACTCTTCGCAAGCGCGCGGCGGAGCACCTCGTCCACGCCATTGGGGAGCTCGGGCTCGATCAGCTCTGCGCTCGGTACCGGCGCTGTCACGTGGGCGAACGCCTCGGTCGCAGCCGTCTCGCCCTCGAACGGGCGCCGGTCCGTCAAGAGCTCGAACGCGACAACCCCGAGGCCGTAGCGGTCGCTCGCTGCCGTCGCCGGCTCCCCGCGAGCTTGCTCCGGGGAGAGGTAGCCGGCGGTGCCGAGGACGGTGCCGGGGAGGGTCAGCGTGTCGAAGCCCGACGTGGAGGCGATGCCGAAATCCGAGACGACGATGCTTCCATCCCGGTCGAGGAGGAGATTCGCCGGTTTCACGTCGCGGTGGACGATCCCGTCGGCGTGTGCCCGGTCGAGCGCCTGTCCCGCCTGGTCGAGCCAGTCGAGCGCAAGCGCGGGCGGGACTCGACCCTCGCGTAGACGGTCGAACACGGAGCCACCCTCGAGGTACTCCATGACGATGTACGGCTGCGCGCCGTGCTCGCCGACGTCGAAGACCGTGATCACGTGCGGAGCCCCGGAGAGGCGCGCGGCGGAGAGCGCCTCACGGCGGAAGCGGGCATGGGCGTCCTCGTCTCGGGCGTGCCGCTCCGAGAGCAGCTTGACGGCCACCTTCCTCTCGAGGACGGAGTCGATCGCGCGATACACCTCCCCCATCCCGCCGCGGGCGATCAGGGTCGCGGATGTGTATCGCTTCGGTAGTGCCTGGCTAGCGTTGACGATGCTTCGGTCTACCCGACCCGGGGTGAAAACATGCGCCGTAGTGCACGTAAACGCGGGTGACAGTCAACGAAACGGCCGGTGACAGTCACCTGGTCATCGGAGGAGGAAGCCCTCGCCGAGCGGATCCTCCTCGTCCAGAGTGAAGACGTGCTCACCGGTGCGATAGGCGCTGCCCTCGACCTCGGCCACGACCGCCGGCACCCCGGCGAGATTCGCATCTCCAACTACTCGTGCGCGAAACTCGGAGCCGACGATGCTCAGATGCCGTAGCTCGTCGCCTCGGGGAAGCCGGCCCGAGCGATCGAGAAGCGCGAGCCGGGCGGTCGTCCCGCTCCCACAGGGCGAGCGGTCCACCTCTCCGTCCGCGAAGACGGTGACGTTGCGCTGGGTCAGCGGCGAGCCGGCCTCCTCCTGCCAGAAGATGACCCCGTAGACATCGCGTAGCTCGGGCTCGAGCGGGTGGACGATCTCGTTCTGCTCCTCCAGCGTCCGCTTGAGCTCCCGCCCCAGCTCGGTCAGCCGGGGTAGCTCGCGCGGCTCGACCCGTTCCTCGAGCGAGGCGTAGAAGGCGCCGCCGAAGGCGACATCCACCGAATGCTCACCGGCCGTCACTCCCTCGCCCCACACGAACGCGGGTACGTTTCGGAACCGAACGGAGCGGACGCGGCCACTCTCCACCTGCGCCCAGGTCTGGATCCGCCCCGAAGGGACGTCCACCACAACGTGGTTCTCGCCCTCCCGGCGCTCTACGACTCCCTCGTCGAGCGCCCACGTCACGAGCGCGATCGTGCCGTGCCCGCACGCGGTCGAATACCCGGCGTTGTGGAAGAACACAACCCCGAGATCCGCGCCCTCGTCGTTTGGCTCGACGACGAAGCAGCCGTACATGTCCGCGTGGCCGCGGGGCTCGAAGACCAGCAGCCGGCGGACATGGTCGAGTCGCTCGAGCGCGTCGCGCCGCTTGTCGAGGATCGTCGCGCCCCGCGGGCTCTCGACACCGCCGGTGACGATCCGGAAGGGCTCGCCGCCGGTGTGGTAGTCGACCGCGCTGATAACCCCGGTGTCAGACACCGAACGGGTCGGCGTCACCAATCGACGAGTTCTCGGAATCGCACCATGCCCATCGCAGGCGTGTCCCCAAAGTACGACAAGAGTCTCCTGATGGCGAGAAATCGCGGGGGTACGACCTCGCCGACTGACGCCCTGTAGCTGCTCCATTCCCAGTCATGCGCCTCTGCGCAGACCCCCGCTTCCACGGGATTCCGAAGCACGTATCGCAGGGTCCAGATCAGTTGGGCATCCGAGCCCTGCAACGTGGCGCCGAATCGGTTCTTGAACAGGTGAGCGTCGGTCTTGTACCGACGGTTGAAGCGGAGCGCATATCGCCCGTTCAGAGACTTCATCGCATCCGAAAGCAGGCCGTCGGATGTTTCGACAACAAGGTGGAAGTGGTTTGGCATGAGGCAATACGCAAAACACTCGAGCTTGTGCCGAACTACGACCCGTTCCAGACAACCGAGAAAGTCCACACGGTCCGAATCGAACCGGAAGATTTGCTGGCGGTTGCTTCCTCGCGAGTAGAGGTGGTAGATCTCGCCGGGCCGGAACTCCCGTGAAGCGCGAGGCATGAGAGCGAAGGTAACGGTCGACTCTCAAGAAGGCCTTCGTCGTGGAAAAACGTTGACTGTCTTGGCACACGGGTCCTTGACAAAGCCTGTGTCTGACACAGCCTTTACATTCCGCCGAAGCTCGGCGGACGCTTGTCGAGGAAGGCTTGGACGCCTTCGCCGAAGTCCTCGGTCGACGTGGCGGCCTGCTGGAGCTCCGCCTCGAGCTCGAGCTGCTCCTCGAGCGATGCCGTGTAGGCGTGCTCGAAGAGCTGCTTCGTCATCGCGACGCCTCGTGTCGGCAGCTCGGCGTACCACGCCGAGAGCTCGTCTATCCGGGGCGAGAGGTCGTCCGCTGCCACCACCTCGGAGACGAGCCCCCACGCGAGCGCCTCGTTCGCGCCGAGCCGTCGGTTCGAGACCATCCATTCGAACGCCTTCGCGAAGCCGAGCAGTCGGTGGACGAACCAGGAGCCGCCCGCATCTGGGATCAACCCGATTCCGATGAACCCGGGGACGAAGGTCGCCTTGTCGGAGGCGATGCGGACATCACAGGCGCACGCGAGCGAGAGCCCGGCGCCCGCGACCGGGCCGTTGATCGCCGCGATCACCGGCTTTTCGAGCGCGCGGATCGCGCGGATGTTCGGGTGGTACGTGCCCTCGAGCGCCTCCCGGATGCCGCCGGGAAGCTCCGAGAACTCCTTCAAGTCCTGCCCGGAGCAGAAACCGCGGCCCGCGCCCGTGATGACCACTGCTCGAACGTCGGGGTCGGCCGCCTCCTCCAGCGCATCGCGGAGCGCGGCGTGGAGCGCGCGGTTGAAGGCGTTGAAGACCTCTGGCCGGTTAAGGGTGATCGTGAGCACCGCGCCGGCTCGATCGGTGAGAACCTCGGACACGGGAGCAGACTAACGCCGAGGACGAAACAGGTACGCGGCGAGCGCGCCCGCAGCCAGCCCTGCCAGCGCGATCCGTGTCACATCGACCGCGGGCTCGAAGCGCACCTCTCCGTCCTTCACGACGTACGCGCCGACACCACGTGAGCGAAGGCCGAACCCGGCACCGCCACTCGTTCCGCCGCCCCCACCCCAGCCTCCGCGGACAGCGGCCACCGGAATCACCGTCACGCCGTCCCGTTCTACTGGATCGCCGACGACACGGCGCACCGAGAGCGCATCCTGCAGACCCTTGATCATCTCGTCGTGATTCACGCCTTCTCGCGATTCAGGAAGGCGCGCACGGCGTCCTGGGCCTCGTCGCCCATCATCGACATCGCGAGCCAGTCGCGCGCGTGGCCGACCGTCTGGTGCCAGGCGAAGTCACGCCAGACGTTCAGCTGCTGCTTTGCGTAGCGCGTCGTCTGAGGGAGCTTGGCTGCGAGCTTCTCGACCAGCTCGTCGACGACTGCGTCCAGCTCCGCCTCGGGCACCGCCCGGTTGACGAGCCCCCACTCCACTGCCTGCGCCGCGGGAACCTCGTCGCAGAGGAAGACGATCTCCCGCGCACGCCGGTCGCCGACCATGAGCTGCAGCCACTGCGTCGCGCCTCCCGCCGGAACGGAGCCGTGCTCGAGCCCCACGTGCCGGATGAACGCCGAGTCGACCATGACCGCCAGATCGCACGCCATTTGCAGCTCGTTCCCGCCACCGACCGCGATCCCGTTGATCCGCGCGACCGTCGGCTTGCCGATCTCGCGCAGCCGGTCATGTGCATCCTTGAAGGCCCCGAACCACTTCCAATACTCCTTCGGCTTGCCCAGATAGTCCTCGTCCCAGGAGCGAAGATCGGCGCCGACGCAGAACGCCCGTCCGGTGCCTGTCACCACGACCGCGCGCACGTCGTCGTCCCACGACGCGTCCTCGCAGGCGCGCGCGATCTCCCTGAGCATGCGGAAGTCGAACGCATTCAGGACGTCCGGCCGGTTGAGCCGGATCGTCGCGCGAGGCGCCGCCTTCTCGTACACGATCGTCTCGAAGCCGAGCTCCGCCGGGTCGCGTGGGCGGGGGTGCGTCGGCTCGGTCACTCCTCTGTGACTTCCGCGAAGTGCACGTTGAAGGGGACGCCCATCGACATCGCGTCTGCGCCCGTCGCTGCAAACGCCTCCGAGTTCTCCGCCTCCTTGAACGACTCCATGTCGTCCCACTCGAACTCCGCGTACTGACGAAACGTGGGCTCTCCGAACGGCGATCCGAAGATCTTCCCGTGCCGGAATGCCCTGCACGAGACCTTGGACGCGAAGTCGTCGATATGCCGGCGGTAGTGCTCGGCATCGGGCTCGGACTCGAATAGGACGAACGCGCGGATCATGTGCTCTCCCTTCGTCTGATGACGCGGGGAGCGTATAGCGTCCGCAAGGTGAGCTCGACCGGAGTCGCAGCCCTGCTCGCGCTCGCTGCCGGCTTCGGCGGAGCGGTGCAGATCGCCGTTCAGGGACGGCTCGGGGATCGCGTCGGGAACCTGGAGGCCGTCGCGACCGCATCGGTGATCGGAGCCCTGCTCGCGCTCACGGTGCTGATCCTCGTGCGACGCTCTCTAGGAGGAGTCGGAGATGCACTCGGCGCCCCGAAGTGGATGCTGCTCGGCGGCGTCATGAGCGCGCTCATCATCCTCGCGATCACGGTCGCCGGGCCGCGCATCGGGCTCGTCGCGACGACTGCGGTGCTGATCGCTGCCCAGTTCACGCTCGCGACGGTAATCGACCGCAACGGCTGGTTCGGCGTCGAGCGGATAGCGGTCAGCTGGCCGCGACTGGCGGGACTCGCCCTGCTGTTCGTGGGCGCGGCGTTGACGCTGCGGAAATGAGCGCCTTCGAAGGCCTGGAACCTGCCGGCGTCTGGGCTCGCTTCGCAGAGCTGACCCGCATCGCACGGCCTCCGAAGGAAGAAGCGGAGGCGCGGGAGCACGTTCTCAGGTGGGCAGTCGAGCGCGGTTTCGAGACCGCGGTCGACAGCGAGGGCAACGTCGTCGTAGGTGTGCCGGCTTCAGCTGGGCGCGAGGGCGCGCGGACGGTCGTCCTGCAAGCGCACCTGGACATGGTCTGCGAGCGGGATCCGGACAGCCCGTACGACCCGCGGGAGGGACGGATCAATGTCGTCCGCGACGGCGACTGGCTCGTCGCCGACGGGACAACACTCGGTGCGGACAACGGCATCGGGGTCGCGGCGGCGCTGGCGGTGGCCGAGGATCCCGAGGCCGCGCACGGGCCGCTCGAGCTGCTTTTCACGGTGTCGGAGGAGCAAGGTCTCGACGGCGCCAAGAACCTCGATCCCTCCCTTGTTTCAGGACGACTGCTCCTCAACCTGGACGGGACGAGCGACAAGGCGATCACCATCGGCTGCGCAGGAAGCTGGCATACGTTCACACGGCTGCCACTCGGCCTCACGGCCGTCCCGGACGACTACGAGACGCTGGAGGTACGGATGTCGGGCGCGCGCGGCGGGCACTCGGGCGGCGACATCGCGCGCGGTCGGGCGAACGCGATCAAGGCGCTCGGTCGGATTCTCTCGAGCGGGTATGACGTGGCACCGTTCCGACTTGCCGTTCTCGAAGGCGGGGTAAGTCGCAACGCAATTCCCCGGGAAGCGCGAGCGGTAATCGCAGTAGCCCCAGGTGCCGACCAAGCTTTCCGTGACGCAACGGAGCGCGAGTTCACGTCCATCCGCGAGCAGCACGCCGGCTCCGACGATGCACTGACCCTGTCGGTCACCGCCGCCGAAGCCCTAACTGCGGCCACCGAGTCCACGACGTCTCGTGCGCTCGACTTGCTCGCGACGATCTCGAGCGGAGTCATCGCGATGAACTCGCACCTCCCGGCGACGGTCGAGACGAGCACGAGCTTGAACGTGGCGAGCACCGAGGAGGGCGTGCTCACCCTCGCCTCCATGACGCGAAGCGCCAACTCACCCGGGCTCGAGAACGTCGGCGCCGGAATCGAGGCCGCGGCTCGGCTGGCTGGAGCGAAGGCCGAGATCCTCAAGTCGTATCCGCCGTGGCGTCCCGACCTCGACTCGAAGCTCCTCGCGGTCGCGCGCACGACGTTCGAGCGCCTGTTCGGGACCGCCCCGGCTCTTGAGGTCGTCCACGGCGGACTCGAGTGCGCCGTGATCGGGAGCAGGCTCCCGGGCGTCGAGATGATCTCCCTCGGCCCCGAGATCGTCGGCCCACACGCCCCGGGCGAGCGCCTGAGCATTCCCGCGACGCAGCGCTTCTACCGCCTCCTCGGCGCTCTTCTCGACGACCTCTCGCGTTAGCGATGTTCACAATCGACGAAAGGGACGGCGTACGAGAACGTCTACTCAGGCTCGCCGAGACCGACCCGTGCGTCATCGCGGCAGCGATCACCGGCTCATATGCCGCGGATGACAGCGACGAGTGGTCGGACATCGATCTGGCGTTCTCGATCCTCGGCGAGCTTGCTCCGGCACTCGAACAGTGGGCCGAGCTCCTCCACGGAGACTTCGGAGCGCTCCACCACTGGGATCTGCAGTCCGGCTCGAGTGTCTATCGAGTGTTCCTGCTGCCGCGTTGTCTCGAGGTCGACATCTCTTTCACGCCGTCCGGGGACTTCGGCCCGCGCGGCCCGAGCTGGCGATCTGTCTTCGGGAAAGCCGCCGAGCCCATTGCGAGCGAGCCGACTCCGTTCGACAGTCTCGCCGGCATGGCCTGGCACCACGTTCTGCATGCGCGCGCATGCATAGAGCGCGGCAAGCCCTGGCAGGCGGAGTACCTGATCGGCGGTATCCGCGATCAGGTGCTCGCGCTTGCCTGCTCGAGGCTCGGCCACACGACGGCATACGCGAAAGGCGCTGATCTCCTTCCGCCGGATCTCACGGCGCCGCTCGAGGGAACACTCGTGCGCTCGCTCGGCGAGGGTGAGCTATGGCGCGCGCTCGCCGTCGCCGCCGATGCGCTCGCCGCAGAGCTCGAACGAGCAGCGCCGACGCTGGCCGCCCGGCTACGGCCGACGCTGACCGAGCTCACCGGACCCAGCGGCAACGGCTCCTGATCGCCTCCACATCGAGCAGCGTTACGCGTCCGCGCTCCAGCATGACCGCCCCGCTCTTCTGTTCCTCTCTGAGAACGCGGTTGACGGTCGCCCGCGAGGTGCCGGCCATCGAGGCCAAGTCGTCCTGAGTGAGCGGCACCACCGCCTCGCGCTCGCCGTCGGCGTAGATCGCGGCGAGTTCACAGAGCCGCCGGCGAACGCGGGTGTCCGCGTCGACGTGGTGCGCTTCGACGATCCGGTCGCTCGTTCGGCGAACCTGCTCGGCCAGGAGTCGCAGGAGCACGTCCTTCACGCCCGGATGGCTGCGTTGAAGCCGCGCGAAGTCGTCGCGGAAGACCGAGCGCGTCTCGCCGTCCTCGAGCGCCGATACCGTCGCGGAGCGACGCTCGCCGGGAAGGAGAAGCGCGAGCTCCCCGAACGCCTGGCCCGGCCCGAGCACGTCGAGCAGGACGCTGTCTCCGACCTGCGACGCGACGCGCGCCGCGAAGCGGCCCCGGACGATCAGGTGGAGCGACTCGGCGGGGTCATCGCGGTGGAAGACGACCTCGCCTTTCTCGAACGTCCGCCGGCGGGCGATCGAGAGCAGCTCCCGGACGTCCTCGGGAGGGAGATCTGCGAGCAGCGGCCACTCCACGGCTTCAGTCTCGGACACGAGCGTGTCATCCGCAACATCGCCTCCATACTTCCGCTCATGACCGACGCGTCGACCCCCGCGGATGAGGTCCGCCCGGTCACCATCCTCTTCGCCGACATCGTGGGCTCGACCGCGCTCGGGGAACGACTCGCGCCCGACGAGGTGAAGGCGCTCGTGGGCGAGTGCGTGACCATGATGAGCCGAGCCGTCGAGGAGTACGGAGGCATGGTGCAGGCCTACGCGGGCGACGGGATCTGCGCGTACTTCGGCGTGCCGGCCGCGCACGATGACGACCCCGAGCGCGCTGCTCGTACCGGTCTCCGCATTCTCGAGGTCGTCGCCGAGTACGCCCGCGAAGTGGAGGCGGCGTGGGGGCTCGCAGACTTCGCCGTTCGGGTCGGGATCAATAGCGGTCAGGCGGCCGTGGGCCAGGTCGGCGGCGCCGAGCCTGGATCGGTCGCGCTCGGGGACGCCACCAACGTCGCAGCGCGGCTGCAATCGCTTGCCGCCCCGGGCACGATCCTGATCGGCGAGGCCGCGGCCCGCCGACTCGCGCACCGCTTCGTCCTCGAGCCCGCCAGCGAGTTCGAGGTGAAGGGTCGAACGGCGCCCGTCAGGGCCTCGCGTCTCGTCGGGCCGAAGGCTCGCGGGACCGAGGTCGGAGCGACGCCGCTGGCGGGCCGGGACGATGAGATGGCACAGCTACTGGGCGCGCTGGGAGACCTCGTCGCCGGGCGCGGCCGCATCGTTCTCCTGCTCGGCGATCCCGGAATGGGCAAAACGCGCCTGCTCGGGGAGCTCCGCACGCTCGCCGGGCAGCGAGTGACGTGGCTCGAGGGTCACTGCCTCTCGTACGGCGGGCTCGCGGCTTGGCCTTTCGTCGACGCGCTCCTCGGATGGCTCGGAGCGGAGATCGGCGAGCCCGAGATCGCGGTACGGACCAAGGCGCGGGCGAAGCTCGGCGCGCTCTTCGGCGACGAGCTCGAAGAATTGCTTCCCTCGCTCGGGCGTCTCCTCCGCCTGCGAGTGGAGGGCGCCGATGACTCTGGGAGCGCCGAGCGAATCCAGACGGCGTACGTCCGTTGGCTCGAAGCGCTCGCGCGCCAAGGTCCCGTCGTCATCGCCTTGGAGGACGTGCACTGGATGGACACCCCGACCCGGGAGCTCGGCGAAGCGGTTCTCGCCCTAGCAGAGAGCGCGCCAGTCGCGATCATCCTCACCGCAGAGCTCGCACCCAGCTCGGAAGGGGCGGCGCTCCGGTTACGCGCGCTCGGTAACCACGGCCATCGAACCACCGAGATCCCACTGGGCCCGCTTTCGGACGAGGCCGCCGAGGAGATGCTGACTGGAATACTCGGAAGCGAGGTCGACGCAGTCACGCGGATGGGTCTCGTTCGGGAGGCCGAGGGGAATCCCCTCTACGTCGAGGAGCTCGCGCGGGCGCTGCTCGAGGGAGGCCTCGAGCCTCGGGGAAGGACCTGGACCGTCACCGTGCGCGCCGATCTCCTCCCGCCGGCGCTCGAGAACCTCCTCGTCGCCCGAATCGATCGCCTGTCTGCGGGAGCGCGGCAGCTCGCCCCCACGGCGGCTGCCATCGGCCGCACGTTCCCGGTCGCCGTGCTCGAGAAGGTCTCGGGAGCCGACGTCGGCGACGGTCTCACCGCGCTTCTTCGCGCCGAGATCGTGCGCGAGGTCCGCCGGTACCCGGTCTTCGAGTGCTCGTTCACGCACGGCCTCCTGCACGACGCCGCGCTCTCGACGCTGACGTCGACCCGGAAGCGCGAGCTCTACGCACGCATCGCCGCCGTGTTCGAATCGCTCTACGCCGATTCGCTGGAAGATCACGTCGAGCGGCTCGCGCACTATCACGCGCAGGCCGGCAACCTTCCAAAAGCGTTCTCCTATGCCGAGCGCGCACGCAGCGGAGCCACGTCAGGGCCGAGCTAGCGCGCGAGCCACCATTCCTCTGCGTTCGAGATGGGGTTGTAAGGATGCAGGACGAAGTTCCGGACGGTCGTCCTGTGCGCGGCAGGCAGCGGGATCTGGAAGAGCGGGATCACCGGCACGTCCCTCGCCATCTGCGCGTCGGCCCTGTTGAGGACGCGCGCCTGGGCTGCCGCGTCGAGGATCCGGCCGGCCTGATCTAGGTCTCGAGTCGCAAGCCGCTGGCAGTAGCCGGTGAAGTTGTGGATTCCTCCGCAGCCGAAGATGGAGGTCGCTCCGACCGGATTGGGGTCGAAGCCCCATCCGAAGAGCACCACGTCGAAATCGCCACTCGGGAGAATCGTGTCGAAGAGAGCGCGAGGTGGAGCGAAGGTCGGCACCACCTCGACTCCAGCCTGCCTGAGCTGAGCCTGCGCAAGCGCGAGCAGCCGCTCTCGAGGAGGAATGCCGGCGGTCGTCAGGAAGCGAAGCGAGAGCCGCTCCCCGGCGCACGAGTAGATGCCGTCGGCACCCCTGCGGCAGCCCGCCTGCTCGAGGAGGCGCCGGGCGTGCGCTGGCCGGTATCGATAAGCACCCCAGTTCGGCCGGTGGTACCGGCTCTGGATCAGGAAGACGACGCTGTCGAGCGGGCGGAGCTCAGGGGGGAAGTTCCCGAGGACCTGCCGCACGAGCGCCGCTCGGTCGATGCCGTACGCGAGCGCTCGGCGAACGAGCTTGTTCCGGAGCGCCGGGTGTCCGCCGGGACCCACCCGAATCGCGAAGTGATCCCAGCTCGAGCTGGGGGCCGCGACGACTTTGAGCCCGGGCTCCCGACGGAGCGCTTCGAGACCGGGAATCGCCCAGGCGACGTCGAGCTCGCCCCGCCGGAACCAGGCGACCGGGTCCCCGCCTTCGACCCGGAAGCGAAGGACGAGCCGGTCGAGGTAGGCAGGGTGTGTCCCCCAGTAGCGGGGGTTGCGCACGAGCGTGAGCTGGCGGCCGCGCTCCCAGCGCTCGACGAGGAAGGGGCCGCTCCCGATCGGCCTGCCCGTCTTCGGGTTGTCGATCCGGTCGGTCCAGATCTTCGCGAGGTCCTCACCCGCGAGCGCGTGTCGCGGCAGGATGTTCCCGAACAGCGTGCGCCAGCCCGAGAAACGGGAGCGCAAGACCACCCTGACCGTCTTTGCGTCGAGGACACTGACACGCGAGACTCGGTCGAGCAGCGCCTTCTCCTCCCTGGGCAACTCGGCTTTCCGTGCGATCCGCGCCCGGTGGGTGAAGATGAAGTCCCGCGCGGTAATCGGCACGCCGTCGCTCCAGCGCGCCTCGGGGCGGATGTGGTATGTGAGCGTGAACGGCGGCTTTCTCGTGAAGGTGACGCGGGAGACGAGCCTTGGGCGAAACGTGAAGCCGGGACCGACGTCGAACGCCGTCTGCAGGACCTTTTCACCGATGAACAAGATCGCGGGCCCCGACGACTCGTAGTTGCATCTGGCGAGTAGCGGGTTGAGACAGGCGGGCTCCGGCTCCAAGGGTCCGAAGACGACCGTTCCGCCGACCCGCGGCGTCTGCGCCCCCGAGCCGCCCGCTCCCGAGACGGCGAGGAGCGAGACGACGATCGACGCTGTCGCGGCTGCGAAGCGGCCGCCTGTAGCGATCGTCGCGCGACCGGAGTCCGCGCGAGCGGATCCTTGCCTTGCGCCAGATGTCAGCGCTCGAGCCACCAGTTCTCCGAGTTCGTGAGCGGATTCAAGGACTGGGCGAAGTTCCTGACGGTGTCTCTCACGGCGGTCGCGACCGGGATCTGGTTCAGCGGGAGCATCGGCACGTCCCTCGCCATCTGCGCGTCGGCTCGGTTCATGACCCGCGCCTGCTGGCGCGCGTCGAGGATCCGGTCGGCTTGATCGAGGTCGCGCGTCACCAGCCGCTGGCAGTAACCGGTGTAGTTATCGCGGCCCCCGCATCCGAAGACGGCGTTCCCGGTCGGATTCGGAGTGCTGACAAACCCGAAGAGCGCGACGTCGAAATCGCCACTCGGCAGGATCGTGCCGAGGAAGGTGCGAGGGGGAGCGAACATCGGCACCACCTCGACACCAGATCGTCTGAGCTGCGCTTGCACGAGCGACAGGATCCGCGCTCGAGGGGGGATGCCGGAGCTGGTGAAGAAGCGAAGCGAGAGCCGCTCGCCGGCGCACGAGTAGATGCTGTCGGTGCCTCTCCGACAGCCCGCCTGCTCGAGCAGGCGAGTGGCGAGCGCGGGGCGATAGCGGTACTTGCTCCAATTCGGCCGGTAATGTGGGCTTTGGACGAGGAAGAGCAGGCTTTGAAGGGGCCGCAGGTTGGGGTTGATCTGGCCGGGGACCTCCCTGACGAGCTCGGCGCGATCGACGCCGTGGGCGAGGGCGCGGCGAACGAGCTTGCTTCGAAGGGCGGGATGGCCTCCGGGACCGATCCTGAAGCTGAAACCCTGGTATCCGGCGCTGGGTCCGGCAAGCACCTTGACGCCCGCTTCCCGACGAAGCGCGGAGACGCCATCGGGGAAGATTCCTTCCGCTACGTCCAGCTCGCCGTTTCGGAACCAATCGACCGGGTTCTCGCTCTCCACGCGGAAGCGGATGACTATCCGGTCGAGATACGCCCGGTGCGCCCCCCAGTAGCGCGGATTGCGCACGAGCGTCAGCTGGCGACCTCGCTCCCAGCTCTCGAGCAGGAAAGGACCGCTCCCGATCGGCCGACCCGTCTTCGGGTTGTCGATCCGGTCGGTCCAGATCTTCGACAGGTCTTCGCCCTGGAGCGCATGCGAGGGGAGGACGTTCCCGAACAGACTTCGCCAGCCCGAAAAGCGGGAGCGGAGGACGACCCTGACTGTCTTCGCGTCGACGGCGCTGACGCTGCGGACGCGGCGGAGATCCTCTCCCTCGAACTCCGCCAACCCCACGCTCCCGGCCACCCGGGCCCGGTGCGTGAAGAGGAAATCCCGGGCCGTGACCGGCACATCGTCGCTCCAGCGCGCCGCGCGCCGGATGTGGTACGTGAGCGTGAACGGCAGCTTCCTCGTGAACGTGACGCGCGAGACGAGCCTCGGACGGTATGTGTATTGAGGACTGACGTCGAACGCCGGTTGCAGAATCATCTCGGCGATGAAGCGGTTCGCCTCCACCGACTGCGCGCATTTGACGAGCAGCGGGCTGAGACAGGGGGGCTCCCCCAGAGGGCCGAACACCACCGTTCCCCCGACGCGCGGCGTCTGCGCGCTCGCGCCGCCCGCTCCGGAGACGGCGAGGAGCGAGATGGCGATCGCCACTGTTAGCGCGGCTCCGCGAGCCACCAGTTCTCCGCGTTCCAGAAGAGGTTGTCCGGCGAGGAGACGACGTTCCGGACGGTGTCCTTGTACGCGAGCACCCACGGGATCTGGTAGAGCGGGATCAGGGGGACGTCCTTGGCGAGCTGCCGATCGACGCGGTTGAGCACGCGGGCGCGCTGGGCGTCGTCGAGGATCCTGTCGGACTGGTCGAGGTCGGCCGTTACCAGCCGCTGGCAGTAGCCGGTGTAATTGCTGCCCGCGCCGCAGCCGTAGATGCTCTTCGGACTGAAGCCGGTGACCCTGATAAAGGCGAACGACACGGCGTCGAACTGACCGGGGAAGAGAATATCGGTGAAGAACGCCGACCCGGCCGCGTACGAGAGCACGACCTCGATACCGACCCTGCGGAGCTGAGCTTGCATGAGCTCGAGACCTCGCACACGCTGGCTCACTCCGAGGAACGTGGAGAAACGGAACGAGAGGCGCTCTCCCCTACACGAGTAGATGCCGTCGGCGCCCCGCCGGCAGCCCGCGCGCTCGAGGAGGCTGCGCGCGACCCCCGGCCGGTACTTGTAGCCGTCCCAGTTCGGGTTGTAATGGCGGGCGGTGCCGAGGAGCACCGCGCTGTGCAACGGCCGATAGGTCGGATCGAGCTCGCGCCATAGGCGCTGCACGATCTCCTCACGGTCGATGCCGTAGGCGATCGCCTGCCGCACGAGCTTGCTCTTGAGCGCCGGATGGCCGCCTGCGCCGAGGCGGAGTGTGAGGTGCTCCCAGCCGTCCGTGCGATGGAGACGGACGGTGGTGTCGGGGATGTTGCGGAGATCTGGCACGTTCACCGTGTCGCGGGCGTACGCGATGTCGACCGCGCCCGTCCGCAGGCTCTCGAGCACCTCCGCAGGGGTTGGCGCTACGCAGTTCTGACAGAAGCGGATGATCAGCCGGTCGAGATACGCGGTGTGCGGTCCCCAGTAACGTGGATTACGGACGAGGGTGAGCTGTTTTCCGCGCTCGAAGCGCTCGACGAGGAAGGGGCCGCTCCCGATCGGCCTGCTGGTCTTCGGGTTGTCGATGCGATCCGTCCAGATCTTTGCGAGATCCTGCCCGGCGAGCGCATGCTGGGGCAGCACGGTGAGGAACAACTGGCGCCATTCTGCGGTGCGCACGCGGAGGATCGCCCTGAAGGTCTTCGAGTCCAGAACGCGGATGGACTTCACGAGTCCCTGGGAGGTCGCGGTCGCGGGCAGCTGCGCGAGGATCGCCCGGTGCGTAAATAGGAAGTCCCGCGATGTCACAGGCACGCCGTCGCTCCAGCGAGCCTCGGGACGGATGTGGTAGGTGAGCGTGAACGGCGGACGCTTGCTGAAGTCGACCTTCGAGACGAGGATGGGTCGCTGCGTGAAGTCGGGAGCAATGGCGAAGGCCGGCGGGAGGACCTTCTGGAGCATCCAGAGATACTGCGGGCCGATGCCGCACGCCTCGCGGAGCGGGTTCAGGCAGGCGGACTCGCCGACCGGCCCGAAGACGACCGTGCCGCCGCGCTTCGGCGTCTGCTCGGGTGTGCCCGCCGCGGGCGATGCCGCGATGGCGGCGAGTGCGAGCACGGCTACGACCCAGCGTCTCATCACGCTCGTCTCTCTAGACCTGCCCCTCGTCAGCCATCTTCCGCCTCGGTCTCAGGTGCGCGCACCGTCACCCAGACCGCGCCCTCACCGGCGGCGACCCGCTGGGCCTCGTTGCCGATCCCGATCGTCGCTTTCACGTCGCCCGACTCCGGGTCGATCCGCGTCACTGCTCGGTCGAGCTGCGAGACCACCCATACGCCCCCTTCGCCGAACGCGACGTCAACGGGCCCGTCGCCGACGGGGATCGTCGTCAGCGTCGGAGTCTGTCCCGGCGCGGAGATCGCGATCCGCGTCACCGTGTCGTCCTCGAAGTTCGTGACCCAGAGAGAATCCGCGCTGACGGCGATCGCGCTCGGCGCGTTTCCCACCGTGATGTCCCGCTGTCGCTGGATCGTCGTTGTATCGATTTCGATCACCGCGTTCGCGGCGCGGTTCACGATCCAGAGCCGCTCGAGTCCGTAGACGATGTCGGAGAAGATCGGGAGGACCGCATTCGGCGAGGTCAGGATTCCGGCTTCCAGACCCACGCGCCTCGCTGTGCTCGTGCGCGTGTCGATTCTTCCCAGGTCGGCGGCCTCGCAGGCGAACCACACCGCTCCGCCGCCTATCGTCACGCTCGCGCGCGGAGCTCCGCAGGAGACGCCAGCGCCGAGCGCGGGAATCGCGCTCGCGGCCTTGTTCTGCTCGGGGTTGATGCGCGAAAGCTCGGCGAGGGCTCCGAGGGCGACCCACACCGTGCCTGCTCCCACCGTGACGTCGCTCGCGTAGTCGCC
>Ga0136622_10000314_pt1 | contig 19634 bp, 21 predicted proteins | sample AntDrymUQ4482106_2_FD_104803 | JGI IMG/M metagenome (GOLD analysis project Ga0136622, IMG submission 104803) | Polar desert sand microbial communities from Dry Valleys, Antarctica - metaG UQ448 (21.06) | ecosystem: Environmental > Terrestrial > Soil > Desert | place: Antarctica: Dry Valley...
GTGGTCGCCCGGAGGCGGCCACGGATCGGCGTGTAGTGCGCGGCGAGCACCAGGTCCTGGCCGCGCCCAAGGACCCGAACTTTCTCCTGCATGGCCCGCGACGTACGCACGGCATACGGTTCGGCGAGGACGTCGAAGACCTCCTCAACCGGAGCATCGATCTCAACCTGCAGTGGCCCCAGCTCACGCAGCCGACGGCCTAGGCCCAGATCGATCGGGACAGCTCCGGTCACCAGACCCAGGTAGACCCCGCCACCGGCCACCGCACTGCCGACTGCCGCAACGGCGGTTCCTCGCAACACGCCCATCGCCGGACCCCCTCATCGGTCATCGGTGTCGTGGCCCGCAGCTCAGGCTACGACACCCCCAATCTCCGACAGCGCGGCCTGGTGCCGGCACCACCCCCGGGCGGCTCGCCCACGTCACCCACGACGTGGCATGAGCCGCGACCAACCAGCACGTTCGCCTCCCGAGCCCAGGCCCGGTCCGGTGCTCGGTCAGGGCTGGGTCAGGGTTGTATCGCAGCGGGCGGACAATGCCGCAGCCCGCTCGGGCTGGCGGATAGCGTTCAGTTCGGCGCCGAGGAATAGGTGCTCTGCAACTGGTTTCCCGGACACCGTCTGGGAGCACCGGGTTACAGGTCACACCGCCGTCGGGCGTGCCCATGGTGTCTCATACTTGAGTCGGGCGCACGTCGAAAGGCAACCGGTGAGCGAGAGCAGCGAGCACGACCCACCCTTCGTACCGCTCGCGCCCCGGCCCCGGCTCCGCGGCCCGGAGTCCGTGGCGGTGGCCGAGCAGTTCGCGGACCTGATGGCCACCCGGCGTACGGTTCGTGACTTCTCCACCGAGCCGGTCCCGCTCGAGGTCGTCCGCCAGGCGGTCCGGGCGGCGGCCACCGCGCCCAGCGGCGCGCATGTGCAGCCGTGGCGGTTCGTGATGGTCACCCGGTCGAAGATCAAACGGCTGATCCGAGAGCGGGCCGAGTCTGAAGAGCGCAACTTTTACGACCAGCGGGCGCCCTCGGAGTGGCTCGAGGCGCTGACGCCGCTCGGCACGACTTGGGAGAAGGCGTTCCTGGACGAGGCCCCGGTGCTCCTGGTGGTCTTCACCGTGCATGCCGGCGAGCACGAACCCAAGCCGTACTACGCGAACGAGTCGGTCGGTATTGCGGTTGGGCTGCTCATCGCCTGCCTGCACGCGGCGGGGCTCGCCACGCTCACCCACACGCCGTCACCGATGCGCTTCCTCACCGAGATCCTCGGACGTCCTAACAACGAGCGCCCCTTCGTGATGTTGCCCATCGGCTACCCGGCAGCGGACGCCCTGGTGCCCAACCTGGCGCGCAAGCCCCTCGAGGAGGTCCTGGTCGAGCTCGGCTGACATCGGATCAAACCCTTGTGACTCCTTGACGATGCGGGCCAGACCCACGGTGACCCGGCACGCGACAGTAACTGGCCACCGAGCCCGAACGAGGACTCACTGACCCCCTTGAGTTGTGCGACCGCAGGGAGGAGCTGACCCGGCTACGGGTCCAGACCGTGAACAGACTCCAACGGCTTCTGGCCGAACTGGTCCCAGGGCAGTCAAAGGAGGACCTCACCGCCCTGCTGGCCAAGGCAATCGGCGCTTCGGTGCGTCCTCGTGACATCGCCGGGAAGACCCGCCGCAGGATCGCTGCGGAGGAGCTCGCCGACCTGGTCGCGGTCGAGGCGAAGATGAAGAAGGCCACCGCCGAGCTCAAGGTCCTGGTCAAGGCCCGCGGGTCACGACTGATGGACCTGCACGGTGTCGGCCCCGTCGTCGCCGCCCGCACTCTGGCTGACGTCGGTGACATCGCGCGGTTCGCTGACCGCAACCGGTTCGCATCCTGGACCGGCACCGCACCCCCGGACGCCTCCTACGGCGAGCAGAACCGGCACCGCCTGTCCCGGGCCGGGAACCGGCGGATGAACCACATGATCCACATCGCCGCGATCAGCCAGATCCGCCTCGACACCCCAGGACGGGCCTACTACCGGCGCAAGCTCGCCGAGGGCAAGACCAAGCTCGGAGCGCTGCGCTGCCTGAAGCGGAGGATCTCCGACGCCCTCTGCCGACAACTCCTCGCCGACGCCGAGCGAGCCGCACTCGCCAGCGCGGTTGCGCCTGATGGCACGGGCCCGGGAGGGCACTGCGGGGCGTCTCAAGAATCCAGCGCGGTCGACCTGCCCCCGCACATCGACACTTCGGATCAGCCACTTCCCGGACCCGCGAACCCGACGCTACAACCCCCTCAGCCCACCCGGAAGACCTCCCGACCAAGAACGCCCCAAACCACCAGTTGACAACAAAGGGGAGCCAGCTAGTGCCATCCGTTTTCAGCGCAAGGGCGAGAGTGACTGTAGTGACTCCGGTGACATTGGCGCCGGCGTCCAGCACGCCAACAAGGTCTTTGTCAGTCGTCGGGGATGAACCCTTGGTCGGCCTCCCAGGGCCGGATGGGCGAGTGCTCCAGGATCCAGGCCTGGAGGTCGCGATCGAGGCCGAAGAGAATGCCGGTCCCGATCAGCACGAAGGCCAGGCCCAACCCGCGCCGGACCCAGCCCTCGGGATCGGCGAGCCAGCCCAGCCGCCGGATCAGCCGGCCACCCAACAACGAGACCGCCAGCAGGGTTGCCCCCAGCCCGATGGCGTACGCCGCCAACAACGTCGTTCCCCACACAGGACGCGCGGGTACCACGGTGACCACCACATAGGCGTAGAGCGGACTGCAGGACGCGAAGACAGGTCCGAGGGCAGCGCCCGTGAGCACTGCCCCCACCGCGCCGTCGCGATCCTGGGCGGAGACGAGGCGGCTCTGGGCACGCGCCTGAAGCCCCAGACGCATGGACAGCGCGTCCCAAAGCCGTGGAAACAGACCAACGATGCCCAGAGCGATCAGCAGTCCGCCGGCCAGGGCGCTCCAGACGAGGGAGGAGATCCCGATCAACGCTGTTGTCGCCTTGAGCAGCAAGGTGAAGGCAAGCACCGACGCGGTCAGGGAGCCCGTCACGATCAGTGCGCGACGTACCGCTCTGGACGGCTGGACCCCGACGATCGATCCCCCGACCACCACCGGGAGAAGGGGGAGCACGCACGGCGCCAGAGTCGTGAGAACGCCGGCGACGAATGCGCCGACGAGCGCGAGCATCAGGTCGCTCGGGCTGCGATCTCGGTGCCGCTGATGGTCTCGGTCCAGATGTCTTGGCGCTTCCCGGCGTCATCGACCAGGACGAAGGAGTGCTGGATCGTCACGCCGTACTCTTCTCGCAGGTCCGTGCGGGTGTCGTAGTCGATCTGGACCAGGACGAGACCCGGTGGGATTCCGGTGGTCGAGATCGCCTCTTCGGTCGCCTGGCACTCGCTGCACCATGGGGCGTGGAAGTACAGCACGACTGTGCTTTCGGCGTAGGCCGTGCGATCCTCGTCGTAGTCCGCCCAGGTGATGATCCGACCCTCGGCCGGGGCGGGCGTCCCGGCCTCACTGGACTTCGGCGACCTGCTGGGGTCCTCGGTCGGAGGCTGCTCGCCGTCCACACTGCCGCCGGTGTACGGCGCGGGCGTGATCAGATCTCCGGTGGCCGCGGGTTCGCCCCCGTCGCCAGCACAGGCCGTGAGCAACCCCGTCGACAGCGCGATCACCATCGCGGCAAACAACAGCCTCATGCGCCCAGGCCCGGAATGCGATTCTTACGAAGTCGTGACCGATCCGGCGTGCGCCCACTCACCCGGTTCAGTGGAGTTAGGGTGATGCGGACGCGGACCGCGTCCGCGCGTGGAGAGGTGCATGATGGCCACCGACCGGCCCAGTTTCCCCCGGCCCACTGCCCGCGTCCTTTTTGCCCCCGCGGTCTCCGCCGATCCCCGGGTCAGCGGGGTCGTCCTGGCGGCACTTCGCGTCCTGGGGGGACTCCTGTGGCTCTACAACGTGTCGTGGAAGCGTCCACCCGACTTCGGTGAGGACAACGGCGCCGGGCTTTACCGCTTCACCAGTGACGCGGTCGAGCATCCGGTCTTCGCGCCGTACAGCTGGGTCGTGGAGCACCTGGTGCTCCCGCAGTTCCAAGCGTTCGGCTGGGTCGTGCTCGCGACCGAGACGGCGCTGGCTGTTCTGTTGCTCACCGGCACTCTGGTGCGGCTCGCAGCCCTGCTGGGGATCGCCCAGTCGCTGGCCATCGCGCTCTCGGTGGCGCAGACCCCCGGCGAGTGGCCATGGTCCTACTGGATGATGATCGGGATCCATGTCGTGCTGCTCGGCACCGCCGCGGGCGCAGTGGCCTCGGTCGACGCCGTTCGCGCGGCACGAGCAGCTCCCCCCGACCCGGCGGATCCGACCCCCCGGCGCGCACAAGCCACACGACTGCTGCTCGGGTGGGGTGCGCTGGTGGCCCTTGCGGGAGCGGTCGCCCTGGTCATGTCGATCGGCGAGGACCCGCTGGCACCGGACGGCGCCCCCCTCGGCGGTCCCGACTTCTCGGTCTCACTGGGCAGCTACAACCTGCTCGGGGCGCTCGCGCTCCTAAGTGTCGGCGCGCTTCTGATCGCTGCCGCGGCGACCGGTCGCACGATGTTGGCCCGCGCAGGTGCCGGGCTCGCGGTCCTCGCGGCACTCTCGCTCTATGCCCAGCTCGGGTTCACCGACCCGCTACTGGGAGGAACCAACACGTCGGCTGCATTCTTCCTGTGTGCGGCTGTCGTGGGGGTCGGAGCCTCCGCACGCCGCTCACCGTCTCATTCCATCTCCTAGAGAACTGAAACCAGCAGCAAGAAAGCGAGCCGCACACATGGACCTGTCCGCCCATCTCGAACCTGTCCTGACCATCGCCCGCGAGAGCGCGCCTGAGGTCGACGGGCAGGGTCGGTTTCCCGAGGAGACCGTTGGCGCCTTGCGCTCCTCGGGGCTGCTCGGCCTGACGTTGCCCACTGAGGCGGGCGGGCTCGGCGCGGGCCCGCGCGACTTCGCCCATGTCCTGAGTCAGCTCGCCAGTGCTTGTGGGTCGAGCGCCATGATCTACCTGATGCATGTGGCCGGGGCTATGACCGTTGCGGCCGCGCCACCGGTTGGCCAGCCCGACCTGCTGGGCCGACTGGCGCGAGGTGACGCTCTGGCGTCGCTGGCCTTCTCCGAGGCCGGATCGCGATCGCACTTCTGGGCACCGATCTCGAAGGCGCACAGCAACGGCGCCGGGATCCGGCTGGACGCTCCGAAGAGCTGGGTCACCTCGGCCGGTCATGCCGAGCTCTACGTGGTCTCGACCCTGAGCGCCGAGGGGGAGGGTATCGACATCTTCGCGATCCCCGCCGAGGTGCCCGGGATCACCGTGACCGGCGAGTGGCGCGGGATGGGCCTGCGCGGCAATGCCTCCAACCCGATGAGGTTCGACGTCGAGATCCCCACCGACGACCGGGTCGGGGCGGCCGGAGCAGGTTTCGACCTGATGATGCAGGCGGTGCTGCCGTGGTTCAACCTGGGCAATGCGGCCGTGTCAGTCGGTCTCGGCCAGGCCGCCGCCGACGCCGCCGTGCGGCACACCAGCGGGTCACGCCTGGAGCATCTCGGACAGAGCTTGGCCGACCTGCCCACGATCCGGGCCCAGCTGGCGAAGATGTCGATCGACCTGGCGGCGACCCGCACCTACCTCGAGGCGACCGCCGACAAGCTGGCCGAACCCGCGGACGACACCATGTTGCACGTGCTGGGGGTCAAGGCGGCGGCCAACGACGCCGCCCTGCGAGTCACCGACACCGCGATGCGGGTGTGCGGCGGGGCCGCTTTCTCCTCGCACCTCCAGATCGACCGGTTCTTCCGAGACGCTCGCGCGGGGTCGGTGATGGCCCCGACCGCCGACGTTCTCTACGACTTCTACGGCAAGGCCATCAGCGGCATGCCGCTGTTCTGAGTGCAGGAGAAAGGACATCATGACCAAACCGCTGTTCGTCGGTGCCGTCGCCTACACGCCCAACGTGGTCACGATCTGGGAAGGCATCCGCGACTATTTTGCGGGCACCGAGACCGAGATGGACTTCGTGCTCTTCTCCAACTACGGGCGGCAGGTCGAGGAGCTGCTGGCCGGCACCGTCGACGTGGCATGGAACACCAACCTCGCCTGGGCGCGCACGGTCGCGCAGACCGACGGTCAGTGTCGGGCCCTGGCCATGCGTGACACCGACACCACTTTTCAGACCGTGTTCGTGACCCGGGCCGGGAGCAACTTCGAGGGTCTGGAGAGTCTGCGTGGTCGCCGGCTGGCCCTGGGCTCCAAGGACTCGGCGCAGGCCGCGATCTTGCCGACGTACTTCCTCGACCACGATGGGCCGGGGGTCGATGCCGTGGAACTGCTGCGCCTGGACAGCGACGTGGGCAAGCATGGGGACACCGGGCGCAGCGAGCTGGACGCGCTGCGCGAGGTCCTGGAGGACCGTGCCGATGCCGCCGCCCTGGGGATCAACACGTGGGAGGCGATCGGACGTGAGGAGCTGATGCCCGGCGCGTTCGAGTCGTTCTGGGAGTCACCGCACTACAGCCACTGCAACTTCACGGCCTTGCCGTCGGTGCCCGCCGAGCGCACCGACCCCTGGGTGGCGAGGCTGATGGCCATGGACTGGGACAACCCCGAGCACCGCCCGATCCTGGAGATGGAGGGCCTGCGCCGGTGGGTGCCTCCGCGCCTCGAGGGCTACGAGTCACTGTTCGAGGCAGTGCGTGAGCAGAAGATCCCACCGCGGTGGTGAATCCTCGGCTGGTCCTCGAGCTCGTGCAGCGGGTCGCAGCCGTCGCACGCCACGACACTGTTTCGGTGCCCCTCGGCGAGACCGGCGGGGCGGATGCCGAAGCCACAGTTGGCGCCTGGTGCGAGCGCACGGGTCACGAGTTCGTCGGGCTCCGCGACGGCGCTGCCGTCGTACGCCGCGGGCCGGCCGTCGACCACCTCGCCGCGCTGGACCCTGCCCTGGTCCCCGGGACGCGCTTGTGGATCTACACCAACTTCGACTGCAACCTGGCCTGCGACTACTGCTGTGCCCGTTCCTCGCCGCAGGCCGACCGCAACGGTCTGGGTCTCGACGTGGTGCGCCGTTTGGCCACCGAGGCACTCGATGCCGACGTCTCCGAGCTGATCCTCACCGGCGGCGAACCATTCCTGCTGCCCGACCTGGACCAGATCATCGCTGCTTGCACCGCCGCACTCCCGACCACGTTGTTGACCAACGGCATGCTCTTCCGGGGACGCCGGCTCGCGGCGCTACGCGGCATGGATCCCCGGCAGCTGACCCTCCAGATCAGCCTGGACTCGGCGACCGCGGATCTGCACGACCTTCACCGTGGTCGGGGCTCGTGGGACAAAGCGGTGGCTGGGATCGGGATCGCGCTGGCGGAGGGTTTCCGGGTTCGGGTGGCAGCGACCCTCTCTGCCGAGCGGACCCACGAGCTGGGGCCATTCCACGCCTTCCTCGACAAGCTCGGCATTCGCCGCGAGGACCAGGTGATCCGGACGGTCGCCCATCGCGGATTCGCCACCGCCGGGGTCGAGCTCACCATGGAGGCCCTGATCCCGGAGGTAACCGTGACCGCCGACGGCGTCTACTGGCACCCGGTCAGCGCCGGGCACGACGACCAGCTCGTGACAACCGAGATCTTCCCACTGCGTGACGCGATCAACGAGGTACGCCGCCAGTTCGTCCGCATGCGCGCCGACGCCGACACGGCAGCCCAGTGGTTCCCGTGCGCCTGATGCGAGCCGCGTCTAAACCCTTGCCTGGAGGGGAGGCTCGAGGTGCCTGATGAGGCTATGCAGCCGTCGTCAACGCCAGAGGCAACGGAAAGCATCCGCGTTGGGCGGCCACCGTGGTGGCCGCACTTCCGGAGCCCGCTGAGGTCGACGGCCGTGACGGCTCGGCTGGGCCGAGCCCTGGGGATCTGCTTCCTGGTCTGCTTCGTGACCGGGATGTTGCGTCACTACCAGTCCAGCCCTGGTCATGGCTCCCCGTACCCGCGAGTCCGGTGCAGGCCTATCGCCTGACCCAGGGTCTGCACGTGGCGACCGGGGTCGCCGCGATCCCGCTGCTGCTGGTCAAGCTCTGGTCGGTCTACCCCAACCTGTTCCGTTGGCCTCCCATCCGGTCGACAAGGCATGCGCTCGAGCGGCTCTCGGTGTTCGTGCTCGTCTCCTCGGCGCTGGTGCAACTCACGTCCGGTTTCCTCAACACCTTGAACTGGTATCCCTGGCCCTGGTCGTTCCCCTCGACCCACCGCCACCTGGGCTATGTGGTGATCGGTTCCGTCCTCCTGCACATCGGCTTGAAGCTGCCGGACATCAAGTACGGCCTGGAAGCCAAGCTCGCCGACGCGGACGTCCTGACCAGGTGCCCTGGAGCGAGAACCCGCTTGCGCACAGCAACGCCGGGGCGGTGCCGCCGCCGGTCACGCCGGCGATGGACCGACGGGGGCTGTTCGTCACCTTTGGCGCCGGGATCGGGGCAATCGTGCTCACCACGATCGGCCAAACCGTCACCCCGCTGTCGCGGATCGGGTTGCTCGCGACCAGGCAGGCCTCGAAGGGTCCGCAAGGTGTCCCGGTGAACAAGACAGCGAGGTCGGCGGGCGTCCTCACGCTGGCCGTGGCCGAGGACTGGCGCCTCGAGGTGACCGGACCCAAACCCTTCACCCTGACCCTGGAAGAGCTGGAGTCGATGACGTCGGTGACGCGTGACTTCCCGTTGAGCTGCGTCGAAGGATGGAGCGTCGGCGCGCAGTGGCGGGGCACTCCCGTGATCGACCTCGTCCACCGCGCCGGCGGTTCCGAGGCCTCACGGGTCGACGTCTTCTCACTGCAGCCCAAGGGCGCCTACAACCACAGCACAATGCTGGGGCACAGGTCGGGGCGGCCATCCTCGCCACTCACCTCAATGGCGAACGGCTCAACCTCGACCACGGATACCCGGTCCGGCTGATCTCCCCGAACCGACCCGGCGTCCTGAACACCAAGTGGCTGCGCCGGATAGAGGTGACCTAGATGCACAAGTACCGCATCGCTCTGGGCGTCGCCGGCGGACTGCTCCTGGCGTTTGGTGTCTTCCCCCTCGTCACCGGCCTCGACGGGCATGACCTGCTCGTTCTGGGAGTCTGGCTGGCTGCCGCGGTGGTGATCCACGACGGACTCGTCGCACCGATCACAGTCAGTACAGGTGTCGCGTTGACCCGCGTGCCGCCCCGCAGGCGTCGCTATTTGCAGGGCGCGCTCGTGGTGGCTGCGCTGATCACGGTCGTCGCCCTCCCCCTCATCGACCGGCAGGGCACACAGCCCGCGTCCAAGGCAATCCTGCTGCGCGACTACTCGGGCAACCTCGCCCTTCTGCTCGGCCTGACGGCCGCCGTCGCAATCGTCCTCTACACCCTCCGGGTCCTGCGAGAGCAGAGAACAACCGCGAACACGCCCACGAACCGATCCTGACGCTCATCGCCGACATCACCGCCCGCCTCATTGGTCCAACCCCAAGGCCGACGAAAACGGGAGGTCTGGGACGTCGCGGTCTAGCCCCACTGACGCGTGTCGACCAGCAACATCACCGGCACCGCCGTACTCCGCTGACCGGTGCTACCGGGCCTGGGCCTCTGCTAGAGCCTGTGCGGCGTTGACCAGCCCGATATGGCTGAATGCTTGGGGGAAATTGCCGAGCAGATCGCCGGTGTCCGGGTCGATCTGCTCGGCGAACAGTCCCAGATCGGTTGCGTAGCCGGCCGCACGGCGCAGCGTCGCCTCGGCCCGGTCGAGTTGGCCGGTCACCGCAAGCGCGTGGGCGAGCCAGAAGGTGCACAGAAGGAAGGTGCCCTCGGAGCTGTCGATGCCGTCGTCGCCGAGATAGCGGTAGAGGAGTCCGCGCTGGTCACTGAGCCCGCGCTCGATAGCGTCGATCGTGGAGAGCAGTCTCGGGTCGGTGGGAGGCAGGAACCCGACGATCACCATCAGCAACACCGAGGCGTCGAGATCCTCAGAACCGAACGACTGCGTGAAGGACCCCATCTGCTCGTTCCAGCCCTGGGTGAGGATTGCCTCACGCACCGCGTCTCGGGCCCGCTTCCAGCCCTGGACCCGATCGGCCGTCGCGTCGAGGAGTTCGGCGAGCGCCACGCCGCGCTCCAAGGCCACCCAGCACATCAACTTGCTGTGCAGGTAGGACCTTGCTTCACCGCGCATCTCCCAGATCCCCTGGTCCTTCTCCTGCCAGCGGGAGGCGGCGACTTCCACCACGGACCCCAGGAACATCCGGGTCTCCGGCGCGAGGTCGTGGAGCTGGTCGCGCAACGTGAAGGCTGAGTCCATCAGCGCGCCATAGACGTCGAGCTGCCTCTGGCTCCAGGCACCGTTGCCGACGCGTACCGGCGAGCTGTCCCGCCACCCGGAGAGGTGTGTGAGCTCGCGCTCGCTCAGGTCGCGCTCACCCCCGATGCCGAACATGATCTGCAGGTCCAGCCCCCGGTCAAGCTGGGTCGCAGACGCGGTCCCAAGATAGGAGAAGAAGCGGCCCGCCTCCTCCGGGCAGGCCGAGACGAACAGCGCTTGGAGGGTCATGCTCGCGTCGCGGACCCAGGCATAGCGGTAGTCCCAGGTTCTCCCACTGCCGACCCCCTCGGGAAGGCTCGTCGTGGGGGCGGCCACCACGGCGCCGCTGGGGGCGAACGTCAGCCCCTGAAGGACGACACCACTTTGATGGACCAGGTCACGCAGCGGCCCGTCGTACCGTTGGTGGAGCTGCGACCAGCTCCGCCATGAGGCGCTGGTCCGGGCCAGTCGGTTGCGGACCTTGCGCTGGCCCCACGTCTTCACCTCACCAGACCAGGCACTGTGCTGCTCGACGGCGAAGCACGCGGCCTCGCCCGCATGCAGGTCAACGGTCGCACGCGCCTGCCCGTGCTCGAGATGCAGAGCCAAGTCGGTGCTCAACACGATCACGGTCGCTCCCCCGTGAGCGACCACGCCACCCCGCGCCGGGCTCAACCGCGGGTGCACCAGTCCGTACTCCGGGCGCGGGACGAACGCGATCTCCAACGGGACTGACCCCTCGACGCACTCGACCTGACGAAGCAACACCCCCGGAGAGGTCTGCCCGAGGTCGTGGCCCCGCTCGCGGTCACCCAAGGCGAGGGCGTCGGTGGTCACGACCCTTCCCCGCGGTGTCGTCCACGTGGTCTCCAACACCAGGCTGGACTCCAGGTAGCGCCAGGTCGAGGAGCTGCCCGGCCCGGTCGGCGCGATCACGAAGTGCCCCGCCTCGTGATCGAGCAGCCGGGCGAAGAGCGCCGCACTGTCGAACCGCGGCAGACACAGCCAGTCCACGGATCCTCCCCGAGTGACCAGCGCGGCCGCCCCACAGTCAGAGAGGAAGGCGTGGTCGCGCAGGGGTACGTCGCTCATCCGCGGATATGCCAGCGAGGCAAGCGGCTCGACAGCGTCACGATCCGACCCTAGGGCACCGATCTCGCCAAGACACGGCAGGCCATCGCGCCGCCGTCGGCAACCAGGACGACCGCGACTGTTGCCAAGCCGCCTGCACCGGCTGTGGCAAGACCGCCGGCATGACCGCGGGCCTGGTGATCGCGGTCCGCCGCGCGACGAGGCCGACTTCGACCCGAAGTTCGACGCCCTGCTCAACCTCGCTCGCGAGTACACCGCGAGGGTCGGCAGCACCACCGACGCCGCCTGGCAGCCATCGACACCGGCTGGATCGACGAGCAGCTCGCCGAGCTGTCCACCCACGTGACCTTGAACCTGCTCACGAACTACTTCAACCACCATGTGCCCACCGAGCTCGAGGGCCAGTCCGCCCCGGCGCTGTGACCCACGCAGTGACCCATGGAGCGATGCTCCGCCCGGGCTGAGACACACGGTCTCGACTCGGGTGGGTCACGTCAGGCCAACGCCACCGCCAGCTCCTGAAGGTCAGCCACCTCGGGGGCACGGAAGTACGACGGGTAATCCGCCGGCTCCGCGCCGTAGCCATCCGGTGCGCATGCCAGCTCTTGCGGCGCCGTCGATGTCCCATGGATGCACGGCCACCAACATCGCCTGGTCGGCCTGCACCCCGCACACCTCGAGCGCGCGGCGGCAGGACCCTGCGGCGGGCTTCCAGGTTGGCCCGTCGGCCACACTCATCAGCTTCTCGAACTCGTCGGTGATACCGGCCCGCTCCAGCAGCCCTTCGGCCACCGAGGTTGATCCGTTGCTCAGCGTCACCAGGCGGATGCCGGAGGAGCGAAGCGACCGGATACCGGCCACGACATCGGAATGGACAACCAGCTGGCCGAACGCCTTCATCACCGTGTCGACATGCCGGTCGAGGTCTTCCTCCGGGCACCTTCCTCGTAGGCGCAGCCGCAGCGACTCCGCCTCAAGCTGGGCGAAGTCCGGGTTTTCACCGACGCTCGTTGGGAAGAACCCGTAGCGCAAGAGACCGGCGAAACCAGGCTTCCCGCTCGTACGGGCAGCCCGACGGTCTCGAACTTTTCGGCCAACGGGCGGACGACCTTCACCCCGGCTTCATGCAGGACTTCGCGTTCGCCAGGTCGTGTCCTGATGTGCTTGTCACGACCTAACGCGATCAGGTCACGGGAGGCCACGGCTTCCATCCACGCGGGGTCCTTCACGCCCTTCGGGCATTCGGGAATCAGAGCGTGACCGCAGTACACGACATCTTTACGCGCGGCCTCCAGCGCGTGGCCCAGCCCCATTACACTCTCGTCCACATAGAACCGCAGAGCATTCTTCTCGGCCGCCATAGCGGTCAGGCACTAACCAGAACGTGCTCGTGGTCGAGCGCGGCGCGCACCTGCCGTTCCGAGAGGTCGTACTGGCTGGCAATCTGGGGGACGGATTCACCCGCAGCGTGCAACTCAGCAAGCACCGAGGTTGGAATCCCTCGGCCAGCGATCACCGGGTCACCGAACCCGCGTTCGGGGTCAACCTGGATCAGCCGGGCGTCATCGAGCCAGATCACCAGTGGAATCGCGTCCTCGGAGTCCGACGACCATTGGACTGACTCGGCAAACCGCTGAGCGGGCTTGGTCCACTCTGGTAACGCGTACTGACCTGTCCTCACAACGAACCTCAGTCGTCGGTCGAGGTCCACCTCGTCCTGCACGGACATGAACAACTCTCGACCCTCGGGCTTGAGCCACAACTTGGCGGAAGCCAGGGGGTAGTGGGCGTTCGTTTCTGACCTGAGCCGCTCAACAGCGGGTCGGAGGCGGCGCATGGGTACTCCGCTTTCCCGGAACTCAGCGAGGAGTCGGCACTCCACAAACTCGCCCCACGTGGCCGTGTCCCGGCCGGTTTGTTGGTGCCGCACAACGGGCGGGTACGACTTGCCCCGTCGGGTGTACCCGTCGATCCACCGGGCGGACGTGCCACCGTGAAGCCCCAGGACGTGATCGATCTGGGCGAACGAGTAGACCGCCCTGTCGAGTAGATCCAGCACCTTTCCCATGAGTGCATGATGACAGGAATCCCCGACGTTTCCTCTGGGACATCGTTACGAGGGACGTGTCATCCCCGTGCGTGTCGCGGGTTCGTTGGCCGAGCGGGGCACGAGCAGCCCCCGAACCCCGCAAAGGGCTGGACTGCGCGAGCCACGTGTTGTGTCGCGGGTCAGCGGGCCCGGGCAGTGGGCGCGCCAGTCGCAGAGTCGGCGACCTCGTAGCGCTCCCGCGAATCGTACCTGGATCAAGCTCGGTAGATCTCGCGGCGATGTCCCACCTCGACGACCAGCACCACGAGCCTTTGGTCCTCGAACAGACAAAGGATGCGGTAGTCGCCCACGCGGTACCGCCAGAACTCCGAGTCCTTGAGCGGCTTCCCGATGCTTCTTGGATTCGCGGTGAGGTGCACTCGCTCGTTCATGAAGCGCACCAGGCTCCCGGCCACCTGAGGGTCCAGCTTGGCGAGCTGTCTCTCTGCCCGCCGCGACCACTCGACGGTGCAGGTCACTCGCCGTACTGCTCCATCACCTGCTCCATGGACAGCGTGGCGCCCCCGGAGGCGAAGTGCTCAGACCGTGCCTCCTCCGCCAGGTAGAGGTCCTCGAGATCCTCGAGGTGCTCGAGGATCGCCTCCCGCGCGTAGAACGACTTGGTTCGCCCGGTCCGTGCCGCCAGCGCCTCGAGTCGCTCCTCGATCTCGGGCGGCAGTCTCAGTGCCAACATGGCTCGACCTCCCTCCGACAGCATACATGTATAGCAACGGGCGTGTCGTCTCGACAAGCTCGACGGCCCGAGGGTCACCGGTGGAGGTCGCCGCCACAATGGAGGGATGGATTTCGTCAGAGCCCGTGAGTTCGTCCGGCACCACCACCGCGCGGTCCTCGCCACCCGCACCGCAGAGGGCATTCAGCAGAGTCTGGTGCTCGTCGCGGCCGACGAGGAGGGTCGCTTCGTGGTGAGCAGTCGCGAACCGGCGTACAAGGTCAAGAACCTCCGTCGCGACCCGTGGGCACAGTTGTGCGTCTTCACCGACAAGTTCTTCGGCACGTGGTACTTCGTCGAGGGTGAGGCCGACATCCTCAGCCTGCCGGAGGCCGAGGAACCGCTGGTCGACTACTACCGACGTGCTGCCGGCGAGCACGACGACTGGGATGCCTACCGCGAGAGCCTGCGGCAGGAGCAGCGGGTCCTCATCCGGATCACGGCACGACGGGTCGGTCCCGACCGACAGGGCTGATCGTTCCGGGTAGTGGTCTCGACAAGCTCGACCACCCGGAGCGTGCGGCTCGACCACCCGGAGCGTGCGGCTCGACCACCCGGGTCAACGGCTCGACCACCCGGAGCGTGCGGCTCGACCACCCGGGTCAACGGCTTGACCACCCGGATTTCCGTTCGCCTCAACCACCGGTAGTGCTCTGGGTGCAGAAGTAGGGTGAGGGGGTGGCGGTTCCGAGAGCGCTGGCGCGGGTGCGGCCGACCGACGAGGCACACCGGGTCACCACCCTCGAGCTGTTCTTCGACCTGGTGTTCGTGTTCGCCTTCACCCAGGTGACGGCGCTGATGGCGCTCAACGCGACGCCGGTCGGCGCCGTGCGCGGCATCGTGCTCCTGGCGCTGCTGTGGTGGGCGTGGTGCTCCTACGCATGGCTGGGCAACCAGGCCCACGCCGACGAAGGCGTGGTGCGCCTGACGGTGATTGTGGCCATGGCGGCGATGTTCGTCGTGGCGCTGGCCATCCCGGAGTCTTTCGTGGATCTCGAGGGCGGCCTCTTCGCGCCGTTCGTGCTCGCCGCCTGCTACGCCGTCGTACGCCTGGCGCATCTCGCGTGCTACCTGGTCGCGGCCGGTGACGACGCAGGCCTGCGACGACAGCTGCTGCTCACGGCGATCCCGGTGAGCGCGGCGTGTGCCCTGTTGGTGGCGGGCGGGGTTGTGGGTCCGCCGTACCAGACCCTGCTGTGGGCAAGTGCCCTCGTGGTCGACTACGTCGGCATCTGGGTGGCCGGCAGCTCGGGATGGCGGCTGAACAGCCCCGGGCACTTCGCCGAGCGTCACGGCCTGATCGTGATCGTCGCGATCGGCGAGTCCCTGGTAGCGCTCGGCGTTGGGGTTGCGCAGGAACCTGTGTCGGTGGCGGTGATCGTGGCTGCCGTGTTCGGCATGGCCATCGCGGTGAGCCTGTGGTGGCTGTACTTCGACGTCGTCGCGCATGTGGCCGAGAGCGTGCTGGCGAAGACGCAGGGCGAGGAGCGCAGCCGGCTCGCACGCGACTCCTACACCTACCTGCACTTCCCGATCGTCGCCTCGATCATCTTCGTTGCCCTCGGCCTCAAGAAGGTGCTGGAGTACGTCGCCGACATCGAGGGTCACGACCTCTCCGATGCGCTGACCGGCGTCCCGCTGGTCGCGTTGTACGGCGGGGTAGCCGTCTACCTGCTAGGGCATGTCGCCTTCCGCTGGCGCAACGTGCACACCTGGAACCCGCATCGTGCGTTCGCCGCCGGCGCGCTCCTCGTGCTCATCCCGGTTGCGTGGCGCCTCCCGGCCCTGGCGGCACTGGGCCTGGTGGCCGCCCTGCTGGCCCTCCTCGTCTGCTACGAGCTGTGGCGCTTCGGCGAGGCCCGCGACCGGCTGCGGTACCACCCGGTCGACACCGCCTGAGTCAGCAGTTCGGTGGTCGACCAGCACGAGCGGCCTCGAGCACGGAGGCGTCGGAGCAGGCGCGGGCGAAGGCGTCGTCGCGAGGGACCGGCACCCAGACGGTGGCGCTGACCTGTGGCACGGCGTGACCGGCGGGCTACCGACACTCGCCGACACCCGAGTCGACGACACGGCCGTCGATCGTCTTGTACTCGTAGCCGAAGCTGCCCTTGTCGAGCGTCAGGGCCAGCACCCCGAAGGCGTCGTTGTTGCGCACCAGTGAACCCGGCGCGATGGGACCGAAGGGGTAGAGGCTCTTGCCCCCAGCGCCGGACACGAAGCTGACCATGCCGCGGTTGGCTCGGTCGCCGGACGGGTCGAGTCGGGCGAACCGCTCGTAGTCGTGGTCGTGTCCTGCGAGCGCTACGTCGGCGTGTCGCTGGTAGGCGACTCTCCAGAAGCGTCGTGAGACGGTCGAGCTGCCGTGTTCACCGCCGGAGGAGAAGCGTGGGTGATGCATCATGATCGCGCTGCAGTCGCCTCTGTGGTTCCGCATGTCCCGCTCCAGCCACCGCACCTGCTTCCGGCAGCGGATCTCGGTGCAGTTGCTGTTCAGCGCGTAGACGCGCCAGGTCCCCACGTTGAAGGCGTAGTAGCCAGGCGCACCCGGCTGCTGGTTGGAGAAGTAGGAGTAGTAACCGCTGGCTCCGCTCGTCTTGTACTCATGGTTGCCGGGCACCGGCTTGGTGATCGACTTGAGCTCACCCCAGGACCTGTCGTAGGAGCTCTGGAAAGCGGTCAGCGAGCCGACCTCGTACTGCACATCACCGAGGGCCAAGACGTGGCTCGGTGCGTACGACGCGGCGAGCGCGGCGGTCGCGGCCTGTCGACACGGGTGCGAGGTGTCTGCCGGCGCGCATGCGACGTCACCGACGGCGACCACGGTCGGCCCACCGATGCGGGCCGCCCCTGCTTCCTCGGGCACAGCGTTCTCAGGTGCGTAGGCGGCCCCGGCCGGCAGGGCAGCGATCCAGAGCGCCGCGACGAATACCGCTGCAGCCAGCAAGGTGCGTCCCGTCCGGTCAGGCGTCATGACTCGATGCTCTCCGCTATCTGAAACGGCAAACCCCCACTATACGTGATGAGCCCGACAAATCTGGCTTGCACAGGTGCGACCGAGCCGCCGCGTCGGTAACGTACCCCTCACGGTCCGGGCCTAGCGTCGTACAGACGGCGTGACAAGTCGTTTCATTCTCGAATCGATGTCTGACAGGGGAGTCGACATGAGGTCTGCGTACCGCATTATCGCGTTTCTGATCGCGCTCGAGGTGATGATCCAGGCCGGCGCCCTCGCATTAGGGCAGTTCGGGTTCGGCAAGTGGATCGACGAGGGCGGCACCCTTGACAAGGCAGCCATGGAGAGTTCGGAGTCCCTCTTCGGGGAGGAGGTCGGCTTCATCATCCACGGCATCAATGGGCTCATGGTGATCCCGATCCTCGCCCTGGTCCTGCTGATTATCTCCTTCTTCGCAAAGATTCCCGGCGGGGCCAAGTGGGCCGGATTCGTGCTTCTCGCCGTTGTCGCCCAGGTGCTGTTCGCCATCTTCGCTCGCTCGCTGCCTGCGGTCGGCTTCCTCCACGGGGTCAACGCGCTCATCCTGTTCGGCCTAGCTCTGATGGCTGCGATGCGGGTCAACGGCCACGGCGCCGCCGCCGCGAGCAGGACCTCGTCCGAGCGGGAGAGAGTCTGACGCTTCAGCCGTTCCCCGGGCGGCTGCGATGAGTCGCCGGCTGAAGCTCGTCCTTGCCTGCGGCGCAACCCTGGCCGTGCTGGCTCCGCTCGCATGGTTCTGGCAGGCGAGCCTGCTGCCCGACGAGTACTCCGTGATGGACATGGGGTACGTCGACTACGGGGGCGGCCCGCGACCGGCGACAGCGGCCGGGGGTTCCGGGACGCACACCGGCACGAGCATCGACGAGCTGATCGCCGACCCGGATCGCCCGGCCGATGTGCAGGTCCGCCTGCGGGCCGAGCAGGGCATGTTCGAGCTCGCCTCCGGACGTGAGTTCGACGGCATCACGCTGAACGGCACCTCGCCGGGGCCGACGATCCGGGCCGAGGAGGGCGAGCTGGTCGAGGTGCGGCTCGACAACGTCTCGGTCCCCGACGGCATCACGTTGCACTGGCACGGCGTGGACGTCCCAAACTCGATGGACGGCGTGGCCGGCGTCACCCAGCAGGCCGTGCGTCAGGGGGAGAGCTTCACCTACCGGTTCGTCGCCGACCAGGTCGGCAGCTACTGGTACCACTCACACCAGCTCTCCCACGAACAGGTGCAGAAGGGCCTGCTCGGCGGTCTGGTGGTCACCCCGCGCAACGAGCCACCGGCCGACGTCGATGTGCTCGCGATGGTGCACTTCTACGGCGCCACGCGCACGATCAACGGCCAGGAGGGCGACGTACCCGTCTCGGCAGAGCCCGGCGATCGAGTCCGGGTGCGGGTCGCGAACACCGACAACGGCCCGATGCCGGTGTGGGTGAGTGGCGCGGCCTACCGCCTCCTGGCGATCGACGGGACCGACGTCAACGAGCCGACGCCGGTCAGCGGCGAGGCCGTGCTGCTGACCGCCGGTGGCCGCGTGGACCTGGAGATCGAGATGCCCGAGCGCGGCGCGGGTGTCCGTGTCGAGACCGGTGGAGCGGCAATGGTGCTGGGTGAGGCTGGTGGGTCCGGCGTGGCTGCGACCAAGGCACCCACGGAGTTCGTAGATCCGCTCAGCTACGGGTCACCGAGGCCGCTCGACTTCGACCCCGAGTCGGCCACGCGAAGCTTCGAGTACGTCGTCGGCCGTCGCCCGGGGTTCCTCGACGGCAAGCCGGGCCTGTGGTGGACGGTGAACGGGAGCATGTATCCCGACCTGCCGATGTTCACTGTCGCCGAGGGTGACGTGGTGCGGATGCGCATCGAGAACGACAGCGGCGACGTACACCCGATGCACCTGCACGGCCACCATGCAGTCGTGCTCAGCAGGGACGGGGAGGCCGCGACGGGCAGTCCGTGGTGGGTGGACTCCCTCAACGTCGAGGACGGCGAGACCTACGAGATCGCCTTTGTCGCCGACAACCCCGGGGTGTGGATGGACCACTGTCACAACCTGCCGCATGCCGCGCAAGGACTCGTCGCACACGTGATGTACGACGGCTACACGACGCCGTACACCATCGGCGGTGCCGGCGGCAACCGGCCGGAGTAGCCGGGCGTCCCGGCGCTCGCGCGCCCGCCGACTTTGCCGACCTGAGCGGCGCTGCGCACCGATCCCACGCCGAGCACGATCGTGCAGAAGATCACCGGCTGGATCATCATCGTGATCAGCGCGACGAAGGCCTCGCCGAGCGGCTCGAGCGCGACCGCGAACTCAGGGGCCCGGCGCGACCTCGCGAGTGACCACGCAAACCTTCTCGCCTCTTGCCAAGCTGCTTTACATTTCATAGGCTCTTGTA
>Ga0136622_10000315_pt1 | contig 19634 bp, 21 predicted proteins | sample AntDrymUQ4482106_2_FD_104803 | JGI IMG/M metagenome (GOLD analysis project Ga0136622, IMG submission 104803) | Polar desert sand microbial communities from Dry Valleys, Antarctica - metaG UQ448 (21.06) | ecosystem: Environmental > Terrestrial > Soil > Desert | place: Antarctica: Dry Valley...
GGGTCGTCTTGCTGTACTTCTCGAAGCCCGTACCCAGTGTCATCTGTCTGCTCATTATCATCCTCGGCTGTATTCGGTGCGCCTACCGATCAGATCGCGGACTTTTGCAGAGGTTCCCTAATTCCTGATCCGAAGCATCCCGTTCTGGAGAAGTTGGAGGACCGCCAGCGCTCGCCGGCCTAGAACATCCAAGTCATGTTAAGAACATTCATGGCCCGAAAACCCCCGAGCGCAGCCGTTCGCGTCCGGCTGCCCTATTTCGATACCCTGTTCGAACGCATCGCAGTGGCATCCGATGACCCTTTAGTTAAAGCCCTCGGGACCCGCCATGTGCACTGGGGCTACTACGGTACGCCTAGTGAAGCCGATGACTCGGTCCAAAGCCTCATTGAAGCCCAGAATGCCTTGACCGAACGTATGGTAAACGTGGCTGGGGTCGACCCACAACATCCGCTCCTCGACGTGGGTTGCGGCTTCGGAGGTACGGTGGCGTACTTAAACGAGCGCTTGGGAGGCATCAGCGTCACGGGGTTGAACATCGAGCTCAGACAACTACAACGCGCGCGCCAACTCATCGAGGAACGAAACGGAAATGATCTAAGCTTTGTGCACGGCGATGCTTGCATATTGCCTTTCAAAGATCATAGCTTCGGGGTCGTAACGGCCGTTGAGTGCATCTTTCATTTTCCTAGCCGCTTGCGCTTTCTAAAAGAAGCGCGCCGGGTTTTGATGCCGGGCGGCCGATTAGTCATATCCGATTTTGTCCCTTTAGCTCCCGCAGTCCTACCCTTGGCGCTCTGGCTCCTGGCGCACGCCCGCGCAATGGGCCGATTTTATGGATGGATCAATTATTTTTCGCCCAGCTCGGTGACGGGATATCGGCTACTGGCCCGTTACTGCGGTTTCCGGCTGATCCACAACGAAGACATCACCAAAAACACCTTGCCGACTTACAAGGCGCTCCTGCGCATTCTCGGCATCATTGGCCATCGAGGCGCGGAGCGCGCGACGCGGTATGCTGCATGGGTCAGCGAAGTGGGATGGGTCCGTTATCGAATCCTCGCTTTTGAAGCGACGTAATAACCTGGACACATTCCGGGCCTAGCATCGGGATTATGCGCCGAACTCATTAACGGCGATCGAGTCGAGTCCGTCACGTCGCAACAGAGCTAATTAACGACAATTCAACCACGAACCCAATTCGCTTGGGGCCGTCGTGCATGTATTCGAGTACGAATATTGCTATCTAAACTGCTGCATTAGTTTAAAATCAACTACTCCCGTACCGAGTACATAGACACATGCTAAACGCCGTCGCCATAGCCCAACAGAATTCACTTGTGGATCGGCACCCCCGTGTGCTCTTTTCCCAAATCTCGGCGAAAACTCTTCCGTCCGACCAGGACCTCATCGAGCGGCTAAATGGCCGCCTTGCTCCCATTCACCTTCGCCAGCGCCTCGGTATCGAGTCCGACGATCAAGCCAGGGTATTTGGTCAAGGATTGAAGTTCTTCCATCTGGAGAACTGGTATTCCGTGCACTCACTGATCCGCACGAGCTTGCGCATATCGTTGCTGCTGGAACGCGGACGCCGCAATGCGCGTCGTATTGAGCTGCGTCATAACACGGTCCCGATCTCCGGACTCCCGGATGCGTTTGAAGGTTTGAAGATCCTGCACCTCAGCGATTTGCATATCGATATGGACGGGGATTTCCCGCAGGTTTTGGCGGAGCGCGTTCAGGGCATCGACTACGATATTTGCGTGATGACCGGTGATTATCGCTATAAGACCTTCGGAAGCTGCGAAGCAGCGCTGAAAGGCTTAGAGCGCTTGCGCTCGCAACTCAAGGATCCCATCTATGCGGTGCTGGGAAACCACGACTCGCTGAAAATGGTGCCGGCCATGGAGGACCTGGGGATACGCGTACTGTTAAATGAATCCGTCGCCATCAATCGGGGCGGGGCGGTGCTGCATTTAGCCGGTATCGATGATCCTCATTACTACCGCACCGATAATCTGGAGCGCACCTGCGACGACATCGATCGTGGCAACGTCTCTGTCCTGCTCGCGCATTCACCCGAAATATACAAGCAAGCGGCTCACGCGGGTTTCAACCTGTTGCTCTGCGGGCATACCCATGGAGGTCAAATCTGTCTGCCCGGACAATGGCCTATTATTTATGACGCCAAATGCCCCCGGCGGATGGCGCGTGGCGCCTGGCGCTACCACGATCTCCAAGGTTATACCTCAACGGGCGCGGGTTCATCCATCGTGGAGGTAAGGATCAACTGCCCGCCGGAGATAACCGTCCACTGCCTGCGCCACGCGTAGCAGCGGATACGCTTGCGTACGTCAACATCCTGCCCGTCGTGTTACTCCCGAAGCGTACGCGAGAAACAGCGATTCAGCGTGCTCCGATTTAACGCCGCTCGAACACCTTGGTCTCGCCCGCGGTGTCAAACGACATGATCTCATAGGAGTCTTTTCGGTCCCCTTCCATGCCGGGAGAGCCCATAGGCATGCCTGGCACGGCGATCCCCATGACCTTGGGGCGTTCCGACAGCAGGCGTTTGACCGCATCCGCCGGTACGTGTCCCTCGACCACATAGCCCCCGGCGATGGAGGTGTGACAGGCGGCGAGGTGTCCAGGCACCGCATGCTTTTTTTTAATCTCGTCCAAGTTTCTCACATCAACAGCTGTAACCTCAAAGCCGTTTTGACGCATGTGCTCGACCCATTTCTTGCAGCATCCGCACTGCGCACTCTTGTATACCGTGATCTCCGCGGCCAGGGTTGCCATTGGAAACGCGGCAACCATAAGCGCAAATCCACCCCTCAAAAAGACATGCTTGATCATTGTCATGCTCGACTGCTCCTTGAACGAAAAAATACGTGCACGCCGCAGCGCGCGACAGACGCCGGTGCCGGTATGCATTCCGCGATGAATGCGCTCCGTGCTTGCTGAGGACTCACCAGGTTGCTATTGTTCGCGCCTCGTTTTCGAGTAGGGATTGTAACGATGCCCCTCACTAAAGCCGAGATCCAAGCGCTAGGGATTGTTGTCGTTTTGCTTTGTATTCCGGTTCTGATTCGCGTTGAGGTGAAGAACAAGGCGTCGTGGGTGCTCTACTATCCCATCATACCCATCATCGCATATTCACTCTATGAATGGGCGATCAAGCTAAACATTCCCAGTTACGGGCTGCGCGTCGACTTGATATTGATGTGGCCAATCCTCGTGTTGCTGCTGGCGAAATCATGGTTCCGCTGGATGCGGCTCGGGAAAGAATCCAAGTTACCGATAACCGCAGCTTCGGAGCTCGCGATTACCTCCTTTCTCGCCGGGATGGTGGGTTTTATCCCTATTTTTTTCATCTGCTCGATCATGGGCGTCCTCTACGGCCATCGCGCCATTAACGAATCGGAGCAAGAGGAGTTTAAGATGAAAAAGCTTGCCGGATTGGGATTAATGGCTGGCTACGGCGGATTGTTCTACCGCGTGGTGAGCATCCTACTCGGCGGCTTGGCACAAGGCCCTTAGCTGCAATCGGTAGCGCCGAGGCATGCTTCATTTTGTACGCGTTGGATATCTGGAGCGCCTGCAGCGCGAGGCAGCCCCGCGACCGGTTGCGCCCGGGAATAGGACGCGAACCCGATGCTAACCCGTCAGTTTGGCATTCGAGGTAGAGCGCTTTTAAGCAGGGAAAGTATCGGCCACTTTGCCGGTTACCTCACCCGTTCGCCAATTTTCTTTTCGCTCGCAAACGCGGCTTCGCAAAAAACCATGATCCCGATTGCGACTACCGTAGCCCACAGTAGCGTTTGATGCGTAAAACCGTTTCAAAGCGAAACAGTAACTGGTTATGAACGAGACCCATTGAAATCCAAGTGTTCCAACGCCATTATAACTAAAAATTTAAACTTGTCCCCTGGAGGCGAGCCGAGCAATCGTTGGGTCCCAGGGACCATGTGGGGTCGGCTGAGGTAAGCCCGCGGCACGAGAATAACGAGGTCGTCATGAAAAAAAGCATAAAATCAGCGTTGGGCGGGAAGAAATCGCGGCGAAACGGGCATGCTCACATGGATCTTGACGCGGTACGCAACGCCTATCGGCGCTACGCGGGGTTCTACGATGTCTATTTTGGTCCGGTCATGCAGAAGGGGCGTCACACGGCGATCAGGAAGATGGGGTGCAATCCTGGGGACCGAATCCTAGAAGTAGGCGTCGGCACCGGGCTCACGCTCGATTTATACCCACCGAACGTCGAGATCACGGGAATTGATGTGTCCTCAGAAATGCTTGAGCGCGCGCTCGCTCGCAAGGAACGCCTTGGCCTCGACCACGTTGTCGCTCTGAGCGTGATGGATGCGGAACGGACCCATTTCAGCGACCATACTTTCGACAAGGTTGCCGCGATTTATGTGGCTTCCGTCGTGCCCCATCCCGAACGCCTCGTAAACGAGATGCGCCGAGTCTGTAAACCCGGTGGCGAACTATTTTTTCTAAACCATTTTAAGAGCCGAAATCGAGTGCTGGGCGGTATCGAACGATTTCTTGCCCCCTTGTCGCGCCTTCTTGGATTTAGAACCGACCTGTCATTGGATACGTTTATCCACCAAACCAATCTCGATGTTATTGACAAAAGCCGCGCTAACGTCTTTGGGTATTGGGTGTTGATTAGAGCACGCAATAATAATAGGACTCATTACCCGCAGACTTTAGATCGCGAAAGCTTATCGATCAACACCAGCGACCTTATCGCGAAGGAACCGGGTTCGCATATCGAGTACGTGCCGCGCTCCGGCCAACCAGGGTCCCAGTCACCGCCGTAGAGTCAATTACCAGGTGATAAGCGTGCCGTCCAAATTTAAGAATTTGCCGCTGTCGGCGAGCGTGACTTTATCGATTAGCTCGCGTAACCGGCGGACGCTGTCCGGTGCGTCGATCTGGGCGTTAACGCCACCCATATCTGTCTTGACCCAACCGGGGTGCATTACCACGACGGCGATGTCTTTTGGCCGCAGATCGATCGCCGCGCTACGAACGATGGCGTTGAGCGCCGCCTTGGTAGAACGATACACATAGCTGCTGCCGGAGTTGTTCTCGGACATGCTCGCCATCTTACTGCCTAAGCAAACGATCATTCGCTTCTTGCTGCGCGCAACTGAGTCGATCAATGCCTCCATCATCTTCATTTGAGCGACCGCATTGACCCGGAAGGCTTCCAGCCACCGCGCTTCGTCCGTGGCGCCGAACTGCGCATTTCTTTGCCCGTCGATACCGGCATTATTAAGCAATAAGTCGATCGGCGTGTCACCGATTGCGGACACTACCTCTTTGATTTGCTTTCGGTTCGCAATATCCAAGCGATGAACGGTAACGTGCTTTTGCGACGCCGAAGCGATTCGATTAAGGGCTATAGCCTGTTCAGGATTACGGCAAGTCGCAAACACCCGCCATCCGGCTTGAGCGTATTGGCGCACGAATTCCAGGCCAAGGCCCCTATTACACCCCGTGATAAGAACCGTATCGCGCATGTCCGCTGGGATCGCGTCCTTGAGAGCCATTACCCATGAAATAGCCTGAAAAGTAACGAGGCGCCTGGCACTCCGGTATGCCTCAGAAATCATTCATGATGTTGATCACTGGGAGCCGGTGGCTTGCCATGCAGTGGCCCTGGTTGACAAGGCGCACGTATTTGATCGCGCAATTCCCAAGACTGTTTTCGGCACGCGCTCCGATTTAAACCAATCCGGGATCTTGTATAACCTATACCCGTGAACGGGAAACATCGCTGCAATCAACGCGATAAGAAATAAACTGCGGAAGCTCACGGTTGCCATGTCTAAGACAATGCCTGTTAAAATGCGAGAAACACTTCGGGTCGTAGCGAAAAAGAGTACTCGAGTCCGGTAACCGGCTCAACTACGATCACTCCGGCGGATTCCGTGGAGGAAACGAGTGGATTCAAGAAAAAAGGCGCATCCACCGGGGGTAGACGCGCCCTGTCTAGCTGGTGAGTTGCCTTCGTGGTCCTCAGGCTGTTCTTTAAACTGCAACGGTCAAAGTATCGGCTGAAAAATCCGCCGACGCCAAATACCTCCGAGTCTTGCTCCCGGTCGTCAAACCATTCCCGCTCAACATCGGATCTCCCAGACCAGTTTGAACTTGGAAGTCACGTCATGATAGGCATCCACGCTCCAGACTTGCTGCCCTGCCAAGAATGCGTTGCCACCAAAAATCGTCGACAATAGTGGGTCGAAGGTCCCCAAGCGCACGTCGCGCACATCGATTTCCGATCCTGTACCCTGCCGCCGAGGCGGTTCTTGCTGTTGCCCGCCTGAATCACTGGCGCAAGCTGATGCGGCCCGTGCCGGCCAGCCCGATCATGACTCCACATTAAAGGCGAAGAACGCGAACGCTTCGCACCGGAGAGTCGTCCTTGTCGATTGCCTCCAACGAACCCGTTTCGGAGTGTCCTATGACAGCAGTTGGTAGCTTCTTGAAATCCTAGTTGATATAGATGCCGCTCACGCTACCCTCGAAGCTGACTCCTCACCCGTTGTTGCCGACGACCATCACGACGCCATTGGCAGGACTCGCCGCGAACGCCACCGCTGCTGCCGAGTTTAGGAGTCGTCCCCAACGAATTTCTCGATCCCCTTTCTTTATAACAACCGCAAGGAATGTGTTAAATATTGCTTCAATGGATTACTCGACATCGCCACCGTATTGAGGATGCATTAAGATGCTAACCTGATTCACGCCGATGAGTTGTATTGACAACACAATTTACCGCTTCATTTAATGGTTGTACAAACGTAACGACATAATTTTTAAATGAAGACAGTGTTACTATTCTACAACGCACTTATCCAGGCTTACATACATTCATTCATTCGGGTCGGCTTGTTGCGGCATGATTATAGAAACTATCCGCGCATCCCGCCGTCTGGAGGTCTACATTCCTTCCCATGAGCTATTTCATGCTGACATCGATTGACGTGTTAATAGAAAATCTTATAAACGAGACATACACTCGATATACGTGCGGTGCCGGCGTATGTCCCGCCGTAGTCGTTAATCACATCAAGGAGATGTTGTATGGAAGATCTTAGGTTGTGGCTCTGGGTGACCATGCCGATCATATTCGTATTCGGTATCGTGGTCGGCCGTTTTTTCTCAACCGGGGCAAAACGCATAAAAGCGCTCAAAGCAGAAATCGAACACATGCGAGCCGATCTGGATAAGACGCGGACGGAGTTCGATCAGACGAGGATGGCCCTTGAAAAGTCGCAATCGGACTCTGATGAATACCACCAGAGGGTGACTGATCATTTTTCGAAGGCCGCCGATCTTTTTAATAGCTTAACGGTAAACTATCGAGCGGTGTATGAGCATCTCGCGAAAAGCTCCCTAAACCTATGCGACGAGCACATGGTAATGCTAAGTGATAGCGTCCCCGGCGACCGCCGCATCCAGCAAGACGACACACGCGCCAAAACCCAAGAGGCTCTAAGAGCGACCGGCGTCCGCACATCGATCTCCAATGCATCCGAAACCTCTTCCGCTCATACCGAACCGCATGCCGAGCCTTTCAAAGAATAACATCCGCAGACTCAATAATTCCCCTCCAAACTTAGCAGTCGCGAGAGCGTACGGCAGATTCTGTTTCGGAGCGGTTAGTTGTCGATCAATGGAACACCCTCTCTCTGGCAGCATGCAATGATTCAATACGATCGACGGTCGGACCGTTTCGTGAATAGCATGACGCTTCCCGGGTTTTCTCACCGTCTTCATTTCGCTTTCGTATAAATCCTGGGCAACCCACATCCGTTCTCTTTAGACGTGCTAAGGTTAGGAATTTCATCCGTAAATTAAAGAAAAACTAGGTGTGTGTCGCTTTATACATGTCCTGAGAATTAGGGGGGTCGTTGAGCAGCGTTTCAGTCCTAGAGTGTAACGTGACCAAACAGGGGCGCCCGTGACGCTACGCACTTGAGTGACAAATTAAACGTAGCAATTCAGAAGTTAACGAACACAACGGCGCGAGCGGCAAAAACGCGTTCAGCAAGTGAAACAAATGTTTCAGCATACGGGTATGTCAGTGACTCCGAATAAACCGCTTTTGGCCGGCCTCGCAAGGACACTCGCGGGAGCGGGTTTACTAAACGAAGAACGCACCTACGAAGCCGTACAAGAAGCCGCCAAGAGAAAAGTCCCGTTCGTCAGTTTCTTAGTCGAAAGTAAACTCATCAGCAGCAGCGACATCGCCTGGGTGGCGTCGAAAGAATTCGGGGTGCCGCTCCTCGATATCAATGCATTCGAGTTCGATCCTGAAATAACCAAGATGGTGGCGGAGAATCTGATCAAGAAGCACCACGGGTTTCCCTTGTTCAAACGAGGAAATCGCCTGTTTATCGGTGTCTCAGATCCGACCAACCTGCAAGCGCTGGACGAAATAAAGTTTCACGTAGGCGCCAACACCGAAGCGGTTCTCGTCGAGGAAGACAAACTCGCCAAAGCCATCGAGAAAGCCTTAGATGCAGCGGACACGAGTCTATCTCAGTTAGGCGATGATGACCTCGGAAACCTCGAGGATCTCGAGATAGGTAACGAAGAGAAAGCGGAACAAAAAGAGGATTCCGACGTTGATGACGCACCCGTGGTTCGCTTTGTCAACAAGGCGCTGCTCGATGCCATCAGAAAAGGCGCTTCGGATCTGCATTTGAACCGTATGAAAAATATTACCGCGTGCGTTTCCGAATTGACGGGGAGCTTAGCGAGCTTGCACGGCCTCCGGTGGCTCTCGCCAACAAGTTCGCTTCGCGAATTAAAGTCATGTCGCGGCTCAATGTAGCCGAGCGCCGGGTACCGCAAGACGGCCGAATAAAACTTAAGATTTCAAAGAATAAGGCTATCGATTTTCGGGTGAGCACCTGCCCCACGCTTTACGGTGAAAAGGCGGTGCTCCGAATCCTCGATTCGGACTCTGCACGCCTCAACATCGATATGCTCGGGTACGAAGATTTTCAGAAGGAAATTTTCTTGAGGAACTTAAAGAAACCGTACGGTATGTTTCTGGTCACCGGGCCAACCGGGAGCGGGAAAACGGTTTCTTTGTACACCGGGATCAACATTATTAACACCGTGGATGTGAATATCTCCACGGCGGAAGATCCCATAGAAATAAACCTTCCCGGCGTTAATCAGGTACAAGTCGACGAAAGAACGGGCATGACGTTTCCCAAGGCATTGAAAGCGTTTCTACGACAAGACCCCGATATCATTCTGGTCGGAGAAATCCGCGATATCGAGACCGGCTCGATTGCCGTAAAAGCCGCTCAGACCGGTCATATGGTCATGTCTACGTTGCATACCAACGACGCCCCGCAAACGCTCACAAGAATGGCGGACATGGGCATACCCGCGTTCGCCATCGCCACCACGATCAATATCATTATCGCACAACGTCTGGCGCGACGGCTTTGTTCAAGTTGCAAGAAAGCGGTCGATATTCCCAAGGACGCGCTCTGCTCGGAAGGGTTTACCGAGGAAGATCTGGCTACAAGCTTTACGGTATATCACGCCGTCGGGTGTGACCAGTGCAATGGAGGATATAAAGGTCGCACGGGAATCTACCAGGTCATGCAAATCTCCGATGCTATGAAACGTCTCATCATGGATGGAGCAAATGCGATCGAGTTAGCCGATCAATCGAGAAAAGAAGGCGTACCCGATATTCGAAAATCCGCATTGAAAAAGGTTAAAGACGGCATCACCAGTATCGAAGAGATCAATAGCGTAACAATGGATTAATGAGGCGAGCTTATGGCAGTAGCAACCCTGAAACAGAGCATCTTTCTTTGGGAAGGCCTCGATAGATACGGAAAGCGCGTCAAGGGTGAGCTTGCGGGCGCTAGCGATGCATCGGTAAAAGCCTTGCTCCGCCGGCAGGGCGTCAACCCGCTGAAAGTTACAAAAAAGCGCGCTTCCCTCTTTGGCGGTGGAAAGAAGAAAAAGATCATTCCCAAGGACGTCGCTGTTTTTAGCCGCCAGTTAGCCACCATGATGTCATCCGGCGTCCCCCTAGTACAGTCCTTTGAGATCGTGGGGCGCGGTCATGAAAACAAGAATATGCAAGATCTTCTGCTGGCCATAAAAGCGGACGTCGAAGCAGGTACTTCACTCGCTGACTCCTTAGGAAGACATCCTTTGTATTTCAACGAGCTCTACGTGAATCTCGTCGCTGCGGGTGAGGCCTCGGGTATTCTAGAATCGATCCTGCATAAGATTGCGACGTATCTGGAAAAAACCGAAGCCCTAAAATCAAAAATAAAATCGGCGATGTTCTACCCGACCGCCGTGATCGTGGTTGCGTTTATCATCACCGCCATTTTGATGATTTTCGTGATACCGCAATTCCAACAGCTATTTGAAGGATTCGGCGCCGATCTGCCTCCGCTTACAAAGCTAGTCATCACGATTTCAGAATATTTCCAAGAATACTGGTGGGCGATCTTCGGCAGCATTATCGGGACTATCGTAGGCCTCATGCAGTTGAAAAAACGTTCTGTTGGATTCGCGCATTTCTTAGACCGGCTGGCGTTAAAGCTTCCGATTGTCGGCAAAGGTATCCTTGAAAAAGCGTGTATAGCCCGTTTCAATCGTACTCTATCGACGATGTTCGCGGCGGGTACACCCTTGGTGGAAGCGATGACCGCCGTTGCGGGTGCGTGTGGGAACATCATCTTCCATGATGTGACCATAAGTATGCGCGATGAAATCTCCACAGGCACCCAGCTGAACGTGGCGATGCGCGATTCTAAACTCTTCCCCAATATGGTGATTCAGATGGTGGCAATAGGTGAAGAGTCGGGTGCTCTCGATACCATGCTCGGTAAGGTCGCGGACTGGTATGAACAAGAGGTTGATGATGCAGTGGCGGCGCTAACGAGCTTGCTCGAACCGATCATCATGGCGGTCTTAGGTGTCGTTATAGGTGGCTTGGTGATTGCGATGTATTTACCCATATTCAAGATGGGACAGGTGGTATAATCTCGCCTGTACGCGGCAATACGCGCCGAAAGCGACCAATTAGTGTTAGAAACCCTAGCTGTATTCTTCGACACAACCCCGCTCGCGTTTCCGGTCTTCATGGGTTTGATTGGGCTCGCGGCGGGTAGTTTTCTCAACGTGGTGATCCATCGCTTACCACGGATGATGGAGCAAGAATGGCGGACCCAGTGCGCGGAATTATCTGGTCAAGCCGACGGCTTCACGACGTCACGATTCTCCCTAGTATCTCCACGTTCCTCTTGCCCGCATTGCGGTCATAAGATCACTGCGTTAGAGAATATCCCTCTCTTGAGCTATTGTTTTCTGAAGGGCCGCTGCCGAGCATGCGCCGGGCCGATATCCTTACGATATCCGTTCGTCGAGCTACTAAGCGGTGTAACGACAGCGGCGATAGCATGGCGCTGGGGTTTTAGTTTACAAACCCTATGCGCGGCTTTCTTAACCTGGAGCCTAGTTGCACTGAGCTTCATTGACATTGATACGAAGTATTTGCCTGATTCCATTACGCTCCCATTTCTTTGGTTCGGGATCGCATGTAATTATTTTGGTGTTTTCACCGATCTTGAATCCAGTGTCAGCGGTGCGATGGCAGGCTATTTAAGCCTGTGGTTCGTTTATCAGATATTCAAGCTCGCAACCGGTAAGGAAGGGATGGGCCACGGTGATTTTAAGCTGCTCGCGATGCTCGGCGGTTGGATCGGCTGGCAGGCAATACCGGTTATTATCGTATTGTCATCGTTCGTCGGCGCCACCATCGGCATCACGCAAATCGCATTTCAAGGAGCGGGTCGCGGCACCCCGATACCTTTTGGGCCCTATCTCGCTTGTGCGGGATGGATTTCGCTACTCTGGGGGAAGGATCTCGTCACAGCCTACATGCGGTGGATAACGGTAGCATAGCTAAGAGAATTGCACTGACGGGTGGATTTGGCGCGGGAAAATCCACCGTATGCGCCGTTTTTGCCGGCCTTGGCGTCCCCGTAATCGACGCCGATCAGATCGCACGCGAATTGGTTACGTCTAGCCAACCGGTCTTAAACCTAATAGTCAAAACGTTTGGAAACGATGTTCTGGATGGTCATGGCAAATTAAGGCGCGCGGCATTGCGGAAGATTATTTTTGATGATGCGGCGCGGCGTAAGCAACTTGAAGCGATACTGCATCCACGTATCTTGCAGGAAATGCAGCAACGCGCCCAATCGGTCCGCGCACCTTATTGCATCTGCTGCGTCCCCCTGCTCCTAGAAACAGGGCAGACCTCGCATTTCGACCGCGTTGTGGTCGTCGACACGCCGCTTGATATCCAGTTAGAGCGAGCCATGCAGCGCGATCATTTGACAGCAGAAGAGGCTAAAGCGATCATTCGGACCCAAGCCTCTCGCGAGGAACGTCTCGAAGCGGCCGACGATGTATTAACGAATGACCTGGAATTGGCTCATATACAAAGGCAGGTACACGCGTTGCATAAGCGCTACCTCGCTTACGCCAACACTTAATAAGAGTTCTTTATAGCTTGCCATGCAGGCTTCCCATTAGCAACGCATTAATATGGCGCTGCGGTATGCTGACGAATCCGGTGTAGCTTCAGTCATGACAAGTGGAACTTCTCGTTTAACGGCCGAGCAGAGCGAATATGTTCCATTGACGGAAGAAGGGGGCGCAATCATTACCTATGAGCAACCCTTAAATGAACGTGTCCGCGTCTTACTTCGATTAGAACACCTTTTCCTTTTCATTTCCGAGCATATTAGCGGTTTCTCGGAATGGGATAGCCGTGCTGCGTTGGGCGGGTTGATCGACATCACGGATGTTCTCTGGCGGTCTGATATTAAGGGTGAATTGATCAAAGAGTTAGAGCGCCATTTAGCGACTTTTAGCCGCCTTAGAAGCAACCCTCACGTAGACTGTCACCGCCTCAACGAGACGCTGTTAAACCACGACAAAACGCTGAAAATCTTGAAACACCCGGGTTATCAGCCCGGCCATACGCTTCGGCAGGATGAGCTTATTAACGCCGTTAAACAGCGAACAGCCATTCCGGGCGGTACCTGTAATTTCGATCTACCGGCGTATCACTATTGGCTGAACCGCCCGTCCTCCCATAGACTTCACCGCATACATGGCTGGCTAGACGAACTGTCTGTGATCAGAGATGGGGTATTCCTTGCGCTCCACGCGATCCGTGACAGCGCTTATACGACAAGAGTTGCCGCCCTAGGCGGTTTCTATCAGCAGTCCTTGGAGCCGACTGTTGCTCACCAACTGATTAGAGTTCAAGTGCCTTCCGTAGCGGAGTTGTTTCCAGAGGTTAGCGCCGGTAAACACCGTTTTACGATACGATTTTTAGGGCAGCCTGAGACCTCTGCGCGTCCTGTTCAAACAGGGAGCGATGTCGAGTTTGATCTGCAGTGTTGTATTTTATGAGCACACGCTGCCCCGTGTGCCGCAAACCTGTGGATATCTCCAAAGATAATCCATGGCGCCCCTTCTGTTGCAAGCGTTGCAGGATAATTGATTTCGGTGAATGGATGGACGAAAAGCGCAAGATAGCGGGCGCCGATGCAGCACCTCTCGGCAAGGCCGACGACCTTTTCGAAACGCGAGATGTCCTGGTCGCCGATTAATCCGGTGAAGCCTTCACGAAGCGAGTCGTAGAGTTACGACGCCATTGCTGTCCAGAAACTTCGTATTGCCGCAATCCCTTGGGCACCGCACCGCCACGCCGTTTCTAGATCGCACGCGCTCAGACCACCCAAGGCATAAACAGGCTGCCGCGCGCCCCTGGCAAGCTCGCTAAACTCTTGCCATCCGAGAACTGGGCTTCCTGGATGCGTACCCGTCCTACGGACTGGGGATAGCACAATAAAATCGACACCAATCTTGTTCGCCCATTCGACCTCAATGCGGCTATGACAGGAGGCTGCAACCCAATAGGAGCTGGCAAGAGGGCGCTCCCGCAACTCACGTAAACGTCGCGCCGAAAGATGTATGCCATGCGCGCCAAGTGACACGGCGGCTCGCGGCGAAGTATTCAATAACAACATGGTCTCATGCCGTTTACAAACCTGGAGCGCCTCGCGCGCGAGCCTCTCGAACTGCGATTTCGGCATCTGCTTAGACCGCAACTGGAACATCCGAATACCGGCGGATAAACACTGATCGAGTTGCCCGAGAAAGTGGTCGAGATCCCCGCTGGGCTCGGGGCTAATCAAGTATAAAGGAGGCAACCGAAGCGCTGTAATAATCGGTTTATTCGCCTCGGGAAAGGTTTTCTCATCAAGATCCGCTGTGCCTGACCAAGTAATAGCTTGGCCTTCACGGCCGTGCGCAATTCCACGCCACTGCTCGACGCGCCAGCAATCCAGAAAAACCTCTCTATCTTGGTAGCTGTGCTGTACCTGGATAAAAGGCCGGTAAGAGAATATTGTTATTCCAAGTTCTTCAAACAGCTCCCGCTCCAAAGCTTGGGTTACGCGTTCTCCCGGTTCGACTTTTCCGCCCGGAAATTCCCAAAATCCGCCATGAAACGCCGTAGCTTTTCGCTTCGATACGAGAACTTCACCCTGCTCATTGACGATGACGCCCACGGCAACGTGCACCGGTCGGCGGCCATAGGATTTCACCTCAACAAACGGAAAAACGGCCAAGAGCAGAAACGTTTCTAGGTGCGGTAACTGGCGTTGATTCGAACATAATCGTAGGACAAATCACATGTCCACACCTCGCTATTGGCGCTACCCCGATCTAGCTCGATGCGAATAGCAAGCTCGGGTTTCGCCATCGCCGCCCGGGCTTGTGCTTCGCTGTATCCTGCCGCCCGTGCGCCGGCGGAAACCACCACTACATCGTTAATGCTAATGCGCACGCGGCTAATATCGAGATCCCTGGGCGCCGCGCGGCCGAGCGCGGCGAGGATACGGCCCCAATTCGGATCCGAGGCAAAACACGCAGTCTTAACCAGAGGTGAATTGGCTACCTCACGAGCGATAAGCGCGCACTCCTCCTCGGACTCGCCGGCGCGCACCTCCACCGAGATAAACTTGGAGGCGCCTTCCCCGTCACGCACGATTGAGTGCGCGAGCTTCAAGCTGACATCGAAAATAGCGCCATAGATCATTCGCCCCTCGCCGCTGTCGATATCCTCGATGATCGAAGGAGCGGATCGGCCTGAAGCAAAGAGAACACAGGCGTCGTTCGTCGAGGTGTCGCCGTCGACCGTGATCCGGTTGAACGTACAGTCCACGATTCGTTTCAGCCCCTGCTGCAAGGCACTTATCCCTAGAGCCGCGTCGGTCCCAATAAATGCCAGCATGGTCGCCATCTTCGGTTGTATCATTCCGGCCCCTTTTGCGATCCCGGTCACTGTGATTATCCGACCACTCACCTCGACTCTTGCCGAACACGCTTTCGGCACGGTGTCCGTCGTCATGATGGCCCGCGCCGCTGCATCCCATCCGTCCGCCGCCAACTTGCCGACAGCTTCAGGAATCGCACTCCTGATCTTTTCTACCGGGAACGGCTCACCGATAACACCGGTTGAAAACGGCAACACGGCCTCGTCCCTGCAAGCCGCGAGGCCGGCCAGTTGCCGGCAACTCGTCAGCGCGTCGTCTATTCCCTGCGAGCCCGTGCCGGCATTAGCGTTACCCGAGTTAATCAACAAATATCTTGGCGGACACTGCGCGATGTGCCTACGTGCGAGGATCACGGGCGCGGCGCAAAAGCGATTCTGTGTGAATACCGCGGCGCTTGCGGTACCTTCACACAGCTCGATCACAACAAGGTCATCACGGTCCATGTGTTTAATGCGGGCAGAGGTCGTACCGAGGCGGATCCCAGGTACCGCCAGGAGGCTGTTCATTCCCGCGGAGGAATCGTCATTGACCAGTGTCCCTCCGGATTTGCTGTACGCTCATACAAGCTTTCCGTGGCACTGTTTGTATTTCCGGCCGGAGCCACACGGGCACAAAGAGTTACGGCCAATCTTAGGATGCTGACGCGTGACTGGCGATTTCACCGTCGGCCCGGGTGGGGCGGCGCTTTGATCTTGATCTTCCAAGGAACTCCCCGCTTCCGCATGGCTGTACTCGACCGGTGCGGCGCGCCGCCGCTGCCGTTCCACGGCTTCGACATCTGCTTCCGCACGCACCTGCACACGCGAGACGATCCCTATGACATCGCGTTTTATCTCTTCCAGCATTTGTGAGAACATCTGAAATGCCTCGCGTTTATATTCTTGTTTGGGGTTTTTCTGTGCGTATCCTCGCAGATGGATCCCTTGCCGCAGATGGTCCATCGCTGCGAGGTGCTCCTTCCAGTGTGCGTCCAATACCTGTAACATCACCGCCTTTTCGAAATGGCGCATGACCTGCGCTCCGGCAATAGCTTCCTTCTGCTCGTAGGCACGTTCGATTTCGCTGAGAATCTTGGCACGCAAGGACTCTTCATCGAGCGATCCATCCTGTTCCAGCCACCTCTTGATCTCCAGGCGTTGACCGAGCTCGCTCTCCAGAGCATCCTCGAGACCCTGCAGATCCCACTGCTCATCCAAACTCTGCGGCGGTATGTAGGTGTCGATCATATTGTAAACGACGTCGTGTTGGATCCCCTGAATATTTTCCGAGATATCCTCGGCATCCATAAGATCGTTGCGCTGCTCATAGACCACCTTGCGCTGATCATTGGCGACATCATCGTATTCTAGGAGCTGCTTTCTTATATCGAAGTTGTGCCCTTCGACTTTGCGCTGGGCGTTTTCGATCGCGCGTGTGACCCAATGGTGCTCGATCGCTTCGCCTTCTTGCATACCCAAGCGCTGCATGAGCCCGGCAACCCGATCGGAAGCAAAAATACGCATGAGATTGTCTTTTAGCGATAGATAAAAGCGGCTGGATCCAGGATCGCCTTGCCGCCCGGAGCGGCCGCGCAACTGGTTATCTATGCGCCTCGATTCATGTCGTTCGGTCCCAATCACGTGAAGCCCCCCTGCCGTTACAACCTGATCGTGCCTGCGCTGCCATTCGGCTTTCAAGCGCGCGACCGTGACCTCGTCCGGGTTCTCGATCGCTTTCATCTCTTCGTCTAAACCGCCGCCGAGCACTATATCCGTTCCGCGGCCCGCCATATTGGTGGCGATCGTGATCGCTCCAGGCCTCCCCGCCTGGGCGATGATATGCGCCTCCTTTGCGTGAAATTTCGCATTCAATACCTGGTGTTCCAAGCTTTCCTCTCGCAGCAGAGCGGACACAAACTCGGAGGTTTCGATCGATGCGGTCCCGACCAGAACCGGTTGGCCTCGAGCGTGACAATCTTTGATATCATCGACAATCGCCTTGAACTTATCTTCTTGGGGCAGGTAAACAAGATCTCCAAGATCGTTACGAATCATCGGCATGTGCGTGGGAATCACAACCACTTCCAGGCCGTAGATCTGCTGAAACTCATACGCCTCGGTATCCGCCGTGCCGGTCATCCCCGAAAGCTTGTGATAGAGCCGGAAGTAGTTTTGAAAGGTAATCGAGGCGAGCGTCTGGTTTTCGTTTTGGATCGCCGCGCCCTCCTTGGCTTCGATCGCTTGATGCAAGCCTTCTGACCAGCGTCTTCCCGGCATCGTCCGTCCGGTAAACTCATCGACGATGATAATTTCATTATTTCGCACGATATACTCGACGTCCTTGTGGAATAGAACATGTGCCCGCAGGGCTGAATGGATGTGGTGCATCAATGCGATGTTGCCAGCGCTGTACAAACTTTCACCTTCCCGCAGTAAGCCTTCTTGCGCAAAAAGTTGCTCGACACGCTCATGTCCCTGCTCGGTCAAATAGGCTTGTCTTGCCTTCTCGTCCACCGTGTAATCGCCGGGACCGTTTTCTTCACGCTGCCTGGTAAGGTTGGGAATAACTTTGTCAACCCTGACATAAAGATCGCTACGATCTTCGGTAGGGCCGGAGATAATCAATGGCGTGCGCGCTTCGTCGATCAGGATCGAATCAACTTCATCGACGATCGCGAAATTCAAGCCCCTTTGCACGCGGTCGGCCTTGGAGAAAGCCATGTTATCGCGCAAGTAATCGAATCCGAATTCATTATTGGTTCCGTAGGTGATATCCGCGCCGTAGGCCGCCTGCCGCTCCGCTTGTGACAAGCCCGGGACAACAACGCCGATGCTCATTCCCAGGAACTCGAATATTCTCCCCATCCACTGCGCATCGCGGCGGGCTAGATAGTCGTTTACGGTAACGATGTGCACCCCATTTCCGGTTAACGCATTGAGGTAAGCAGCGAGCGTCGCGACGAGCGTCTTACCTTCGCCGGTGCGCATCTCGGCAATCTTACCCGCGTGCAGCACCATCCCGCCAATAATCTGTACGTCGAAGTGCCGCATCTCGAGCACCCGTCTTCCGACCTCCCGGACCGCGGCAAACGCTTCCGGTAAGAGGTTGTCTAGCGCCTCGCCATGGCCGTACCGATCTCGAAGCTCCTGGGTCTTCGCCGCGAGTTGCGCGTCGTTCATTGCAGCGCAAAACGATTCCAGTTCGTTGACTCGCGTCACCGTCTTTGTCATCCGCTTCAAAAGCCGCTCGTTACGGCTCCCGAAAACGCGGCCCAAGAAACCACTGATGTTCAGGTTTGCACGCATAGGAATGGGAACTTATCTAAACTAAGAAATGCATTGAAAGCAACTGCTATAATTGAAACAAGTATGCGCTTACCGAAGACCAGATCGTGAACTGACTAGGACGCCCGACGGTGCCTCGAAAATCCCGCCAAGCTATCGCCGTTGGTAAGCTGCTCAATATTAATCCTTCCGGCCGGTGCGGGAAACTAGTCAACCGTGCACGGCGCCTCGCCGCCTTAGAGGGTGCTCTACTTAGCGTGTTGCCGCCCGAATGGAAACATCATTGCACGGTAGCCAACGTGCAGGACCAAACGCTGGTCGTAAGGACAACCTCGCCCGTTTGGGCGGCCCGCGTCCGGTTGATGGCGCCGCAGCTCCTGGAGCAATTACAGGCACAATGCCCGAACGAGGCCCTGCACGCCTTTCATGTGAGGATCCACCCGCGGATAGAAACAACGCACAAACCGAGCGCTACGCGTCCCGTTCTGTCATCAGGCAGCGCTGGCCTCTTGCTCTCTTTATCGAAGCAGTGCTCGGATCACGGTTTGGGGCTCGCCTTAGAGCGCCTATCAAAAAACGGTTAAGTACCTTTCAAATCTCATACGGCCGGCGATGGGCGCATGTAGTTGATCGGCAATTCCACCTCGTCCTTGAAACTAACGAGCTCCCACGCTGCATTATCTTCCAACAACTTCCGCAGCAACCGATTGTTTAAGGCATGTCCCGACTTGTGGCCATGAAACGCGCCGATAAGGCTGTGACCCAATAAGTAAAGATCCCCGATGGCGTCCAGAATCTTATGTTTTACAAACTCGTCTTCATAGCGCAGACCGTCTTCGTTTAGCACGCGGTAATCGTCAACGACGACGGCATTGCTGAGGCTCCCTCCCAACACCAAATTCATTTCGCGCAGCATCTCGACCTCCTTCAGGAA
>Ga0136622_10000316_pt1 | contig 19593 bp, 15 predicted proteins | sample AntDrymUQ4482106_2_FD_104803 | JGI IMG/M metagenome (GOLD analysis project Ga0136622, IMG submission 104803) | Polar desert sand microbial communities from Dry Valleys, Antarctica - metaG UQ448 (21.06) | ecosystem: Environmental > Terrestrial > Soil > Desert | place: Antarctica: Dry Valley...
AGAGCACCGCGATTGTCATCACATGGGACGACTTCGGCGGTTTTTTCGACCATGTCCCCCCGCCTCACTATGACTATATGGGACTCGGCCCGCGCGTGCCCTTGTTGGTGATCTCCCCGTGGGCGAGGCGAGGTTACATCGACCACACTACCTATGAGTTCTCCTCCGTTTTGAAGTTCATAGAGACGCTGCACGATCTCCCACCTCTAACCGCGAGGGACCGGCGCGCGGACGACATGTTCGGCGCCTTCGACTTCACCCACCGCCCCGACTTCGACGCTCGCAAGCTCATTCTGAAACAACGAGACTGCTCGAAGGCTTGATCCCGTTCGCGCGAGCCTCGAGAATCCCGTGGCGGCCGAGCCCACGGGTCCTGAGGCCCTGACGAGACCAGGGGTCAGTCCAGCTCGAACGATCCTGTGACGATCTCGCCAGCAGGCTCGTACGTAGCGATCACGACTCCAGTGGTGGAGATCTTGCTGTCGACAAGCTTCAACCCGGAGGGGTCAAGAATGTGCTCACGATCAGCTTTCTCATCCTCCGTGTCCTTTCGATCGGATCTTCTGCTTGAGTTAAGCCCACCGCAGGATAAGACGGCCCACCGGAGGAGAATTCATCGGGGTCGTCCCCACTTGTTCGGCTAGGGGCGTCACTCGCCGGCTACTCATCGGCGGGGACTCGTCGGCGATGAACGCGTGTGCCGTCAGGGGCAGGTCTTGCCGGTGCACTCGGCGTCGGTGCGCAGGATCGTCTTTAACCGTTTGAGCGTTGCACGCGCGACCGGGAGCTCGGGGCGCGAGGTCTTCTTGCCCTTGGCCCGCCCGGATGGGGCAAAGAGGTTGTCGAGCTGCCACGGGTCTTCGCGCAGGTCGTAGAGCTCTTTGCCGATGAGCTCGCCTCCGGGAGCGTAGTACCCGATGAACTGGCGCCCGTCAGTCACAACGGACCGCCACGAGGGTGGTGTCCGCACCGACTCTGGCAGTCGCTCGATGCGCGGCTCGCGCTGGTACTCAATGAACAGCCGCCGTCGATCCCTGCCCCTGAGCAGCGACATGCCGTCGGGCCGGTCGCCGGGCTGGCTCACGCCCGTGGCCGCTAAGACCGTCGGGGCAACGTCGATGTTCGCCACCAGGCGGTTGTCTGTGCTGGGCTCGATGTGGCCCGGCCACCGCATCAACAAGGGGATCTGGATGGATGGGAGATAAGGGACGCGTTTGTCGCCGAGGCCATGTTCGCCCCACATCTGGCCGTTGTCGGACAGGTAGAAGGCCAACGTGTCCCGGTTCTCCCCGAGCTCGTCGAGCGTGCCGAATAAGCGCTCGACGAGATCATCGACGGACATAAGCGTCCTGAGCTGGGCGGCGCGTTTCTGCGCTCCACAACGCCGCAAGCAATCGGCGCGCCGGACGTAGCCCGGCTTGTCCCTGCGATCCTTCTCGCCGACCGCAGGATTGAGGTCCCATGGTGGAACCTCTACATCGGCATAGCGAGCTTCGGGAGTGAAGGGGTAGTGGGGGGCGGTTGTTGCTATCACCGCGAGCCAAGGCTGCTCGTCACTTGCCTCAGTGGCTTCGAGGAACTCGACGCCCCGCTCCTCGATGTAGCCCGTCGCGTACTCCTGGACCTCCTGGACCTCTCCGTTCACGTTCCACTCGGCCCCCTCGTAGTAGGCGGCGTTTCTCGGAGCCGGGAACATAGCCCACTCGTCGAAATAGGAAGGGGCGCGTTCGACGTCCCAGTGGTTGAAGAACTTGCCGAAGAGTCCCGTGCGGTAGCCGGCGTCGTGGAGCGCCGCCTGAATCGTCTCGCTCTGGTCGAGGTCCTCTGCTTCGAAGTTGTTGAAAACCCCGTGGTTGTGAGCGTAGAGCCCGCTGTAGATCGAGGCGCGCGATGGACAGCACAAAGGAGTCGTGGCAAAGGCGTTGGGAAAGCGCTTTCCCTCCCTTGCAAACAGCTGCTTCACGGATGGCATGACCTCGAGGCCGCGTGTCTGGTCGTCGGTAATGATGATCAGGATGTTGGGTGTCGGCGGGCGCCCGCCTGCATCGCCGGCGGTGACGCAGGCGCCGCAAAGGGAGAGCGCAACGGCAACTACGAGTGCCGGCGGGCGCTGTGGGATGCGGATGCCCAACGTCGCTCCTTCTAGAGAGACCAGAGTTCTTCCGGTCTGCCCTCCACGATAAGGCGGGCGACGTCGATACCCATCTTGACGGAGTGATCCATGTTCGCCATTTCGTAGCGCCACGCGCCGAAGCGGCCGCGCGAGTAGATTCCCCTCGCCATCAGCCACGGCTGGATGGTGCGCAGCGCCTCGTCCCGTTTCACGGTTGGTACCGGATAAGCGTAGGGGATGTCTTCGAGGTGGGCGGTTGCGACCGGCGGCCGGCCCCCCACGACTCCGCCTGCGCGCAGGCCTTGCTCGACGCGCTCTTCGAGTCCAGAGCGCTCCTCGGGCTTGTATGGCGAATACGACGTCTCGGTCATATAAGAGCAGTAACGCTCCACGTCGCCGCCCGGCACATTGAAGGGCGAGTATTTCGCAAAGTTGGTTGCCCGGTAGAACGGAGTGTGCTCCTGAGGAAAGTACATCCATGACTTGTCGTCTGTGAGCGGTGTCTCGTAGCCGACGCCGACCATGTAGACACCGTTGTGCTCCAAGAGCCCTGCGGCCCTGCGCACCTGCTCGGGGCAGCGGCCGAGGAGCCCCACGAGCACGTCGAGAGGCATGGTCGATACAAGGTGGTCGAAGGACTCGATCGCGCCGTCGCTGCACCGCACCTGCTTGTCTTCGACGTCGATGCCGACCACAACCCGCCCAAAATCGATGTTGGATTCGAGCTCGAGGCCAAGCCGCCGGTAGATCTCGCCGGTCCCGCCCCTTGCCGGGAACACAAAGGTATTGTTCGGCCCCCACGCGATATCGTCCTCACTCAGGATCAGATTACGAAGCGCCCGCCTGTAGTCCACGACGCTGACTCGCTCGGCAATCCAGTTGGACGCCATCCGCTCGGCCGGGGTTGCCCATACCTTGAAGTTGTAGGGCGCCATGAAGTGTTCGGTTATGCCCTCGCCAAACGTCGCCCTCATCCATTTGGCGAAGTCCATGCTCGGGTCCCCGCCGGCAGCCTCTATGAGACCGACAACACACTCGTAACCGACCTCCTCGGGGAGATGCCTGAGGTTGTTCTGAAACGGATACGGTACCCACCGGTCGCTGTGACGGACATAGGAGGATCGTTCGTGCCGGTAGACCTCATCGCCCATGACTTCCTGCAGCAGCCGGTCGAACTCGCCGAAATGGCTGAACACGACGTGGCCCCCATGGTCCCAGGTGAAGCCTTGGGGGTCCACGACGGATGAAGCAAGCCCGCCCGGCCCGGCGGCGCCTTCGATCAGCGTCCAGTTCCGATGGCCCATGGCTTTGAGCTCGCGCGCGCATCCAAGCCCGCACGGCCCGGCGCCAATGACTACTATTCGCCGGCCGTCGGTCATTGTGTGGCGCATCTCCATATCTCGCCAAGCTTGCTTGAGGGAAAAGCGGCTGCGAACACCGGTTCCTCCAGCCGGTCTCTGTACTGGGGAGGATATTCCTGCCCCGGTTCTTGATCGTCTCCGATTGTGTATTTGAGGATGTAGTCGGCCATCTCTTCGAGATCGATGTCGTTTGCTCGAACGGTGTCCATGTTCAGCCAAAAGGCCAGAGGTCTCTGGTTCTCGAACAGTTCGGACGCCTCGACATCATAGTGGCGCGCCACCCACGCCTCGAAGGTTTCGATGTGGATCGGCCATGCGCCGGTGGCCGTTGGAGCCGGCACTTGTCCGTGGTCGGCCGTCATTGCGAGGACCCATCTCCGGCGTCCGATCTCGGCGTTGAGGAAGCTCACCAGATCCCCGAGCGCGGCATCGGAGTACTCGAGTATGTTGCGCTCCTCCGGGTTGAGCATGTTCCAATCGTGCCCCACCTCGTCGATTTGCTTGTAGTTCGTGAAGAACAGGTCCGGGACGCGGTCGTCCCCGTAGCCCTCACGCCTGATGAGCTCCTTGATCAACCTCGTCTGATAGAGGGCCCACACCGGAGTGTGCCTGAGCTCGGCGGGATCCTCGAGCATGTCGTGGCCAAGCCAGCGCGAGTCAAGCTTGCCGTCGTCGCCATCCACCCTTCGGATGTCGGCGTCGAAGCCCGGGACCTCCTTTAAGTAGGGGGGGAGGCTGTAGTACTCGGGATTGCTTACCAGAGCCCCGTTTGAGCGCTCGACGATGATCGCAGTGTCCTTGTCCCCGCCGGGGATGCCGGCACCGTGGCCCATCATGCCGAGGTGCCACCCTTTGTAGGCGAGCATCCCCACCTTCGAGGCACCCCCTGTGGACCGGTCGAAGATGTCGGCAAGGGTCGTGGTTTTGAGGTATTTGGGGCTCCGGCCTCCGTAGGAGTCCGCCACGACCCGGTCCCCGATCCTAAGCGGGATGTCGACGATGCCGTGCTGCTTCGGGAAGGTCCCGGTGCCGATGGTTGCGTGGATGGCCGGGGTCACGGACGGGGACGAGCCCACGTTCGCCCCCGCGACCGACGTCCCTGAGGCCATCAGATCGCGCAAGACGGGCCAGGCGCCCGGCCAGGTTTGGAGGACGTCCGTGCCGCCGCCGTCCCACACGACGGTCACGATGGCGCGCGGCACGCCCGCCCGCCGTCCTCGAGGGAGCAGCGCCTCGGTGACCGGCCGTCCTGGGCGGCCCTCGGGAAGCGTCGTATGCAGCAGCTCGGCGAGCGTCGGAGCGAGGTCCGCAACCGTGACGGCCCTGGCCGGCCTGATCGAGCCCTGACTCCTTATGAAGCCGGGCCCGTAGAAGACCAGCGGCACGCGCTGCATGTAGGGCCACGGACCGGAGTGGCCGTAGGTCGTGAATCCCCCGAAGAAGTTCGGCGCGCGCGGGACCGGGATCATCTCAGGCGAGCGACCGGCAGCGTAGCCGCGCCTTATCCGCCTGAGGTGCTCCACGGGCAGCTCGCACGAGGCCGCGAGCCAGCCCATCTCGGCTCGGGAGGTCGGCTGCGGCGAGGGGAAATCGTATTTGCCCCGGACCTCGGGGGGGCCCGCCGCCTGGGAGGGCCCGTCCTGTTCCGGGCTGCACGCCGCCGCGACGGCGAGAGCGAGGAGGGCTGCCACGAACGCCTTTCTCATCTTCTGTGAGCCGTCACAGGCTTACGCCTCCATCGGGGTTGTCCGACCGGCAATGATGCCCCACCCGGAACCAGTAAGGGGCCGTCATGCTCGGCCCCACCCTCGGGGACTGCCCACTGGTGAAACCTGGAAACAGGCGGCAACGCGGGACACTTCGCTTCCTTTCCTTTATGCTCGCCACCGGGATGTCGCCGCTTTGAAAGAACCGGCATGATTAAGTGTCCTGTGCCAAGGACTCGACTCGTTTCTCCAGAGGGCCATCGGCGTCCCAATGACGGAAAGGGCATACTCCCGGCGTGAGCGCGAGCGACGTACCCACGATCAGGCTTCTCGGCGTTGATCTGGCGCGCCTCGAGACGCAGGAGGCCCTGGGAAAGATTGAGGATCTGTACGGCTCGGGAGAGCCTTCTCTTATTGCTTTCACAAACGCTCATACCCTCAACCTCGCCGCCGAGCAGCCCACCTACAAGAAGACCCTCGGTCGTGCGGCGCTCCGGCTGAACGATGGCAAAGGGGTCATGATCGCGGCATGGTTCCAGGGCAAGCGCTTTCCCCATGACCTAAACGGCAACTTCTTCACCCCGAGGATTCTCTCCCTTGCCGCCGAGCGGGGCTGGTCCGTGTATTTTCTCGGCGCTGCCCCCGGCGTGGCTGAGGTTGCAGCTGGGCGGCTCGTCAGGCTGCTTCCCGGGCTCAAGGTCGTCGGGGTCCGTGACGGGTACTTCAGTCCCGCCGAGGAGGGATCGATTGTCGAGCGAATCCGTTCGAGTGGGGCCGATGTAGTGCTAGCCGGCCTCGGCAATCCGCTGCAGGAACGGTGGCTTTTACGCCACCTGGCCGGTACGGGAGCACGGATCGGGGTCGGGGTCGGCGCATTCTTCGACTTTCAGGCCGGCGAGGTGGAGCGGGCTCCCTACTGGATGAACCTGCTCGGGCTCGAATGGCTGCATCGCCTCGTCCTCGAGCCCAGACGGATGTGGCGCCGCTATGTGCTTGGAAATCCTCGCTTTTTGTACCGTGCCGCCAGAGAGGCGCTTGGGGGCCGGGCAACGCGCGTCAGAGGGCCTATCGACGAGCCCGAGACAGGGATCGGCTCGGCGATCCCGCAAGAAACAGGCAACAACTTGGCGATTCCGCAAGAAAAAGCGGCCGGCTCGGTGGTCCCGCAAGAAAGGGGCAAGCGAAGCAAGGCTCGCGGCGCATCGGCTTCTTCCCATAGTGATCTCCCGCGACGCGAGCAGCCGATGGCCGAGCAGATCGACCTTGCCCCCGCGGCGCCGAAGGACGAAGGCTCCTCCTCCGAGGAAGCCGAGCACGTTCAGCGCACCCGGTGAGCAACGGATCGGCTCGGCGATCCGTCGAGAGTGAGGGATCGGCTCGGCGATCCGTCTCGTGTTTCATTGTTGCAACCAGAAACCGGCCCGACGACCTCCTAAGAACGATTGAAAGCCTCGTCCACCAGACGGTGTTACCGGCCGAGCTGTGCATCGTCGACTCAAGCGATTCAACTCCGGCGCGGCAACGCATCGAAGAGCTCTGCGCCGCGGCGGGCCTGGCCCTCGACTATCACCACCCTGCGCGCCGAGGACTGACGATTCAGCGCAATATCGGCATCGACCGGACCTCCGGGGACCCTGTCTTTCTGATCGACGACGATGTTTATCTGGCCCCCGACTGTCACGCCGCCATCCTCGATGAGTACGCTCGCTGGGGCCCCGAGCTCGGCGGAGTTCGCGCCTCGCCCGTTCACCCGGCGCGTCCCCCGCTCATCTCGGTGTTGTGGCGCAAGCTGTTCGGCATCGGCGGGTGGTGGCCGGAGGCGAGCGGCAGGATGAGGCCCGGTTTCTGGGTTGAGGGCATCTCCGAGGCTGCGGGCGTGAGAAAGATCGAGTACATGACCGGATGGTTCATGTCGTTCAAGCGGGAGGTGTTCGAGGACTTTCGCTTCGACGAGAACCTGTCCGGCTACGGCCACAAGGAAGACGTCGATTTCACCTACAGGGTGGCGCGCCGTTACGTGCTCCTCCAGACGCCTCGGGCGCGCTGCGAGCACTACCAGACGATCTCGCAGAGGCTGTCGTCACATCACCTCATGCGGATGAACTTGGGCAATCAGTTCTACCTTCACCGCAAGAACATGCCCCAGGACCTCAAGCACAGGGCCGCTCTGTGGTGGGGGCTTCTCGGGCTGTTCGTGCTCAATCTCGGCAGGGGCGCGGTAAAACGCGATCCGGGCATTGTGACCGGGATGGTCGTGGGTGCGTGGGAGCAGGCCCTCGGGAAAGGCTTGGTCGATCCTGCCATCGAGCGTGCGAGGTGATGCCTGAAGCGGAGGATCTGCGGCAGTCGGAGAGTGAGGCAGCGGCGCCGCTCGGCGCCAAGAAGCTCGACTACCCGTGGACTGTGCTTGTGGTCGACCCTCTAGCGGGGCCGCTTACGAAGCTGCTCGCAGCGAGGAGATGGTTGACCCCCGACCAGGTGACCGGCTTGTCGCTCGCGCTTGGGGTTCCCGTTGGTCTTGCCTTTGCGACTGGAACAAGGGCCGGGCTCAGATCAGGGGCCGGGCTCTTCTATGTGTCGTTCGTATGCGACTGCGTGGACGGCAAGCTGGCCCGTGCCCTTGATCTCTACTCGGCACGGGGGGTGGCCCTTGATGAGTGGGCAGACAAGGCGAGGCGAGCCAGTGCGGCCCTTGGGCTCGCCGTTTATCTGGGGCGCGTGCGGAGCCGGCGAGCGGCATTGTGGGCGCTCGGTTTCGGTGCGCTCAGCGTCTACTTCATGGAGATCTCGGGGGCCGAGAGGCCGGCGCCGGCGACGCCAGTGGGCGGCCGCTGGAGGCAGGCGTTGGCGCGCCGGCGCCTGTTGCCGACCCCGGGCATGCCCGACGTCTCGGGGATCGTGTTCGTCCTCGGCCCGGCTACGGGATGGGTGCTCCCTGGCCTCGGGCTCGGCACCGCCATGGTTGCCGCAGGGATCGCCCTCACCGCTAAACGCACCCGGGCGGCCTCGTGAGCAGAGTCCTGCTGCTCGGGCTCGACGGGGCCACCTACTCCGTGCTCGAGCCCGCCTTTGGGGCCGGCCACATGCCGGTGCTGAAAAAGCTGCTCGACCGCGGCGCCTCCGGGATCCTGACCTCGACGGTCCCCCCCTACACGCCGCCGGGCTGGACCTCGATCTTCACCGGCGTCAACCCAGGAAAGCACGGCATCTTCGGGTTCACGCTCGGAAACGCCCAGCGCAACGACGGGCTCGTCCGCCTCGACGTGGTTACTGCGCCGGCGATCTGGAACGCCGCCAATGCGCAGGGAGCCCGCATCGGGTTGTTCAACATCCCGATGACCTATCCACCGCCGAGGGTCGACGGCTTCGCGGTGGCCGGCATGCTCACTCCCGAAGGGGGGGGCACTACTCCTGAAGGCTTCACGTTCCCCGATTGGCTCGGGGGCGAGCTGGCGCAGGCTGCCGGCGGCTACGAGATCGACATCGAGGTCAACTACGACGTCGACTGGCGTTCCACCGACATCATCGAGCGGCTCTCGAGGAACCTGGCGCGCAAGCGCTCGGCGCTTCGTTACCTTCTCGAGACCGACGGCGACCTGCCGCTGCTTTTTGCCGTGCTCGAAGCACCCGACCGCCTCATGCACGTCCACTACAAGTACATCGATCCCCGTTGCGAGCACTATGGGCGCCCCGAGGCCGGTCCCATCCGGGAGCGTGCGTGGGCGTTCTTCGACGAGATGGACGCAGTCATGGGCGACCTCGTCGAGTGGGCGGGCGGCGACGGCTACGTCGTAACGATGTCCGATCACGGCTTTGGGCCTAAAGACAAGGTAGTCAACGTCAATCGTGCGCTTGAGGAATGGGGTCTGCTCGCCGTCGGAGGAGCCGGGCGCGCCGGGCGCTCGGCGCAGCTGCGTAAGGCGGCTCGGAAAGTAAAAAAGGTCGTGCCGAAGGGGGCGTGGAAAAGGGCGAAGTCGGCCGCGCACGGCAACATCGATTGGTCCAAGACGCGGGCGTTCTCGTCGCCCAATCCGCAGCAAGGCATCTACGTCAACCTGGAGGGCCGCGAGCCGAACGGTATCGTGCCTGCTGCCGCCTACGAGTCGGTGCGCGACGAGATCATCGAGCGTCTCGGCGCCCTCGTCGATCCCGACGACGGGAGGCCCGTGGCCGACATCATTCACAGGCGCGAGGACGTCTGCTTCGGCCCCGAGGCCGAGCGCGCCCCCGACCTCTTTCCCGTCTGCCGGGCCTATTCGTATGAGCTCTCGGAGGGGTTGTTCTCGCCCGGCATCCTCACCGACTATCGCCACCTGCCGCGCGGCTTTCACCACATGGACGGGATCTTCGGGATTGCGGGCCCCGGCGTCGAGCCTCAGCCAGGACAAAGGGCGAGCCTCTACGACATCATGCCGACGGCGCTCTACCTCGCCGGATTAGAGGTCCCCGAGGTCGACGGCGAGGTCCTAACCCATCTCCTGTCCACAGACATCGTGCAAGGGCGTCCCCCCGTGATCCGGGCGATGGATCTCCCCGTGGCCGCCGCGGGGGCCGAGGCCAAGCCCTACTCCGCCGAGGAAGAGGCCCAGATCGAGCAGTCCCTGCGCAACCTCGGTTACCTCTAAGACGGCCCCTAGCCCGCCCGGGCAGGTTCCGTCGTCCACCGTCGCTATGGGGCAGCCAGCGACGAAGGTTGCCGGTCGCCGGGCATTTTGGGCGTGCCCCCCGGCTTGGTCGCGGCGCCGTTATTGCTCGGGCCTCGCGTGGGCGTTCGTCCGGCGCCTGCGCGAGGGCTGGCCATACGGCCATACATTAGATATGGTTGACCATATGAAGACTACCCTCAACATCGACGACACGGTCATGGCCAGGCTCAAGGCCGAGGCGCGCGACCGTGGTCAGACCATGTCTTCTCTGGTGGAGACGGCGCTGCGGATGCTGCTCGACCATGACAAGCAGAAGCCGCCCGAGCTCCCTCCGCTTCCACGTTTGTCAAGCGGCGGCCATCGGGTGGATGTCGCCAACCGGGACGCACTGACCGAGGTGATGGAGGCCCACTAGTGTTCGTCGTCGACACGAACGTGCTGCTTTATGCGGCCGACTCCGACGTGCCAGAGCACGATCGGTGTCGCGTGGCGCTCGAGAGGTGGCGGGCCCAGATGACCCCGTGGTATGTGACCTGGGGTGTCGTATACGAGTTCATGAGGGTGTCGACCCACCCCCGGGTTTTTCGCACGCCCTGGCCGGTTACCGCGTCATGGAGCTTCATCCGGGCAGTCCTTGCCTCGGCCGGCGTGGGCGTTCTGGTTCCGACGCACAAACATGCGGTCGTCCTCGGAGAGATGATCGACGAGCTTCCTCACCTCGCCGGCAACGTCCTCCACGACGCCCACACCGCCGTGTTGATGAGAGAGCACGGCATTTCTACGATCGTGACGCGCGACTCAGACTTCTATCGGTTCCCGGCGCTGCAAGTCATCGATCCGCTGAGCCGGGCTGCCCACTAGCCGAGCCAGGTGCGCAGCAGGGTCCGGGTGTAGCCGAGACCGTAGCGGAAGATCGGGGGCTTCTTTGTGACTCCGGCCTTACGCTCCCTGAACGTGCAGGGGACCTCTTTGATCTTGAGCCCCCTCTTCGCCGCTGCGATGGTGACCTCGCTGGCGTGGAACTGGTTCTCCTTGAACTCGAGGACGGTGAGCGCCTCGGGGGTAAACGCCCTGAAGCCGCTGGCCGGGTCGGTGATCTGGGTCTTGGCGAGCCGGCTCGTCAGCCACGCGAAGACTTTGACGCCATGGGAGCGGCCTCTCACGGGGCTCTCATAGGCGCCGAGCACTCTCGAGCCGTGGACCACGTCCGCCTCCCCGGCCAGGATCGGCTCGACCAGACGGGGCAGCTCGCGCGGGTCGTACTGCCCGTCGGCGTCACAGGTGGCGACGACGTCGGCGCCGCGCAGCAGGGCCACCTGGTAGCCGAGCTTGACCGCGGCCCCCTGACCCCTGCGCATGTCCCTGCCGACGATCAGCGCGCCGTGCTCGCGTGCGATCCGCTCGGTGAGATCGGTGGAGCCGTCGGAGACGACGATGGATTCGGTCTTGAGCCCCCCGATGATCTCGGGAACGGCTCGAAGCACGTTGGGAAGGCTGTCCTCCTCGTCGAGGGCGGGTATGACCACGGCGACCTTGCCCGAGGCAGGGCCGACCCCCCTGAGCTCCTCGGTGGCATATTCCTGCTGGAACCACCGGGTGGCGAGCCGGTCGGCCGTGTCGCCCACGATCCCCTCGAGGCGGTCGGTCTTGGCAAAGGCGCGCAGCAAAAGGACATAGGCGAGGATGTTGGACAGAATCAAAAGCCCGATTGCCCGCCTGGCGTCACCTGGAGGAAAACCTAGCTCCCTCAAGACGGGGTCGACGATGCTCGGCGCGATCGAGATGATGCCAAGCCCGGTCGCCAGGCCGCCCATGATGAGGGCATCCGGCACACGCAGCGAGCGCCGTCTGTAGCGCTGCAGGGCTAGGATCAAAAGCGTCACGGCTACGACGAAGCCGATCACGCGTAACAGGATCATTTAGCCTCCGAAGGGGCTTGGGGATTCTGGAAGGGCAGGACAATCTTAGCGTCCCGCCGCTCGATGCTGGAGCCCAACCGCTCAGACCAAAAGGGGAGCTTTATGACCGAGATCGAGCGTGTGCTCGTCACAGGAGGATGCGGGTTCATCGGTGCCAATTTGGTGCGCTTCCTGCGCGACCGGACCGACTGGGAGGTCAGGGTCATCGACGACCTCCGTACCGGCAGCCGGGGCTACATCACGGATGATCTGGCCGAGGTCATGGTCGGAAGTGTGGGGGACCCTGCGGCCCTCGAGCCTGCGCTCGAGGGCATCGACGCCGTCGTCCACCTCGCAAGCGAGACCGGTGTTGCGCCTTCGGTCGCCAACCCGACGAAGGATTTCGAGGGCAATTCGCTCACGACCTTCCGCACCCTCGAGAGCTGCAGGCAACGGGGGGTAAACAGGCTCGTGTTCGCCTCCTCGGGGGCCGCCGTGGGGGATGTGACGCCGCCGATCCACGAGGAGGTCGTGCCCAGACCGCTGTCGCCCTACGGGGCGGGAAAGCTCGTCGGCGAGGCCTACTGCCAGGCCTACGCCGGCTCCTTCGGGATGCAGACGGCAGCGTTGCGCTTCTCGAACGTCTACGGGCCATTCTCGGCGCACAAGAAGAACGCGGTGCCCAACTTCATCAAGCGCTGCCTGAATGGCGAGCCGATCGAGATCTTCGGGGACGGCTCAAAGACCCGCGATTTCATCCACGTCGACGATCTTAGTGACGCAATCGTGAGGGCCCTGACGACCGACGGGATCGCCGGCGAGGTCTTTCAGCTCGCCACCGGCATTGAAACCTCGGTGCTCGAGCTTGCCGGGCTGGTCCAGAGCGCGACCGGCGCTGCCAACGAGGTCAGCTTTGGGGAGGGCCTCGCCGGGGAGGTCTACAAGAGCCGCGCCGACATCTCCAAGATCACGAAGGTGCTTGGATTCGAACCGAGCATCGCCCTCCCCGAGGGGCTCGCTCAAACGGCAAGCTGGTATCGCGAGCACTGGCGGCCGGACGCAGCGGCCTGAGCGGTCGTCACTTCGGGGGCGTCCGCCGCCGGCTCCGTAGGCGGCCCCACGCTTGTCTTGTGGTCCCGCCGAGGCGGCCCCAGGCTTGTTTTTTGGTCCCGCCGAGGCGGCCCCAGAGCGCGGCGGCCCCGGCCGCCCCCGCCGGCCCAATAAGCGGCAGGGACGCAATGACGTAGCGGAAGTGATACACGGCGGCCATTACCGGGGCAAGCAGCAGCGCCACGCCTGCAAGGACGAACAGCACACATTCGGCCCTGAGGTTTCGCCGGGGCCCGGCGCCGGTTCCGCTCGCGGCCGGCAGGCCCACGACCGCGCCCGCCGCTCCGAGCAGCAACAGGGCGCCGAGCAGTGGGCCGTAGCTGTAGACGATCTCCTGGTAGGAGCGAGCCACTCCGCAAGCGGGCGGTCGATCGTGAAGCTCGTGTCCAACCCATAGCGGGGCGGCGCGCCGCCGTTATTCTTCAGGATCACCCGTTTCGGATCCGCATCGGCGAGCGTCCTTGGGAAGCGCCAGCGCACGACGTTGGGCTCTTGCGATAGCGGCGGGCGCGATTCGAAATAGCGTCTGAGGTCGGCTGCGATGGTGGCGGCGTAGTCACCCGGCCGCTCGAGGATCATTCGCCGCGAGAAGCTCTGCAAAAGGGCGTTGGCGCGCGGCGAGCGTTCGATGCGTCCCGGGAGGTCGAGGGCGAACACGCCCGTCGGATCCCCAGGTTCCGGCGGCTCGACTCTGCACAGCGGTCTCTCCGGTGGTGGGATGTCGATGCCGGTGCAGTCGGAGAAGTCGACGACTCGGCCAAACAGGAAAAAGCCGTTCTTGTTGGTGACGCCGGCGCTCCCCGACGTGGTCTTGAACCACAAAGCATATGACCCCAACGGCAGTGCAAAGGCGACGAGGAGGACACCGAAGCGGGCCAAGCCCATGCGACGCCACAACACATAGATGAGAGCAGGCACGATCAGGACGACGCCGACGAAGCGCGTCAGCCCGGCAAGGGACAACAAGATGCCGGCCACAGCGACGGCGCCAACGGGCGGACGCCGGGACCACACAAGCAATGTGATCCCCGCCGCCACGAGGAGTTGGAAGAGGGTTTCCGTGAGCAGATACTGCTCGATTATGAGCTGGTATCCGTCGAGCAGGACCGGGGCGACTCCAAGGGCTGCGAGATTCGGACCCACACATGCCCGGCGCAGGGCGAGGAACAGCATCAACGAGATTGCGAGCCCGGCGAGGTGCTGGACCACGGGCACGATCGCGAGGTCCCCTGCGGCCAGCAGCGGCCGCAGCAACAAAGAGTAGAGGATGGGGCGAAATCCCGACGGTTTGTCGGCGAAGGCATAGGCGAGATAGATGTAGGTATCTCGTTGCAGCAGAAGGGCCGGTTTGTAGGCCGACAGCACGAGCACCCGCACTACGGCACCGGCCGCGAACAGCGCCATGAACAACAGGTTGCTCGTTACCGCAGACAGCAGTCCGCTTGCGACCTTGCCGCCGGAAGTGACCGCAGCCCGGCCCTCGCCCGGCTCCGCTGTGGTCATGGGCTACACGCCACAGCGCGTCAGGCGAACGACGGTGTAAGCCACGTCTGTGGCAGAGGTCTGTGGGTAGGGGCGGAGCTCGGGCGCTGCTGCGCGCTCATCGGGCACGACGACCATGTCGACGTCATAGCGTTTCGCAACGCGCCTCCACCTTGCGGCGCTCCCCGCGCCCTCGACGAGCACACGATTGTCTTTGAAGCGCTGTCTCTCGGGGGTGATCTGCTCTTCGATGTCTCGCCACCGGATGCGGGCGCGGTTTCCCGGATGGGGGAGCTCCCATGTGTACATAACGAGCCTGTAGCCCGTGTATGCCCATATCTGGGAGTCGAGGTCGAGCGGCACCGCAGCAGTGCATCGTTCGCCAGGGCCGGAGATCAGAAGATTGAGCAAACTGCCGGTGGCACCTTCAACTGCTGAGTCGAGCAGAGGGAACTGCGAGAGCTCGCGCGGCAGCGCCACGCTTGCCACTACGGGCGATGGCACGGCTACCCCTATCACGGCAAATGCAAGCAGGGCCGCTAGCCACTTGCGCCCCGCTGCGAGGCGCTCGATGATGTCGCCGGCACCGAGAGCCGCATAAAGGGCGACCCCAAGAGACACGAGCGGCCAGTACCGGTGCGGCCGCCCGAGCGCCGTGAACGCCCGGTCTAGCAACGCGCCGACCCCAATCGATGTAGCGATGAAGATCAAGCCGATGCCGGTGACCGCAAGGACTGTGCGCGCCCCGGCGTCGAAGCGAGCCTTGGGGAGCCACCGGATGATGCCGTAGATCGCAAAGGGCGTAACCACTCCCCACGAGATCAGGATGGCGCTTGGAGGCAGGGTTATCGGTCCGACGACGGTGAGATTGACGTAGCCTCCGAGGCGGAAGTAGTTGATGGCCTGAGGCACGATCCACAACGCGTAGATGGCAAGCGCGGGGGCCAGTACCGAGGCAGCGACCCGCCCCCTGGTGACCTCGGCCGGGAAAAACACCGCAACGACTGCTACGCCGAGCCCGAGAAAGAGGCTCTCGGCGCCGGCCAGTCCGGCGAGGCCAAGGGCCGCCCCCGACGCAAGCAAGGCGCGCGGGCTACCTCCCTGGAGTCCGGTGACAAGGAGGAGGAGAAAAGCGACAAGCATGGCGAGGCCCACCTCTCTCGGCAGCGGCGGCGCCAGCCCTGCGAAGGCGACGTTGTAGGAGCGTCTGAACAACAGGTCGCCGGAGTAGATGAGGGCCTCGGAACGCGGGTCCATGACGACGTCGAGGCCGCGCAGCAGCACGAACCCGAATCCCCCCGTAAATCCGGCGAACAACGAGGCGGCAGCGCCGGAGGCGGCATTGCGGCCAACGGCCCGGCCGAGCTCGAAGAGCGCAAGCAGGATGCCGGCGACCACACAGAGCTGCATCGGCACGAGCGCATGAAAGGGCCTTCCGCCAGGAGTGAGGCGGGCAAGCACGGCCACGATGCTGTGAAACAGCCACGGGTAGAAGTTCGGGATGTCACCGGTGAGAGGAGCGGAAGGGATTGCCTCGCCGTTCAGGAGCTGGCTCGCCCACCCAGCGTGGAGGCTGGTGTCGCCACCGAGAGTGAGCGGTGAGCGCACTACCGGGCTCCCCCATACAAGGAGGCCGGCGGCGACCATGAGGCCGAGGAGCCACGCCACCCTGCCTCGTGGCCCTTTGCCCTCGGCTGCCTCTTCCTTTCGAGCCCCGGCGCGCCTCCTCGCGATGAGCTTGCGCACGGCGAGGACGGCGAAGACCACACCCGTGATCGCGCGCACCAGCCACGGGCTGGCGAGGACAAGCCCGCGCGTCGCGATGTGGGCCAGCATGACTGCGAGGCTGAAGAGGCACGCCCCGAAGAAGGCAAGGCCCACGGGGCGCACTCCTTCAGTAGTGGCCCTCCCCCCGAGAACGGCGTCTGCGACCAGCCACCCGAGGATCAGAAAGAAGGTCGCAACAACGGCCCCCTGCGCTCCCGCGAGAGCGGGTGAGGATGGCGACGACAGCAGCGCCTCAGTCCCCACGGTGTTCCTCACGGCAAGGCCCACAACGCCTGCGCCGCCCGAGCAGTGCTCCGGCCGCGGGCCGGCCACGGTTGGGGACCGTCGCTATTGGACCGGCTGGGTCTCCAGCAGGCCTTCCTTCCAGCTGTGGCCGGGGTAGAGGAGCCGCCGGTTGACCTGGTCGGCAAGGCCGCCAACCGTGCCGAGGAGCCCGTCGATGAGCGTCTCCGACAGGTAGCGCGGCTCGAGGCCGAGGTCGAGGAGCCTCGTGTGCTCGGCGTGGTAGTAGTGCTCCTCCATCTCGATCCTGGGGTTGGTGATGTTCTCGATGATCGGGTCCCACCCGACCTTGCGCGCCGCCTCCGCGACCTTCTGCGCCAGCTCCAAAACGGTGAACTGCTCGGTGAACTGGTTGAAGACCCTGTATTCGCCCATGCTTGCGGGATGCTCGATGGCGAGCTCGACGCACTTCAAAGTGTCGTTGATGTCGAGGAAGCCTCTCGTCTGGCCGCCCTTTCCGTAGACGGTGAGGGGATGGTCGATGGCAGCCTGGACGCAGTACCGGTTAAGGACGGTCCCCCAGACGTCGTCGTAGTCGAAGCGCGTCGCGAGACGCGGGTCGAGCGCAGTCTCGTCGGTGTGGACACCGTAGACAACGCCTTGGTTGAGGTCCGTCGAGCGAAGGCCCCAGGCTCGGCACACGAACATGATGTTGTGCGAGTCGTGCACCTTGGAGAGGTGATAGAACGACGCAGGCTGCTTCGGGAAGGGAAGCACGTCGGAACGGCCCTTGTGGGTTACCTCGAGAAAGCCCTCTTCGATGTTGATGTTGGGGGTGCCGTATTCGCCCATGGTTCCAAGCTTGACGAGGTGGGACTCAGGGGCGAGGTCTTTCATCGCGTACAGGACGTTGAGCGTCCCGACGACGTTGTTGACCTGGGTGACCACTGCATTGCGCCGGGACAGCATCGAGAAGGGCGCGGAACGGTGCTCTCCGTAATGGACGATGGCCTCGGGCTGCGTCTTGTTGAAGACGCTCTCGATGAAGTCCCACTCGGTGATGTCGCCGACATGTACGCCGATGGGCTTCTTGCCGAGTGACGCCCACACAGAGACGCGGTCCTGGAGCGGTGCAATGGGAAGGAGCGAGCTTGCGCCGATCTCGGTGTCCCACAGCCGGCGATGGAAGTTGTCCACCACCGAGACGTCATGGCCCTTTTCGGCCAGGTACATGGCGGTCGGCCATCCGAGATAACCATCACCACCCAGAACCAAGATCTTCATCGTTTAGTCACCTCTTGAGCCGGTCGCCATTTGAGTTGCGGAGCATAATAGCCGCGCATCTGCCTCATTGTCGGCGAGCTTGCGCTGGTATAAAGCAGTGCAACCTAAGCGTGCGATCTTAGGACGATCTGAGCCTGGCCACAAGCCCTGCGGCCCCTTTTCTCTCGGCGGGCGTCAGGCCAACGGCGCCGTAGACGAGGGCGTAGGCGAGCCCGCCCCCGACGCCGGTTGCCACGAGGTCGACGACATCGCCGCCTGCGGTGAGCGCGTGCACCAGCCACATCACGGCCGTTCCGGCGAGCGTGGGGAGGACCAGGCGCCCATATCGTGAGTCGTAGGGCTGGATGCCCACGAACCTCCTTACCAAAAAGAGGCGGGCGCCGTTGGAGCATGCGAACGTGAGCGCGCTTGCCGTCGCCGCCCCCTCGATCCCGTAGCGCGGAGACAGCAAGAACGCCAAGCCGAGGACAAGCGCGAGGGAGGCGGCGTAGACGGCAAGATCCCAGCCCGTCCGGCCGACCATCACCAAGATGAATCCGGCGCTTCCCGTCACCATGTTTGTGAACTGGCCCCCCATCAGGATCAGCAGCGCGACGCGGCCGCCGGAGAAGTCTGGGCCGAAGATGTTCAACACTGCATCGGGCGCGATGGCCATCAGCATGAAGACGGGCAGGGTCGCAGCCACGATCCAGCGGGTGAGCGTCTTATAGAGATCGTCGAGCCTGGCTCTGTGGCCGCGGTTGTGGAGGTCGGCGACGTAGGGGCCGAACATCAGGTTCACAGAGGCGAGGAAAACGATGATGACCTGACCCGCCCTCAGGGCCACCGAGTAGACGCCCACCTCGGAGTCGGAGACGTAACGGGTCACGACGAAGAGGTCGGTCCAGAACAGGAGCTGAGCAAAAAGGGCCGCAGGGGCGCGGGGGCCCGCGTACTTAAACAGTTTGGGCAGCGAACCAGCGTCCGCAGGGGCCGCTCCCCAGTGGCGGCTCTGCTTCCTCCAGACGAAGGCGGCGGCGACCGCAGCCCATACCCAGGACAACGAATAGGCGAGGATGCTTGCGGTCGCCGTGGTCGAGATCTGCCATAGAACCACCGTCAGAACGATCCACATGATGTTCTGCCCGGCCCAGAAGACGTAAAGGGTGTAGCGCATGATCTTGAGCCCACGCGTGGCAGCGAGCCAGACGTTCGTGAGGGCGAGGAAGGGGAGCCCCAATGCGGCGGCGGGGAGCGCCCACGGGTAGGTGGCCGGCGAGATCGAAAACGCACCGAGGACGGTGTCACCCGCTGCGACCACGACAGCACCGACGCCTGCGCTCACGAGCGCGGCGATGCCGGCGGCGCGCGCCGCCGGCCGTCGCATCCGGTCCCAACCCCCCACTCCCGCCTCTACGGCAACGTCGCGCAGGATGGCCATGTCCATCCCGGCCCGGGTGCCGAAGGAAGCCACCCAAGCGGCCTGGGTCAGCACCGTTACCACGCCGAAGCCCACGGGGCCGAGCGTGCGCGTCATCAGGATCTGCACGATGAGCATGGCGATGGCCGCCACGACGATGCCGATGACGTTCTGCGAGACGCCGGAAAGGATGGTTGCGTAGTCCCCGCCGGACCGGCGGGCGCCTGGCAGACGGCCGGGGGTGGGGGGCTGCCGGCTCACCTGCCGGCGGCCCGCTGCTTGGGGCACGAGGTGGCGCCAAGCCGCCCCCCGGCGAGCGCAGCGTCGAAGAGATGGTCGCCCGGCTCGCCCCGAAACGCCGCGGGGATGCTCTCGCCGTCCTTGAGGTTGTCTTCGACCCGATAGTCGACGGCCCATTCTGCGATGTCTTTGAGGGTCACGCCGTTGGGTTCGAGATCGTCTCTCCTCACATACATGCCGGCCGACTTTACGAACTCGACGAGGTCGATCCCGTTGTCCGTTTTGTCGAGCGCGGCATTGGCGTCTTCGAACAGCTCGTACCCGGCGATCGCCCATCCACCGGA
>Ga0136622_10000317_pt1 | contig 19571 bp, 19 predicted proteins | sample AntDrymUQ4482106_2_FD_104803 | JGI IMG/M metagenome (GOLD analysis project Ga0136622, IMG submission 104803) | Polar desert sand microbial communities from Dry Valleys, Antarctica - metaG UQ448 (21.06) | ecosystem: Environmental > Terrestrial > Soil > Desert | place: Antarctica: Dry Valley...
AACTCGGTGGCCCGACCGGCGATGACCTCGTTGGCGTTGGTGTTGGTCGACGTCCCCGACCCGGTCTGGAAGACGTCGAGCGGGAAGTGGTCGTCGTGGTCGCCGTTCCTCACCTCGTCGGCGGCGCCGGCGATGGCCTTCGCCTTGGTGGCGTCGACGTGCCCGGCGGGTCCGCCGACCCGCGCCGCCGATCCCTTCACCAGCCCGAGCGCCCAGATGAACCGGCGGGGAAAGCGGATCCCCGAGATGGGGAAGTTGTCAACCGCCCGCTGGGTGGATGCCCCGTAGAAGGCTCCATTCGGGACCGAGACCTCGCCCATCGAGTCGCGTTCGATTCGCACGTCGGTTCGCTCCTTCTGTCCTTGCGAGGATACGCGGGGTGGGAGAGCTCGGGAACCGCCTTCAACCGGTCGGTGGCGACCTGGTACCTCCCGATGATCACGTACAACCGTTGCTGCTCAGTCCAGGGCGATGCGGACGGCGGCGGGGACCACCTCGGTGACATCGCCGTCGATGCGCAGGCTGACCAGGGGGTGCCGGTCGTGGTCGGTTGGGCCCCGGTTGACGATGACGTATGGGGCTCCCCCTGCCGCACCGTGCAGGGGGATGTCCGCCGCCGGGTAGACGACCAGCGAGGAGCCGAGCGCCATCACCAGGTCGCTACTGGAGGCGGCGAGGCGGGCCTTGTTCAGGTCGTCCGGGTCGAGGTTCTGCCCGAAGCTGATCGTGGCCGACTTCAGGATGCCGCCGCAGTGGCAGGTCGGTGGCTCACCGGTCTCCCGGAACCGGTCGAAGTGCGGCCCGGGGTCGGTGCGTTCCCCGCACGACTGGCAGGCGATCAACCGCCCGGTGCCGTGGATCTCGATCAGGCGCTCGGCGGAAGTGCCGGCGGCGGCGTGGAGGCCGTCGATGTTCTGGGTGACCACGGCCTCGATCTTGCCGGCCCCCTCCAGCTCGACCACGGCGTGGTGGGCGATGTTGGGTTGGACGGTGGCGAACTCGACCCACCCGTCCATCTTGATGCGCCACGCCTCCCGACGCACCTCTATCGAGCCCATGAAGTCGGCGTAATCGATGGGGCGGCGGGTGTTCCACACCCCCTGAGGGCCGCGGTAGTCGGGGATGCCGCTTGCGGTGGAGATACCGGCGCCGGTGAAGATGAGGATCCGCCTGGCGGCGGCTATGAGCGAGCCGAGCCGCTCGACGGTGGCGGCCACCACGGGCGCCATCACGCCGCCGGGCGGGCGGCCACCGCTACCACGGTCACCACGGCCGCCACGGTCGCCCCGATCACCAGCCAGCGGGCCGCCAGCCACCACCGCCCCGCCCCGGCCACGTCGACGGCGGCGGCGATGGGCTCGACGCCGAAGGCGAGCCGGCGCATCATGCGATCGCGGGAACTGCCCCAGCCCGCCCTCTTGCCGTGCCCTCCTGCGGCCGCGGTGTCCTCGGGGATGAGCCGGTCGGTCCGGGCCTGCAACGGCCGGATCAGCCATACCAGGGTGAGCATCACCGCCACCCCGGCGACGACCACCGGCCAGCCCTCCAGGAAAACCAGAGCCGCCAGCCCCACGATCCAGCCCAGCCACAACCGGCCGACCTCGCCCAGATAGGCCCTGGCATCGGCGGGTGTGGCGAAGCCCCAAGCCTCTCCATCGATCACGCTCGGGACGGTAGCCCTTCCCCCAATGGGAGGGGAGAAGGAGGGGGAGGGCAACCAGTCGGCGCCCGGGCGTCCTCGGTATCCCACCCCGGCTCGCAGAGCCTCGCCACCCCTCCCAATGGGAGGGGAAAGAGAATGGGAGATTCGGGTTCTCTGGCTACGGGATGGGGACCGGGCGCGGGGGTTGGTGGTGAGAGGCCGGGCGGCGTTGGTCGAGCCTGGTCGACGGGGGCAGCGTACGTAGGTAGCCGAGGGCGTCGCACAACGCGGCGTCGAGCCTGCTGCGAACCCAGGTCGCCTGCTCGGTGGTGAAGGCCGGGCGGTAGCGGTGGTCGCGGTAGAAGTCGACGTCGAACACGTCCTCATGGACGTATTCCTCCATCTCGCCGCGGGGCCGGTCCACCATGTTTCGGGTCCGGTTGACCACGGGCCGGAACGCACCGGGTCCCGGCCGGAGCCCGAATCGATCGGCGATGGCGGCGACGGCGTCTCCGGGCGCCTCGATGAGGCTCTCGTAGCGGGCCACCGCCCGCGCCCGATGGGGAAGCGAGAGGACGTTGGCGTTGATGGCGTTCCAGTACTCGACCGGGTTGGCGAAACGGTACTCCGGGAACCCGGGATGCGAGCCGTTGGACACCACCAGCGGCTCGGTGAGGAAGGCCTCCCACGAGGCTCCCGATCTGGCGTGGCGGGCACCGGGGCCGGACACGTACCGCCACATCGACACCAGCCACGGGTACGGGGCCTTGGTGACGAGCACGATGGGGAGCGGGAACGGCCGGAACCGGCCGCCCTCGAACATTGCGGGGACGGGGGCGTGCTTGAACCCGCCCTCGTTGCCGACGACCTTGACCCGGTAGTTCAGCTCCAGCAGCGCCTTGACGTAGTTGGTCCCCGACCTGAAGGCACCGAACAGCTTGACCCTGGGCACGGGGCCGTCGGGTCCTGATCGAGTCCGGTGTGCGGCGTCTGATCTCGTCACGAATCCACCCTCGGACGGTGGGCGGCTCCTGCCGGCCGCCCGCGAAGGTAGCAGCGGCGGCCCGTGGAACGGTGGATCTCGGAGGCCACCAAGGATGCCTCATGATCGGCTGTGACGGACCGCACCGCTAGTCTCTGCACGGGTTCCGGCCGTCGTGATGCTCGCGGCGGAGGCCCACCATCGTCGTCGACCACATCGGATCGCCTGTGCACACCGAGATCCTCATCGCCGGCTTCCACCGCAGCGGAACGTCGATGGTGACCCAGCTTCTCCACGCCGGAGGCCTCTTCGTCGGCGACGCCCTCCTCGGGGCGATGCCGTCGAACCCGTATGGCCATTTCGAGGACACCGAGATCGTGGCCCTCCACGAGCGGATCCTGGCCGACAACGGCGTCAACTGGCAGGTCGGGTACCCGCTGACCCCGCGCATCTCCCCCAGCCGATGGCGGGAAGCCGCCCGGATCTGCACGGAGCGGCGCATCGCCCACGAAACGTGGGGCTTCAAGGATCCCAGGGTGTGCCTGTTCCTGCCGATGTGGAAGCACCTCCTCCCGTCAGCCAAGGTGCTGATCGTGTTCCGATCGGCGGTCGACTCGGCCTACTCGCTGGAGCGGCGCCACTCCACCCAGTACTTCGACAAGGAGGGGCCCGCCTCCAACCATCTCCGCTTCTGGCGGGAGCCCGATCTCGCCCTGCGCATGTGGATCGAGCACAACGGGGCGGCATTGCGGATCGCCGACCACTACCCGGACGACGTCATCGGTATCGCCTTCGACACGGTCTCGTCGGGCTTCCCGCTGATGCGCTTCCTCCACGATCGGTGGGACCTGGACCTCGACCCGGTTTCGACCCACCAGGTCTTCGACGCTTCCGCCACCAGCTCGCGCACCTACCCGATGACCGTCTCCGACCATGGCCTCATCGACATCGCCCTCGAGACCTGGCGCCGGTTGAAGGACCTCGAGCAGCGAACCGTCCTCGACAAGGAGCCGGGCCGTGCGGCGTGAGCACTTCGTCTCCGAGCCTGCTCGGGAAAACCTGCGGATGGAGAACGATCTGCTCAAGTACGAGCTGATCTACCTGCGGCAGCGGGTCGAGGCGCTCCAGGTCCAGCTCACCGCCAAGCCGGACCCGGTCCCGCCCGAGGTGCTGGAACGGCACGCCCTGGCGGAGAAGGACCTGCTGTGGATGCTGCACCGGATCGACAGATCGCCGGTGGGATGGTTGGTGCGGAGACGCGGCGGATTCCGCAACCTCTGGAAGCGTTGGATCGAGGACGCCGAGTGACCGATCTGGTCACCGTCGAGACACCGGGCGGGGCGTTCCTGGCGCTGGCGGGTGATCTGATCACCCGCCAGCTCAGCCGGTTCGGGGCCCACGCCGGCGCCGAGCTCGGGCTGCTCGCCGCCGTGCTCCGCCCGGGCGATGCCGTGCTTGACATCGGCGCCCACATCGGCACCTTCGCCGTTCCCCTTGCCCGGGTGGTCGGGGTCGACGGCACCATCGTCTGCTTCGAACCGGGACCGTCGACGTTCGAGCTGCTCGACACCAACGTCGAGCTCAACGGGTTGGGACGGATCGTCACCACCCGTCGGCTGGCGGTCGGGGCTACCGCCGGTAGGTTCCGCTGGATCACCCCCGAGGCGGACAACACCGGCGCCTCTTACCTCGAGCCCGCCGAGGACGGCCCGGTGGCGGCGGTGACACTCGACGCCTGGATGGACCGGAACCGCTGGCTCGACCGACTCGATCTGCTCAAGATCGACACCGAGGGGATGGAGCTCGCCGTCCTCATCGGTGCCGCCGCCACCCTGTCCGGGTACGCCCCGATGGTGTACGCCGAGATCGCCGAGGAGCAGCTCCAGCGGGCCGGCGCCTCGTCGGCCGAGGTGGAGACGGTGCTCGTTGACCGGGGCTACCGGTTCTTCCGAAACGTCGGGGACCGGCACGGTGGCCCGACGGGCTTCCACCTGGTCGAGATCCCGTCGCTGGCCTCCGACGAGCTGTTCGACGTGCTGGCGGTGCCCGAGCACCGTTTCGACCGGGTGTCTCCCCTGGTGGCGGCGTGACCGCCACCGTTGCCGCCTCGTTGCCGGAGCGGTCGGGGACGACCGCGGGCCCGGTGGTGTTCGCCGCCGCCACGCCGCTGGACGATCCCGGCGCCCCCTTGATCACCGAAGCCCTTCCCCGGGCGATCCGCCCGGTCGAGCCGTCACACTGGGTGATCGTCGACCCGGTGGCGTTCCCCTGGGAGACGATGACCGAGCGCCAGTGGGATGCGCCCATCTCCGTGGTTCTCCCCGGCCGGTTCGGCGCCGACGACCTGTTCGCCGTGCTGGAACCGCTGCTCGATCGGCTCACCCCATTCGACGTCGTTGTGTCCCCACCACCACTGTGGGCGGCGCTCCGCCCCCGCTACGGCCTCTCCGAGCTGCAATGGCGGAGGCCGTTGGGGGGCATCGATCTGGTGGTACGCCGTCTGGTGCAGGCGGCCTGGCGGGCGGATGTGGTCGCCGACCGGCTCGCCACCGGGGACGCCCTCGAGGATGGGCCCCGCCTCGTCTCCAAATGGAACACCAGGAGCCGGCTGGCGAAGGGCCGTCACCGGGCCGAGGCGGCGATCGTGGGGCCGCTGGTGCGCGAGGCGCTGGCGGCGGCGCCGGCCGGAGGAAGCGGGGCGGCCGTCGAGTTCTCTGACGGCGCCCACGGGTTCGTGTCGCTGCTGGGACGGTCGGCGGGGTCGGTCGCCGTTGCCCGCAACGACCCCGCGGTCACCGCCCATGCCGGGCTGGCCTACCCCGACCTCCCGGTGACCGGCCCTGCGAACGGCGGATCGCTCGAGCTGCGGCGGGAGCACGCCGACCTCGCCGTCGGGGTGGTGGAGCAGCCCTACGACATCACCTCCGAGTTCCTGGCGGCGGTATGGAGGGGACTCCGGGTGGGTGGCACCCTGGTCGCCGTGATGCGGAGCGACACCGGCGGCTGGACGCTGCACGACCTCTCCCGGCTGGTGCTCGACGCCTCCGGCGGCCATGCCGTCCTCGGCGGGGTGACGGCGGTGCGCGACCCGTGGTCGGGCCGAGCCACCTCGGGCGTGTTCACCTACACCAAGATCGGGGTGCCGACGACATGGTGAAGCGCAGGGTCGTCATCATCGCCAACGACGTCACCCCCGGTCTCGGCCTCCCCGCCGCCGCACCCGGGCTGCGCGCCTTTGGCCTCGCCGAGGGGCTGAGCGCCCACGGCCTGGAGGTGGTGACGGTGGTGCCCAAGCCGCTGCTCGAGCAGCTTTGGGCCAACCGGGCCGCACCCCCGCCACTGCGGCCGGGGACGATCGCCCTCCACCCGGACGAGATGGCCGCCTACCTCGCCACCCGGGAGCCGGCCACGGTGGTGATGACCAACAGCAACCAGGTGAGGAGCCTGCGACGGTCGGCGGGGCTGCGCCACGTATTCGACTTCTTCGCCCCCAAGATGCTCGAGCTGGCATACCAGTACGGCGAGGACCATCCGGACGAGCAGCTCCTTCAGCTCAGGGAACGCAAGATCGCCGCCCTCGATCTGGCGGACGCCGTGGCCATCAACGGCACCAAGAAGCTCGGCTACGTGCTCGGCTGGATCATGCAGACCCACCACGACCCGAGGCGCCTGCCCCTCGACGTAGTGAACATGGCGGTGCCGGGCATCGAGCGTCCCGGTCGGAGGGATGGCCCGCTCCGGTTCGCCATCGCCGGTTACCTCCAGGGATGGAGCATCCCCGGGCAGTGGCTGCAGGTGGTCGCCGACCACGTGGCGGGCAACGAGGACGTCAGCCTCGAGATCCTGCTCCAGACGCATTGGGGTCAGAGCAGGGCCGGGTTCCCGGTGCCGTTGGTCGACACCCTGCTCGCCCTGCCCAACGTCACCTCGCATCCGGTGATGCGGTTCGGCGAGTTCCAGCAGTTCCTGTCGGGTATCGACGTGGCCATCGACCTGTTCGCCCGGAGCCTGGAGCGTGAGTACGCCATGGTGACCCGTACCGTGGTTGCCATCGCCTGCGGGGTACCCGTCATCCACCCGCCGTTCACCGAGGTCTCGCCCTTCATCGAGGCGTACGACGCCGGATGGCTCCACGCTGCCGAGGACATCGATTCGCTGCCCGACCTCCTGGCCTCGATCTCCCCGGAAGGGGCCGCCGCCAAGGCGGGCAACGCCCGCAAGCTGTGGAGCGAGGTGTTCGAGCCCCGGCGCGCCACCGAACCACTCGTCTCCCTGATAGAGGCCGCCTGGGACGGGTCATGAGTGGCAGGCGGGACGGGTCATGAGTGGCAGGCGGATGGTGTTCCTCACCCCCACCTACCGCCCGGTGGGCGGTGTGGTCAAGATCTTCGACTACGTCACCCATGCCCGGTCGCTCGGGTTCGACACCGAGGTCCGCTGCCCGGAGCCGTACCGGCCCGACCTGCCGCTGTTCGCCATCGACCGCTTCGGCGCCATGGTCGGGGATCCATCGATGACGCTGCACCAGGGGTTCCGGTTCGGGCTGGGCGAGACCGACTACTGCTTCTTCTCGTGGCCACCCCACTTCGACCAGGTCGGGTCGGTGATCGGGCCGTGGCATGATCCTCGCCAGGTCATCCTGATCATCCAGAACGTGCGCTGGGCCAACCCTAGGTTTACCGGGGGCCGGGCGGTTCGGGTGCTGGCCAAGCCGATGGCGCGGATCGCCATCACCGACGAGGTACTCGCGGCGGTGGATGGCCTGGTTGACCGGACCATGCCCACCACGGTGATCGTCGAGGGCCACGACTGGCCCTTCTTCTCCAAGGTGCGGTCGGGAGGGCTGGGCTGGCCGGTCCGGGTGGGGTACACCACGTGGAAGTCGCCGGTGGGGGTGGCCGTCGAGGAGGCGCTGGACGAGGACGCCTCGTACCAGTTCCGAGCGATCCGACAGACGGCGGCGTGGCCGGAGATCCGCGACCTGTACCACTGGTGCGACGTGTTCCTCGGCTGCCCCGGCCCCGAGGAGGGGTTCTATCTGTCCGGGCTGGAGGCCATGGCGGCGGGATGCGTGGTGGTGATGCCCGATGTCGGCGGCAACCGGGCCTACTCCGACTTCGGGGGCAACTGTGTCGAGGTCCCCCACGACGACGCCGATGCCTACGTCGCCGCCCTGCGGGAGCTGGCCGATCGGCCGCCTGAGCACATCGAGAGGATGCGCAACGCCGGGTATGCCGTGCTCGACAACCACCGGCTCGATCGGGAGCGTGAGGAGTTCGGCCGGTTCGTCGCCGAGCTCGACCGTCAGATGGGGATTCCCGCCTCCTGAGACGGACCGGGCGTCCGCCCCGACCCGGCGCGGCGCAACCCGATCCAACGGCCACCGAAGGCGAAGACGAGCGCCCAGAAGACGAGGGCGAGCAGCCACAGCACCCTGCCCCCGTAGCGGCCGACGGAGTAGGCGGTCGTCCCCACCACGAAGCCGTGGAGGACGTAGAGCCCGCCGAGCACGGCGGCCCCGGCCACCGTACGACCCAGATGCCGCGGCCATGGCGGCGACCCCCGCCGCTTCCTCACCAGACCGACGATCGCCCCCGCCACCGTCGCCGCCGCCCCCAGCCAGCCGACCACCATCCCCACGACCTCGTGGGGCCCGAGGTCGAGGGTCCGCCGGTAGACCCGGCTCGCCGCAAACCGAGGCCCGTCGCCGGGGTTGAAGGCGGCGATCTCGTCGATTCGGCCCGGATGCATGCGATTCATCAGGGCCCGGACATGGGGGAAGGCCTTCACCCTGGAGAGCTGGGCGAACCCGGTGCCCGCCACCCGCGCCAGGTAGGTCGTCGGGTCGGAGGTGATGTGGGTGAGGACGATCTCGGTGGCTTCGGGGGCGAAGACCTCGGGTCCGCCCAGCTCGGTGTACAGAAAGCCTTCCCGGTCGAACAGGAGCCTGTTGAACCCTCTGATCCCGCCGCGGGGCCGCTCGGCGATCCGGCACATCTCCCATTCGGTGCAGCCGGCCAGCTCGTCCTCGAGGTCGCCGTGGCCGAGCAGGTAGACGAAGGCGACCACCGAGCTATGCGGGTTGGGGCTCAACTTCCCCCACACCGCCTGGTTGTTGACCATCAGCGCCACCACGGCGACCCCGACGCCGACCGCAAGCAGCCCGACCCCGCCGGCGTCCTCCCATGCTGCCGCCCTCAGCCGGCGCCACACCACGATGGTTACCGCCACCACGAGGAGCACACCGAGCAGGGGCAGGGCGGCGGGATGGGCGGCGGCGGTGAAGGCGACCACGACCATCATGGCGATGTCGCTGAGCAGCGACCGCTCCGCCACCAACAGCACGGTGGCGGCGATCAGCCCCAACCCGAACCAGATGTCGGTCATGACCAGCCCGGCGAACAGGGGAAGCGAGCTGGTGACCGCCAGCAGCGTGGTGGCCAGCGCCGCCACCGGGTGTGGCAGTCCCGCCACCCTTCTCAGGAAGGTGGCCACCACCGCCACCGCTGCCACCGCCTGGACCACGACCGCCACCCACAGCGAGGTGCCGGAGAAGATGCGGAGGAGGTAGCCGTAGAACTGTGAGCTGACCCACTGGTAGTCGCCGCCGGCTTCTCTCAGGTAGCGGAAGCTGTCCCCCATCAGCAACGGGAAGCCGTTGATCAGGGCGGGCCAGAGCAGGGCGACCACCGCCACCGGGTACGAGGCGAAGCCGATCAGCCGGGCAGCAACCGGCGCCCATCGCCCGGGCGCTGGAGCGGCAGCGGTCTCGGTCACCTGTCGGCGGGTGACGAGACGTCGGTGGTGGCGGCGAGGAGCCGTGACTGTGCCACCGGCGGCCGCATCTCGAGGAAGATCTGGTAGGCGAAGAAGCGACGGTTGATCCCGATGAGGAGCTGGTTGATCCCAAGCAGGGCGTCCGCCAACCGGCGGTTACCCACGGCCAGCGGGAACGGCGCCGGCACCCCGACGGCGTCGACCACCTCGAACCCGGCCTGGGTGAAGAGCCGCCGGAACGATCCGTAGGTGAACAGGCGGGTGTGGGTCCGGTCGAGGATGCCCCGGCTGCCGTAGTTGAACTGGCCGAAGAGCAGGGCGAGGCGGATCAGCCCGAACCCGATGTTCCCGGTGCTCACCAGGACCTTGTCCACCGAGCCGGTGGTGGTGCAGTAGTCGGCGATCTGGGAGACGAACCGCTCCGGGTTGCGCAGATGCTCGATCACGTCGAGCATCACGATCGAGTCGACCGCGGGAACCTCCTCCGGCAGGGCCGCCTTGCCGTCGAGGTCATGGATCCAGAAGTGGGCAAAGCGCTCGAGGTTGGGCGGCGTGGCCATGTCGGCCCCGAACACCTGACAGCCCGGATCCCGGCCGGTGAGCAGGTCGGCCAGACCCCCGGTCCCCGACCCCAGGTCGAGGACCCTGTTCCCCGGCCCGATCCGGTCGACGGCGAGCGTGGTGGGGCTGACGAAGTCGGTCTTCTGTTGGTAGCGCTCCACGGTATGAGCGGTGGGAGCGACGTCGTACTTGGCCTCGTAGAACATGCCCTTGTCATGGACCATGGCCCGCACCGACTGTCCCAGCACGTTGATCCCGTAGGAGACCCCGTTGACGTGGCAGACCTCGTCCCCGTAGTAGGTGGGGATGTCGATCTCGGCGATCCGCAGCCCGGACCGGACCAGCTGGATGATGATCTCGGTGTCGAAGTGGAAGTCGTCCGAGTTGAGGTGGAAGGGGATTTCGCCGAGAGCGGGGACGCTGTAGGCCCGAAACCCGGAGTGGAACTCGGACAGCCCGGTGCGGAGGATCCGGTTCTGCAACCGGGTGAGGATGCGGTTGCCCACCCGCTTGTAGCCGGGCATCCCTCCGTCGCGGGCACCGTCCTCCCGCATGAACCGGCTCCCGAAGCCGGCGCCCACCGCCGGGTCCCGCAGCGGGGCGACCAGCTCCTCGATCGCCTCCGGGGGGTATTGGCCGTCGCCGTGGACCATCGCCACCAGGTCGAAGCCGTGCTCGACGGCAAAGGTGTAGCCCAGCTTCTGGTTGCCCCCGTACCCGCGGTTCTGCGGGTTGACCAGGATGGTGTAGCCGAAGGGCCGTTCGTGGTCGGCGAGGTACTCCCTGGCCTTGTCGGCGGTGTCGTCGGCGGAGGCGTCGTCGATGACCAGCACGTGGACGTCGAACCGCTCGGTGAGGGTGTCCGGGATGCGGCTCAGCACCCAGCCGATGGTCGAGGTGGCGTTGTAGGCAGGTATGAAGACGAGAAGCCGGGGGGTCATCCCGATGGAGGTTAGGTGTGCTGGCGACACCATGGATGGACCTGCCGCTACTCCGGGGTCCCGTCCGGTTCGTCGAGACGTCGCAGCTCGTCGTAACCGGTCGTCTCGAGCTCCTCGGCCAGTTCCGAGCCGCCGGAGCGGACGATGCGCCCCCGCACCATCACATGGATGCGGTCGGCGCGCAGGTAGCGGAGGATGCGGGAGTAATGGGTGATGATCAGCACCCCGATGCGGTCGCTGCGCAGCTCCTCGACCAGCTCGGCCACCTCGCGCACTGCGTCGATGTCGAGCCCCGAGTCGATCTCGTCGAGCACCGCCACCTTGGGGTCGGCCACGGCCAGTTGGAACATCTCGGAGCGCTTCTTCTCCCCGCCGGACAGCCCGTCGTTGACCGAACGGTCGAGGAACTCGCCCATCCGCATCACCCCGGCGGCGGCAGCCACCCGCTGCTGGACGGTGCCGGGGTCGGCGGCGACCGAGGCCATCTCGGTGATGAGGTCGTCGAGGCTCACCCCGGGCACCACCACCGGGTACTGGAACGCCTCGAACAGCCCGAGCCGGGCCCGTTCGTGGACGGCGAGGTCGAGGATCTCGTGGCCGTCGACCCGCGCCGAGCCGGTGACGGTGTACTCGTCCTTGCCCATGAGGGCATGGGTCAGGGTCGACTTGCCGGAGCCGTTGGGACCCATCAGGGCGTGGACCTCGCCGAAGGGGACGGTCAGGTCGACCCCGCGCAGGATCTCCAGGTCGCCGAGCCCGGCGCGCAGCCCCTCCACCACCAGGGCACTCACGACGACACCTCCTCGGAGACCACGTCGTCGATGGTCAGGTACACCTCGCCGCCGACCACCTCGGCGGCGTAGACCGGGACCGGGCGGGTGGCCGGCAGCGTCCGGGGCTCGCCGGTGACCAGGTCGAAGGTGGACCCGTGGCGGGGGCATTCCACCTCACCCTCGAAGACCTCGCCCTCGGCCAGCGAGGCCTCGGCGTGGCTGCACCGGTCGCCCAGGGCGTAAACGTCGTCGCCGATGCGGAAGATGGCGATGCGGTGCTCCCCGAACTCGACCCGGACGCCGCGCCCGTCGGGGAGGTCGGCGAGGGGGGCGATGCGGACCGGCTCGCCCCCACTCATACCCGACCCTCCCGCTGAGCGGTGACGTACTTGGCGTTCATCCAGCCACGCAGCGATTCGGTGACCTCGGGGTGGGGGAAGCGGGACAGCGCCTGCTCGAAGAAGCCCCGCACCTGGAGCCGGTCGGCCTGGGCCGGGTCGAGGCCGCGACTCATCAGGTAGTAGCGCTGCTCCTCGTCGAGCGGCCCCACCGACGACCCGTGCCCACACTTGACGTCGTTGGCCAGGATCTCCAGGTTCGGGACCGACTGAGCGGCGGCGCCGTCGGAGAGGATCAGGTTGCGGTTGGTCTGGAAGGCGTTGGTGCGCTGGGCGCCCTCGTCGATGCGAATCAGCCCGGTGAACACCGACAGCGCCCGATCCTCGACCGCACCCTTGAGGAACATGTCCGAGCTGGTGTCGAGCCCGGCGTGGTGCATGAAGTAGCGGTAATCGAGCACCTGGCTCTCGTCGCCGAAGTAGGCGCCGACGACGTTGGCCGAGGAGCCACGCCCCTCGAGGTCGATGGTGAGGTGGAGACGGGCCAGGCTGCCGCCGATGCCGGCCTCGGCCATCACCAGCGTGGCGTCGCGGTCGACGGCGGCGCGCAGGGTGCCGACCTGGCGCATCCGCGGCCCGAGGTGCTGGATCATCGACAGCCGGACCGTTGCCCCGGGGTGGGCGACGATCTCGACGGCAGGCACGGTGACGGCGTCTATCTCGGTCGAGGTGGCGTCGATGACGACCGAGGCGAGGGCGTTCTCCTCGGCGATGATCAGCACGGTCGGGTAGCTGATCGACCCGGCGGTGGCGGTGTGCAGCCTTACCAGCACCGGGGCCGGGTTGACGCCCGGGGCGACCTGGACCAGGGCGCCGTCGCCACCAAAGGCGGTGTGGGCGGCGGCGAAGACGTCGGCGTCGGCGGCGATGCTGCGGGCGAGGACGGTGTCGAGCCCGGGGTGGCCGTCGGCCACGGCGGTGGCGAGCGAGCCCACGGTGAGCCCGGTCGTCGGCGGCGAGGCGGCGACGGCGAGCCCGTCCACCACAACCACCGAGTGCTTGGACCCGAGCACGTCGCTGGCATCGGGCATCTGGCCGGGCTCATCGACCAGCTCGTAGTCAGCAAGGTCGAAGTCGAGGTCGACGTACCGCCACAGGTCGTCCCGGCTGGAGGGCAGCGACCGACCCTCGAACCGCCCGAGGGCGCCACGGCGGGCCGCCGCGCGCCATTCGGGCTCGTGTGCGGCGGCGCGTTCGACCGCCGCGGTGTCCATCGGTGTCACAGAACGTCCTGTCGGTCTGGGGACCTTCCAAGGATACCGCCCCTACCCAACGCCCCAGCCCTTTCCCCTCCCATTGGGAGGGGTGCCGAGGCTCTGCGAGGCGGGGTGGGATACCGAAGCCCCCGGTGGGTTGGCTGTGCGGGGGTGGCCCTCCCCCGCCCCGGCTGTCGTTGCCCGCCTGCGGCGATCGCCTCAGCCACCCGTTGTGTCCCCCCAGTCCCACTGCCCGGGAGTGGACACGGACGGGAAGTGAGAGAGCCGGCCCTTCGGCCGGCCCCTCTCCTCACGAGTATGGGTCGATCACGGGATGTTGATCAGGATCTCGCAGTGGTCGTCTGCGGTGTCGATGCCGTTGCCGCCGTTGCAGATGTCCCGCCCAGTTCCGCCGAGCAGCTCGTCGTCGCCGTTGCCGCCCATCAGGGTGTCGTTGTGAGCGCCGCCGCGGAGCACGTCCTTGCCCATTCCACCCCAGATCTTGTCGATCCCGGTTCCGCCCTCGAGGATGTCCGCACCCTGCAGTCCGTAGATCGTGTCGTGGGCGGCGAGGCCGAAGATGCTGTTGGCCCCATTGGTTCCGGTGAGGGTGTCGGCGAAGCTCGACCCGGTGAGGTGCTGGACACCGGTGATGGTGTCGTTGCCGTCTCCGCCGCTGGCCGTCCCCGCCAGGAGGTCGACGACGACGCTGTCAGGTGCTTCCTCGTAGCTGACCCAGTTGATCCCGGCGCCTCCGTGGATGTCGTCCGCGCCGAGGCCGCCCACCATCCGGTCGTCGTCGGCGCCACCAAAGATGGTGTCGGCGCCGGCGCCGCCGTCGATCTGATCGTCCCCGGCGTTCCCGTACAACGTGTCCTTACCGGCGTTGCCTTCGATGACGTCGTCGCCTGGTCCGCCACTGATGTAGTCGTCTCCTGCGCCCCCGCTCAGCGTGTCGTCGCCGTCGCCGCCGCAGATCGTGTCGTTACCGCCCATACCGTCGATCACGTCGTTTCCGCCGAGACCCACGATGACGTCGTCGCCGTCGGTGCCGACCAGCACGTCATCGCCGGCGGTGCCCACGATGGTGGCCGTCAGACCGTTGCAGGTCTCGGTCGTACCCTGGAGCAGGACGGGCCCACCGGTGGTGAAGCCCATCACCAGGGCGAAGGCTAGCCCCAGAGCGCTGTGGATTGAGTGCATGACGGTTGGCCCCCTTGGTCTCCGGCCATAGCGGAACGGACCGGAGCAACGTAGCACGGCACCCCGGAAGCCGCCATTTTCCCCCCGGACGACGGCGATAACCCGACGACGTTTTTGCAAACCCGCGCCACCCCCCTAGATTCCCCGCTCTCCCGGCGCCAGGCTGGGATCGCACCGCCAGCGTGTTCCGCGAGTCGGCGACGGTAGGAGTCGCCATCACACCCCGGCCCGGGCATCCCCACAGCGATCGCACGAACACCGGCATCCACGCGCCCTATCGGGCGAAACCATCTCCCGACCGAAAGGCCCTCCGCCAGATGCGACCTCTCTTCGTATCGCTCGCCGTCGGTGCCGCCCTGCTGATCCCGACGACGGCCTCCTCCGCCATCGCCGCCGACGGACAGCCGACCCTCACCTGCTTTCCCCTCGCCCCCGCCGAGATCCGCTACGACGACACGTGGGGAGTGGCCCGCTCGGGGGGCAGGCGCCACCAGGGCACCGACATCATGACCCCGAAACGCACCGTGGTGATGGCGGTCGCCGACGGGGTGGTCGAGACCCTCGACACCGCCTCCGGCGCCGGGTACTACATCCGGCTGGTGCACGAGGGTGGCTGGGAGACGTGGTATATGCACCTCGACAACGACACCGCCGGCACCGACGACGGGAGGGGCGGCGCCGCCACCGCATATGCCGACGGCCTGGAAGTCGGCGACGAGGTGGTGGCCGGGCAGATCATCGGATACGTCGGGGATTCGGGCAACGCCGAGTGGACCGGCCCCCACCTGCATTTCGGGCTGCACATCGGCGGGTACGCGGTCAATCCCTATCTCTCCCTGACCGACGCCTACGCGCGGATCACCCGGCTGCGCCAGGCCGTGGAGCCGATCGTCCCCACGGCCGTCGCCGACGAGGTCGTGGCCGACCCGATCGACATAAGCATGCGGCGGGACGCCGGATGCCTCGATCCCTCGATCGAAGGGCCTCAACCCGCCGACGATGTGCCCGCCGAGGAGCCCCCCGTCACGGTGCGGTGAACCCGGCGCCGCCAGCGGTCAGTCGCCCGGCCGAACATCGGCGGATCAGGTGTCATGGTGACACGCCAGAGCCCTCAGGTTCGGGCTTCCCGCCCCGAACATCAGCGGATTACGTGTCATGGTGACACGCCAGAGCCTCAGGTTCGGGTTTTCCGCCCCGACCCGCCTGCGCCAAGCCCGAACCGCGGTCCGACCGGATCAGGGGGCGGGGAGGAAGCTGTCGTCGTAGAGCGTGTTGGCGCTCCAGATCATCCAGCCCAGATCTCGGGCCTCGACCACGTCCTGCACCGAGTTGATCTCCGAGGCGTTGAGCTGCCAGGTCTGGATCCATGGGCGGTAGATGGCGAACCCCATGTCCTTCTCGATCCCGGCGTCGAGCGCCATCGCCACGATCTCGGCGGCATGCTCGTTCGGGTCCTCGTACCCGCCCCAGCCCCGACCGTACGTGTAGGTGTAGACCATCGGGCTGAGCACGTCGATGGTCTGTGACAGCGGCTCGGGGCGTTGCCCGATCCCCTCGTCCCAATCGCTGGTCAGGGTGATGGCGAAGATGTCGGCGGCAACGGCACACCCCATCGGGTTGATCCGGGAGTAGGCCTCCTCGAGGAAAGCCGTCACCGTGGCGATCCGGTTGGGCTCGGCGTAGTCGCCATCGGTGTCCGCCGCCGCCACATCACCGTCGGAAGGGAACCTGATGTAGTCGAACTGGATCTCGTCGAACCCGAGCTCGCACGCCTCCACCGCCAGGGCGAGCGGGTATTCCCACGAGTTGCGATCGGTGGCGTCCAGCCAGTGGATGCCCTTGTCGTTGGTCCACAATCCACCCCTCACCTCGTCGCGGACGGCGAGATCGGGGAATGCCTGGGGCAGGAAGTTGTCCTGGAAGGTGGTGATCCTCGTGATCTTGTACAGCCCGAGGGCGTCCATGTCCGCCAGGATCTTCTCCACGTCGTAGAGATGGCCGATGTTGAGGGCGCCGATCTGCTCTACCTCGGGCACCCGGCTCTCGTGGTACACCCACCCGTTCTCGTCCTTGGTGTCGATGACCAGGCCGTTGATCGACGAATTCGCCACCAGGTCGAGCAACTCCTCCCAGGTGGCGTCGTTGGCCGCCTTGTCGCCGCTCACCCGCAGCGCCCGGATGGTGCGGGGCCGCATCTGGATCTCGACGTCGGGGGCGGCACCGTCCCAGGTGGCGCTGGCCGTCTCCCATGCGGGGCGGCTCGCCGTCACCTCGCCGGCGAGCGCCCTGGTCAGCCGGAAGACACCGTTGTGGTTGGTGCGGGCCTCGGACCCGTTGAGGGTGACCGTGGTGGCGGGGAGCCTCATGCCGTCGGGACCGACCACCGTTCCCCTGAGCACCAGAGGCTCGAGCGTGATGCGATACGCCCCCTCCACCTCCTCCGGATACGCCTGAACCGTCTGGCTCGCCGTCACGAAGCCAGGGGCTGAGATGGCGAGCTGGATGGGATCGCCCCGCCACTCGACGGTGGCCTGCCCGGTGGCGTCGGTGACCATACGGCCCCCGGCGGCGGTCACCTCGGCCCCGGCCAGGGCGGAGTTGTCGTCGCCGGCGGTGACCGTGATGATCACCAGCGGCGCTCCCGGCTCCGGGTTCATGGCGGTGTCGCCCATCACGATGGTGGGGGCTGCACAGGCTGGGGTGATCACCGCAACGGCGAGACAGAGCAGGATCCGGCGACGCATCACGGTTGAAAACCCATTCCCTTTCGAACCAGCGCGTTCGGGATTGGCCCAAGGGTAGTTGGGCGGGGGATTCATCAAAGCCATTGCCCCAGTTGACCCATTGTCAGGCCGACCCACCGGTGATAGGTTCGGGTGTCTCAGGGAGAGACATGGCAGCACGAAGGTCGCCGCCCGGATCCGATCCGATGGTGTCCGCCGCCCACTCCAGCAGGGTGAAGCCCTGTGGGGATGACGGATGAGCAAGCTCGCCAAGACCACCCCCGCCGCCGACCTCATCGGCCAATACCTGGACGAGGTGTCGACCCACGCACTACTCGACGCCGAGGCCGAGGTGCGGCTGGCGAGGGCCATCGAGCGGGGACGAAACGCCGGGATAGCCCTCTCCAACGCCGGCCCCGACCTGCCCTTCGACGACCGACTCGCCCTGCAGCGGGACATCCGGCGGGCCGAGCAGGCGAGGGCGGAGTTCATCGCCGCCAACCTGCGGTTGGTGGTGTCCATCGCCAAGCGCTACACCGGGCGGGGGCTGGAGCTGCTCGATCTCATCCAGGAGGGCAACCTGGGCCTGATCCGGGCGGTGGAGAAGTTCGACTGGCGCAAGGGGTTCAAGTTCTCGACCTACGCCACCTGGTGGATCCGCCAGGCCATCACCAGGGGCCTGGGGAACAGCGGGCGGACCATCCGTCTCCCGGTGCACATGGTCGACGTGGTGCGCACGGTGCAGGAGACCGAGCTGTCGCTCCACGAGACCCACCACCGGCATCCGACCGCCGCCGAGATCTCCGAGGTGAGCGGGCTCGACATCGACAAGGTGCGGGTCGCCCTGACGGCCCCGGTCGACTGCGTCTCGCTGGACCGACCGGTCGGCGACGACGGCGAGACGGCCCTGGGCGACCTGATCGTCGACGACCAGGCGGCCGACCCGTTCGCCGCCGTGTTCGAGATGGTGCGCAAGGACGAGCTGCTCGCCGTGCTCAGGCTGCTCGACCCCCAGGAGGGCAGGGTGATGACGCTCCGCTTCGGGCTCGAGGGTCACGACCCGCGCACCCTCACCGAGGTCGGCGCCATCGTCGGGCTGACCAGGGAGCGGGTGCGCCAGGTGGAGATGGCCGCGCTGGCCAAGCTGCGCCACCCCAGCTTCGCCCAACCATCCGACGAGTTCTACTGACCCGATCCCCTCCCTTCTTTCTTAGGAGCGAAACGCGTCTCCCATGATGCGTTTCGGTCCTAAGAAACGCGCCGAGGGGCTTCAGAAGAGCCGGAGCAGGGGCGAATCGATGCCGCGCAGCTCGTCGTAGTCGACCTCCACCCAGCCGATGCCCCGGTCCTCGGCCAGCTTGCGCGCCTGGGGCTTGACGATCTGGGCGCAGAAGATGCCCCGAACCGGCGCCAGCCGCTGGTCGCGGCCGAGGAAGTCGAGGTAGCGGGTCAGCTGCTCCACCCCGTCGATCTCGCCGCGGCGCTTGACCTCGACCGCCACCGTGGTCCCTTCGGTCGCCCGGCACAGCAGGTCGACCGGGCCCACCGGGGTCGGGTACTCGCGCCGGATCAACGACAGCCCGGGCTCGATCGCCTTCCGGTCGCTCCGCCAGCAACCGCTGCAGATCGGCCTCCACCCCGTCCTTGCGCAGCCCCGGGTCGTCGCCGAGCGCGACCGTGGTCTCGAAGTGGACGGCGCCGAAGGTGATGGTCAGCCGCTCCCCCTTGGGGTTGGTGACCACCCAGCGGTCGCCCTCGTCGAGCAGGTGGTTGGGGGCATTCATCCAGTTGAGCGGCTTGTAGGCGCCGCCGTCGGCATGGACGGCGACACAGCCGTCGGCCTTCACCATCACCAGCCGGGTCGCCACGGGGAGATGGGCGGCGAGCCTTCCCTCGTAGTCAACGGTGCATTCGGCCACGACGATCCGCATCGGCGTCGAGGGTAACGGCCCGATCCCGGGGCGGCGCCGGGGAGGCGGGGTGGGGCGGTAGCGTTGGCCGTCATGTCCTCCTCCGCCGTCGCGCCGTTGCGCGTGCCCCAGTTCCGGGCGTTGTGGCTGGCGTCGGTGGTGTCCAACGTCGGATCGTTTCTGCAGTCGGTGGCCGCCGGCTGGCTGATGCTCGAGCTGACCGGATCGCCGCTGTGGGTGGCGGCGATGTCGGCCACGACCACGCTCCCTCTGCTCTTCTTCGCCCTCCACGCCGGCGCCCTTGCCGACGTGGTGGACCGGCGCAAGCTGCTGCTCGCCGCCCAGGTGGTGATGGGATCGTCTGCGGTGGCGATGGCGGTGCTACACGTGATGGACCGCCTCCCCGCCCCCGCCCTGCTCGGTCTCGGTCTGCTGCTGGGGACCGGCCTCGCCTTCAACCTCCCC
>Ga0136622_10000318_pt1 | contig 19566 bp, 18 predicted proteins | sample AntDrymUQ4482106_2_FD_104803 | JGI IMG/M metagenome (GOLD analysis project Ga0136622, IMG submission 104803) | Polar desert sand microbial communities from Dry Valleys, Antarctica - metaG UQ448 (21.06) | ecosystem: Environmental > Terrestrial > Soil > Desert | place: Antarctica: Dry Valley...
AAGCCGGAGGCCGTCATCGTCCGCGGGCAAGGCCTGTAGGCCTTGTCAAGGGCGAGGGCGGCTTCCGGCGCCGCGTGATCGTGGGTCAGGGACCCGGCGAACGTTGCCGGTCAGACCACTAGTAACAGACTGTTACGAGGTCGGCTGAGCGACCGCTGACCAAACCACTTCGGGTGCGGACTCTGCGACGTCTGCGAGGCTCGTGAGATCCGTTGGCTCGGCGAGACGGGCGAGAAGAACGAGGAGCGCAGTCAAGCCGACCCTTCGGCGGCGATCCACGAGATCGGTGTCATGGAGATAGATGTGGACGACTCGCGGTAGTGATTTCCTGCGAAGGAGATCGCGAGCGAGGTCGCCGAGCGAATGCGTCGTTGGAATCGCTGGGAGAAGGCGCGCCGACGGGAGCCGGATGCGAGCGGCCTCGGCCAATGAAGCCCACGCCTCACCAGGTGCGAGATACGGCGGACGTCGAGCGCGCGCCGTGCAGTCCACATAGCCGAGCTCGGCACAGGCCTCGGCGACGTCGGCGTCCGTGTACCAACCGCCTCCGCAGAAGAGCGTCGGCGCGAGCCCGAGCTCTCGCATCCGCCGGCCTTCCGCGAGCACTCGTTCGCCTGTCGCCCCTCCGGTCGGGCGCGCGTGGGAGGGAGCGGTCCAGTGCGTGTGGTGCCCGAGCGGGCCGCGGGTGGCTGCCTCCCGCGCTCGCTCGAGCCACTTCCCCTCATCCTCGCCGGCCGACGGGTCAGCCGGGCGCATCAGGGCCGCGATCGCAAATCCCCCGGGCCGACGCTCTTGCAGAGCAGAGAAGCGCGCCCAAACCTCGTCGTCGAGGGGTCGTTCGACGTGGCAGGAGACGACCGCGTACCGTTTCCGCGTCGTGTGCGGCATCAGCGGACTAGTATCGCCCTCCGCTCCGGCCGACCCGGACGTCGTCGCCCGCATGACCGAGGCGCTCGTCCATCGAGGTCCCGACTCCGGCGGGATCACCACGCTCGGTCGCTGCGTCCTTGGCCATCGTCGCCTGAGTGTCGTCGACCTCGCGACCGGAGAGCAGCCCGCGACGAACGAGTCCGGCGACGTCGTCTGTGTCTTCAACGGCGAGCTCTACGACTTCGACGACGTTCGTCGCAGCCTGCACGAGCGGGGGCATTTGGTGCCAGGGACCGGCGATACGGCCGTCATCCCACACGTCTACGAGGAGCAAGAACTCGACTTCCCGAGCGCGCTCGGCGGCATGTTCGCGATCGCGCTCTGGGACCGCGCACACGAGCGACTCGTGCTCGCGCGCGACCGGGTCGGAAAGAAGCCGCTCCACTATGTCTCGCTGCCGGACGGCTCGCTCGCATTCGCGTCGGAGCTGAAGGCGCTCCTGCTCCTCCCCGGCCTGCGGCGCGAGCTCTCGCCCCAGGCGCTCGATGCGTATCTGGCGCTCCAGTACGTCCCCGGGGTCGAGACCGGCGTGGCCGGGATTCGCCGACTCGCGCCGGGACACGTCCTCGTCTGGGAGAAGGGCGAGATTCGCACGCGACGGTATTGGGACCTCGGGCCTAGGCCACGCGAGCTGACCGAAGGGGAGTGGCTCGAGCTCGTGCGGCGGACCGTGCGTGACGCCGTGCGGCGCCGGCTCGTCAGCGATGTTCCGCTCGGAGCCTTGCTCTCGGGAGGGATCGACTCGACGATCGTCGTCGGCCTGATGGCGCAGGAGTCGACCCAGCCTGTGCGCACTTTCACGGTCGGCGTGCGCGACCGGCGCTACGACGAGCGCGAGGCCGCCCGCATAGCCGCGAGCGCGTTCGGCACGACACACGAGGAGCTGCTCGTCGAGCCCGACCCGGTCGAGCTCGTGTCCCAGCTGACGTCGTTCCTCGACGAGCCGCTCGGAGACGAGGCGATCCTGCCCACGTTCCTCATCTCGCAGGTCGCGCGCCGGCACGTCACGGTTGCGCTGACCGGGGACGGGGGTGACGAGTCCTTCGCCGGATACGAGCGCTATTCGGCCATGCGGATGGCCGAGCGAATCGGCGCGATTCCCCTCCTGCCGAGCTTGGGCGCCCGCGGGCTCCGCGCGCTTCCCACCGGACGGAGTCAACCGCGTTCAACGCCGTTTCGAGCAGCCCGCCTGTTGGAGGCTGCGGCGCGCCCGGCGCGCGAGCGCTACGGCGCGCTGATGGAGATCTTTCCCGCCGGATTGCGCGCCGAGCTCTACTCGCCGAGCCTGACAGGCGCCCTCGGAGCGCCCCGTCCCGCCTGGCAGCTCCTCGGCAACCCGCCGGCGGGCGGGACCAGCGGTCTCCAGCGGCTCGACGCACGCACGTATCTCCCCGACGACCTGCTCGTGAAGGCGGACCGGGCGTCGATGGCGACCTCGCTCGAGCTCCGCTCGCCCCTGCTGGACCCCGAAGTGCTGGAGCTCGGGGTCTCGTTGCCCGACTCGTTGCGCCTCGAGGGACGCCGTGGGAAAGCAGCGCTCAGGCGCGCGTTCGCGCACCTGATCCCGCCGGAGCTCGCCTCGCGCACGAAGACTGGTTTCGGCATTCCCCTCGGCGACTGGTTTCGCGGACCGCTCCGGGAGCTGGCCGGAGACACGCTCCTGGATGCACGGACTCGAGCACGCGAACAGCTGCAGCCGAACGTCGTCAAGCGCATGCTCTCCGAACACGCGCGCGGCGAGCAGGATCACGGCCATCGACTCTGGTGCCTGCTCGTGCTCGAGCTCTGGCAGCGCTCGTGGCTCGATTCCACCCTCTCGCCGGCTCCTCGCTCCGCCGCCGCCCGATGACTCGGCGACTAGCACTCGCGATCGTGCTCGCCGCCGCGATCCTGCCGCGCGTCGTCGTCCTGCTCGCCGAGCGCGGGGCGATCCTCGACGAGCTGGTCGAGAAGAGCGACCGCTTCGCCCGGACGCTCGTCGCCAGCGGAACCTTCGGCTTCCTGCCGGGGCGACCTTCGGGCTACACCCAGCCCCTCTACGCATGGTTCCTCGCCGGGCTCTACCAGGTCTTCGAGCGCCACTGGCTCGTCGTCGGCATCGCCCACATCGCCGTCGCTGCCCTCACCGCGGTGATCGTGCTCGAGATCGGTCGTCGCGTCGTGTCACTCGAGGTCGGCCTCGTGGGAGCGATGATCGCAACGCTGCATCCGTTCCTCGTCTGGCACGACATGCACCTGAATCGGGAGATCCTGGATGGGTTGCTCGTCGCGCTTGTGGCGCTGCTGGCGCTGGTCGTCGCTGAGTGGAAGGGCGCCCTGCTGGCGCTCGCCCTCGGGGCCGCGGCAGGGCTCGCGATCCTCGGGAACGCGCGTCTCGCGCTGCTCCCGCTCGTTCTTGCGGCATTCGTCGCCTTCCCGCTGGAGCGCTCGAGGCGCTCCCTGCTGCTCGCCGCAGCGGTTGTTGCCGGGGCCGCCGTCGTCGTTTCGCCCTGGATCGCTCGAAACCAGATCAGCGTCGGCTGCTTCGCGCTCACGACCGACACGCGCGCGCTCTGGAAGGCGAACAACCAGAGCACACGGGAGACGCTCGACCGCGGCGGCTGGATCGACGACGTGCCCGAACCGCGGGGAGGGCCGCCCTGGCCCGAGCTCGCCGCTGATCTCACGCTTTCGGGCGACCTCACGGAGATCGACGAGTGCGCGCAACAGCGCTACTACCGAAGGCTCGTCGTCGATTTCTGGCAGGACGATCCCGACGAAAAGGGCCGCCTAGCCGCACAGGCCGTGCAAATGCTCTGGAGCCCGACCTTTTCCGTCGACTCCGACGACGCCGGGCGCGGGCGCGTGGCGGAGCTCGGACGGGATGTCGTCGAGCCGGTGTTCATGATCGCCGTTTACCTTCTGGCGATCGTGGGCGCGCTCCTCGCTCCGCGTCGCTTCGTCGCCCTCGTTGTGTTGCTCGTGGGCTACAACACCCTGGTCGCGACGGCGTTCGCGGGCACCGTCCGCTATCGAGCGCCCTTCGACTTCCTGCTCGCTATCCTCGCCGCTCGAGCGATCGTCGGAGGATGGTCATGGGTTCGGAAGCGCCGATCGCGGCCCGTGCTACACCGGTGAAAGTCCTCCACATCCAGCGGATCGGAGGGATCGGCGGCTCGGAACGTCATGTGCTGGAGCTCCTGTCCGCGCTTCGCACACGGGGGATCGACGCGAGCTTCCTTGGTCTCGACGACACGAAGGCCGATCCACAACCCTTCTATGACGCTCTCTCCGAGGGTGGCGTTCCGTTCGAGCGACTCCCCTGCCCTCGTGACATCGACCCGCTGCTCGTCCGCCGCGTGCTCAGCTCCGTTCGTGCACTCCGGCCGACGATCGTGCACACCCATCTCGTGCACGCAGATGCCTACGGCGCGCTTGCCTCCACACGCGCCCACGCCGTGCTCGTATCCACAAAGCACAACGACGATCCGTTTCGATCGGGAATGGGCCGCTACTTGGAGCAGCTCTTGACGAGGCGCACGGCTCGGGTGATCTGCATCACCGAGGCCCTTGCCCGCTTCAACCGCGACCGGGTGGGTCTACCCGCCGAAAAGCTTCGCGTCGTCCATTACGGGCTCGATTCACCACCCAAGCCCTGGGGACCGCCGGGAGGCCCGGACCTGACCCCGGAGACGCCCATCCTCGTTGCCGTCTGTCGCCTTGTCCCGCAGAAGGGTGTCGACGTCGCGATCGAGGCCCTTGTGCGGATTCGCGAGCGGCACCCGGCTGCGCACCTCGTCGTGCTCGGCGAGGGGCCGCTACGGGCCGAGCTCACCGGGCTCGCAGCCGCACGCGGAGTCGCCGATGCCGTCAGCTTTCCGGGGCGCGTCGGAGACGTCGCGTGGTGGCTTCGCCGAGCTGCCGTCGTCGTCCATCCCGCGCGTTGGGAGGGCTTCGGCCTCGCCTTGCTCGAAGCGATGCTCTGCGAAAGAGCAATTGTCGCGGCGCGGGTCAGCTCGATTCCCGAGATCGTCATCGACGGGGAGACCGGGCTGCTCGTTCCTTCCGACGATCCGGCCGGAATGGCAGATGCGGTGAACGAGTTGCTCCTAGCGCCCGCGCGCTCAGCAGCGATGGGCGAAGCCGGCCGCGCACGAGTGCTCGTCGAGTTCTCGATCGCGCGAATGGCCGAGCGAACAGCCTTGATCTACGAAGAAGCTCTCTCGAGCCCCCGGAGGTAGAGCTCCTCGATCCTCTCCGTGGAGCGTTCCTGTGTGAATGACTCGAGCGCACGTCGTCTCCCCGCCTCCCCCATCGCGGCGGCGCGAGCGGGATCCGACGCAAGGGCGACCATCGCTTCGGCGAGCTCCTCCGCGTTTCCGGGCGAGACGACAAGGCCTGTCTCTTCGTCGGCGACGATTTCGGGAAGGCCGCCGACGGCGCTCGCGATTACGGGTCGTCCTCGTTCCATGGCCTCGAGCGCGACCATCCCGAATCCCTCCCCGAGCGAGGGCACGACAACGGCTGAGGCATTCTCGATCGCCGCCTGCACCGGAGAGACGAAGCCGAGGAAGCGCACCGCGTCGCCGAGCCCGAGCTCGCGCGCGTAGGCACGGAGTGCCGGCTCGAGCGGCCCGGAGCCCGCGATATCGAGGACGAGCCCGGGCGCTTGCGCTCGCGCCTGAGCAAGCGCGCGAAGAAGTACGAGATGGCCCTTGACCGGAATCAGTCGTCCTACGCAGAGGAGGTGCGGTTCGGGTCCCGCGTACGGCTCGACGCCGTTTTGCGCCGCAATTCCATAGTGGACGACCTCGAAACCGTCCTCGTCGAATCCCTCCATCTCGGCGAGGTAGCGCGCGAGCCCGTGCGAGATGGCGATGTGCACGTGCGCGAGCGAGGCGACCGCACGATCGGCGAGACCGAAGAAGCGTCCCTCGCGGAACCAGTTGAAGCCGTGCTTGGTCGACAAGCGGAGCGACGTCCCGACCATGGCACCTGCGATCTGCCCGTAGACGTCGGCGTGCACGAGGTGCGAGTGCAGGATGCGCGGCCGCCGGCGCGCGAAGAGCAACGCCACCTCCGCGAATGCGATGGGGTCGACGTCAGCTCGCAGGCGGACGTCGTCGAGAGGCACGCCGCGTGCTCGAAGCTCTCGGGCGAACGTCCAGGCGCCCGGCTCGTCCTCGTGCAGCATGAGGAACTCCACGTCCCAGCCCCGTCGGCGTAGCGCGGGAAGCAGCTGGAGCAGGTGCGCCTCGGAGCCGGAGATCCCGGCCACCTTCTGCACGTGCAGGACCTGGCCAGCGGGAGGTGTCACCGCGCGATTCCCGCTGCGTCGAGCACTCCGCGCGCCCAGGACTCGACCGAGTGTCCGGCTTCGACTCTTCCTCGGAGTTGCTTCCCGAGCTCGGCTCGGGCGGCCGCGTCCAAGGCCGCGAATTCCCGGATCCGGTCTGCAAGCTCCTCCGGGCACTCCCGCCGGAAGCGCTGCTCCGGCTCGAGAAGCGAGTCGAAGACCGGGTTAGATGCAAGCACGGGCAAGCAGCTCGCCGCCGCTTCGTAGACGACCTTGTCCGGCGCACCCGCGCGCATGTTGTTCACGAGCACGTCGTGGGTGGCGAACAAGTCGGGTACTTGGGAGCGGGGCACGGCGTCCGCCAGCGTGACACGCCCGGCCAGACCGAGGCCTGCGACAAGCCGCTCCAGCTCAGCACGATGCTCACGCTCGTCTGCCGAGAGAGCGGGGCCGTAGACGTCGAGCTTGACCCCGTCGCCGAGTGCCGCCACAGCTCGCAGCACGACATCCAGCCCCTTCGCGCGCGAATAGCGCCCGAGCGCGAGCAGATCGAGCCTAGTAACAGTTTGTTGCACGGTCACCTTCGCGTCGCTGTCAGAGCACGAGAACTCGGAGAGATCGATCCCATGCCCGATCGCCCTGACCTTCTTCGACGGCAACGGAAACGAGCGGCGGTCGACCGTGACGACCGCGGTCGAGACGCGCTCGGCGGCGCGCAGGAGCCGGCTCGCGCGCCAGTGCGTAAACCAGAGGAGCAGCGGCACACGGAGCGGTCGCACGAGCGGAGCCGCGAGCACCGCGTAGATCGGGCACATGTGCGCGACGACCGCGCCACCGCGCAGCCCGGGGAGCTCGCGGGCGAGCGCTGCCTCGAAAAGCGCTCCTCGGCCGAGCTTTCGGCGCGCGCGAAACGTCCGCACGCGGCAGTTCGCGGGTAGGACGCCTTCGATCGCGCCATCGGCGAGGACGACAACCTCGTCGACGAACGCCGCGAGAGCCGCGATCTTGGGCACCGTCGCGGCGAGCGCCGGGTGCCCGGGATCGACCTGCTGCGTGATGAAGACGACGCGCGTCACAAGCCGGTGTCAGACACCGCCGGTGCGGCACGATTCTGCCGCGGCGTAAACGGACATGGGAGGACCCGACATATCGACCTGTGAATCCGCAGCACGCTAGCGGCGAAATGCCTGTGGGCTGAATAACACGAATTTGTCGCAGACTCCTCTTGACATGAAACGGTGTCTGACACCGTTAGAAAAAGTCCGTGTCGCCGAAGGAGACGGTCCACGCATCCGAGCGGTCGTCCAGCGGCTGCGACAGGCCCTTGCCCATGAAGTCGAGCCGGTAGGTGGTGGGGAGGAAACCGCGCAGAGCGAGGCGCTTGCGTGGAAGCGACGGCGAGGGTACGGCGAGCAGGGTAGCGGCGCCGCGCGCGGCCGCGAGCGCGCCGCGCAGAAGTGTGTCGACGTCCTCGTGCCGAGCGACCAACTCCATCAGGAGTGCGAGCCGCAGTCCGCGCCGCCGCGTGAAACCGACGACTGCGAAGCCACCTCCACCCGCCTCGAGCAAGCGGTACTCGCGGGGCGAATCGACGTAGCGCCAGTTCAGGTAGCGGCCGTCCCGGATCACGTGATTGCGCAGGAGGCGGGCCTGCTCTGCGTATACAGCCTCGTGTTGCGCCTCGAACCGCTCGAGTGCGCGCCACCCCCGCCGACCGAAGGGAAGCGGCCGCGCCCAGACCCGCCGGCGATCGATCTGCGTCCAGCCGAGCGGCTCGAGGAACAACGGTCGAGTCGGTGCGCTGGCGAATGCGAGCGCGCATGCCGAGCCCTGTTCCTGCCCTTGCTCCTCGTGCCGTCGCTCCAGAGCCCGGAAGATGCCGAGGCCGCGTGCCTCCGGCGCGGTCACGGCGTGCACCGAGAACTGCGCCAGCTGCTCGCGCCCGTCGACTACGAGCCGCGCGAGGCTGTGCCCAGCCGCCCCGACCACCAAACCTTCCCGCACCGCGACCGACCGCAGACTGCCGGCTGGGTTGTTATCGAACCACCAGTCGAACGACTCACCGCCCATCGCCCCTCCGCCCCATACCTTTCCCAGCAGCGCCAGGTAGGCACCGCGGCGCGAGGAGTCGAACGGCTCGAGCTCGAACGAGCCGCTCACCTCACCTCGAGGCCGTGCCGAGCGCGGCGTTGAACGCGCGACGCACGTGGGTGCCTGTCACCGTGTCCTTGACCGCGATCAAATCGCACGCGCCCGCGAGGACGAGCTCGAAGGTCCGAGCCGGATAGGGCTCGACGTTGTAGCGTCGAAGCCGGAAACGGTCGCTCGACGGCGCGTTGGCCCCTGACACCGAGGTGAACGCGAGCTTGTAGCCGGCCTGCTGAACCAGACTCGCGTGCTCGGGTCGGTAGTCCGCGAGCGACCCCTTCACGAACGCGAACGCCTCGACCTCACGCCCAAGCCGTTCCTCGAGCCGGAGCTTCGAGAGCGCGATCTCGCGAGTGGCTTCGGCGGGCTCGAGCTCGGAAAGCGGCTTGTGCCCGATCCCGTGCGACTCGATTCGGATGCCCCCCGTCTCGAGCTCCGCGAGCTCGTCCCAGTCGACGGTCTCGTTGCGGATTCCCAGCAGGCGCAGCGACTCTTCGTGGGGCAGCGGCCGCTTGTCGTCGAGGAACCCGATGGGGACGAAGAGCACTGCCGGATACCCGTGGCGGCGGAGAATCGGGAGCGCGTTCTCGAGGTTGTCTCGATACCCGTCGTCGAAGGTGAGGAGCACCGCCTTCGGGGGGAGGGGCGCCCCCCGCAGGTAGTGCTCCAGGACGGCTTCGAGCGAGACCGTGGCGTAACCGAGCTCGCCGAGCAGGCTCATCTGCTCGTCGAAGACCGTCGTGGGAACCGTGGTCGGATTCGGCCAGAGGTCGTTGACCTTGTGATACATGAGCACGCGGAGCGTGCGGTCCGACGCACCGTCGAAGGTCGCGACGCCGCTCACCGTCTCCCCGATCGCGCGGTAGACGCCGTTCTTCAGGAGCTGCTTCGCGCGGTCGGCTCGCATGGGCCGGAGTGTAGGCGCCCACCGAAGGCGTCCCAGCAGGCGACCGCCTTCTACGATGCTGGCATGCAGGCCTTGCCGACCGGAACCGTGACCTCCGTGTTCACGGACATCGAGCGCTCGACCGAGTTGCTCAAGCAGCTCGGCAGTGGCTACGGCGCGGTTCTCGCCGCGCACCGCCGGATCGTCCGCGAGACCTTCGCGGCCGCGAACGGGGTCGAGATCGACACGCAGGGTGACGCGTTCTTCTTCGCGTTCCCGCGAGCGCGCGACGCGGTCTCGGCCGCTGTCGAAGTTCAGCGGCACGCGGTGAACGAGTGGCCGGAGGGACTTCTTCTCCGCGCGCATGGGCTGCCAGGTGTACCACCCGTTCTACGGAATGGACCTCGCAGCTTTGTGTACGAGAGGTGGAGGTGGCTGATGCCCGCCGACCGATCACGCGTTCAGTCGGTCGCATGGGTCTTCGCGACGTCCGCGACAAGATCGCGAACCTTTCGCGCGTATTCCTCGGGCGTCGCCAGCCATGCCTCTACCCGTTTACGCGCCTCGTCGCCTAGACGTGTCGCGAGCGCATGGTTCGAGAGCACGCGCTCTAGTGCCTCCGCGAGCGCGTCCGCATCGCCGGGAGGAACGAGGACTCCAGTCTCTCCGTCGGTGACGACGTCCGGGATCCCGCCAACCCGGCTTCCCACCACGGCACGCCCGCGACACCCGGCCTCGATCACGACCCGCCCCATCCCCTCCGAGCGAGACGGGAGAACCAGCAACGTCGCGGAGTCGAGCGCGGCCGCGACCTCCTCGGCCGTCAAGGACGAGCTCCACTCGACTCGGCCCGCCAGCTCCTCGACGAGACGCTTGGCGACAGGCGTCAGCGTCCCTTGGCCGACGATGTGCAGCACCGCACCGGGTACCGAGTCCGCAACGCGTCGCCAGGCGTCGGCAAGGACGTCGAACGCCTTGTAGCGCTCGAGCACCCCGACGAAAAGCGCGCGCGGAGGGTCCGGGAGTGGAACGACAGGGTTTGCCTGGAACGGCTCGAGATCCATGAACGCGGGAAACTCGGCCGCGGGCTCGATCCCTTCCGCCCGCACGAGCTCGGTCGTGTACGCGCTGATCGTCCGCACACCGTCTGCGCGCCGAAGCGCGCTTCGTGCGAGGGCGTCCGCGAGCGGGTCGAGCAGGCGTCGCGCACGCGAGCCGTAGAGCCTGGTCGGCGCGCGCCAGTCGCCGTGCAGATCGAGGATCACCGCCGTGTCCGATCTCGCCAGGCGTCGCGCGAGAAGCGCGAGCGCCGTCTCCTGCGCTCCCTGCGCGATGACGACGTCCGGCCGAAAGCGGCGGAGCTCTCGGGCGATCCGTCGAGGGAGGCGCACGTAGTAGAGGGGCCCGTCGAGCAGCCTGAACGGGAACGGCCGCCCGAGTACGAGGCGCGGGTCGGGCGAGGGCTGCCCGTCGGCCGCAGTGCCGAGCTGGCGCCAGTCGAGCTCGCCGGAGAGCGCTTCGAAGCGCCGCTCGAGGCCGCGCCCGAGCGGAAAGCGGATTCTTCCCCGCCCGACGAAGAGCACGCGCGGCCGAGCGTCTCCGCTCACCGCGCGACCTCGCGCAGGATCGCCTCCAGCCGTGCGTAGAGGACCTCCGGACGCAGATGCTCTACCGAGGGAGCGGCCGCTGTGGCCAGACGTTCTCGAAGGCCCGGCTCCTCGATCAGTCGACGAACCGCCGCCGCAAGCCCGTCCAGATCCCCGGACGGAATCAGCAGGCCGTTCTCGCCGTCGTGCACGAGCTCCGGCACTCCCCCGACACGCGTCGCGATCACCGGCGTCCCGACGGCGAGGGCCTCCACGACGGTGTGTGGGAAGTTCTCCCAGGACGACGTGAGCAGCGAGGCGTCTGCGGCCCGGAAGAGCGTGAGCACGCCGTCACGGTTCAGCGGGCCGAGGAAGCGCACGCGCCCGCCGAGGCCGAGCTCGGCGACCCTTCGACGTATGTCCGGCAGATCCGGTCCGTCCCCCGCGATCGCCAGAGCGACACCGTCGACGCGACCGAGCGCGTCAAGAGCGACTTCGAGCGCCTTCTGCTTGGTGATCCGCCCGGCGAACGCGAGCAGCGGACCTTCGACATCGAGTTGCGCACGTGCCTCTTCGCGGTCGGGAAGAGACGGAAGCGCGGGAGCTGCATTCGGTAGCACCGTGACCCGCTCTAGCGGAACACCCCAGCTGACGGCGAGCGCCGCGACGTACCCGCTCGGGCAGACGAGATGAGCAACCCGGCGAAGCGCACGATCGCGGGCCTGCCGAAGCGCCCGAACCCGAAGGCCGCCGCCGAAGCGCTGGAACGCGTCGAGGTTTCCCTCGAACAGACCCCAACGCCGCGCGCGCTCGTACGCCTCGTCTGCGACGAGCTTGACGACAACCGGCCGGCGGGCGAGAGTCGATCCGAGGACGGCGCGGCCGAGCATGCTGGTCGCGTACACGACGTCCGAGTGAGATGCTCGCTCTCGGATCCAGGCCGCGACACGCGCATGTCTCACTCCCGCCGGCGCCGCTCGATCCACCCAGCGGATCTCGTACGGCTGCTTGGCAGGTGGGGCATCCGCGGTCGTGACGACCTCGACCGAGTGTCCGCGGCCGAGCAGAAACTCGGCCAGCTCGGGCGCATGGCTCGCCGGGCCTCCCACATCAGGGGGCCAGATGCCCGAGACGATGAGAACCTTCACGGAGTAAGAGCTCCTTCGTACGCGGCGACGTCGACTCGAAGGCGTGCGATGGCCACTCCCCAGGCGACCGCGTATACGAGAGTCGCCACGAGTACCCCGATGGCGGCGCCCGTCGCCCCCCACTCCGCGCCGAGGAGCGCGACCAGCGGGATGACGACCAGCGCCTCGAGCCCGTGCGTCACGATCCGAAGGCGCGGGCGCCCGATCGTCACCGGTAGCGACTTCGACCAGCCGAGCGCGAACTGCATCGCTCCCGCGACGAGAACGATACGGGCGGCGTCCACCGAGCCTGCATACTCGCTCCCGAAGACCGTCTCGACCAGCCACGGCATCGCGAGCAGGAGCAGGGGTACCGCGACGACCATCAGGCCGACGGCGACGAGCGTGTACGACCGCAGGCCTCGGAGCACGCTTCGCTGCCTGCCGCGCTCCCAGGCTCGCGTCTGGTCGGTGAGGAGAATGAGCCGTGCGGGTGAGCTGGCGGCCGAGAGGCCTGTCTGCGGCGTCTGGGCGATGCGGAAGAGACCGACCTGTGTCGGGCCTGCGACGATTCCGAGAATGAGCGGCACCAGTGTCGTCCGCAACGAGACGACCCCGGTCCCGACGCTCGAGGCGAGTGTGAAGGAGATGACCTCGCGCCGATCCTCCCCGAGCGGGCGAGACGGCGCCGCGGGAAAGCGCCGGAAGGCCACCAGGCCGACGACCGAGACGGCGACGGTGGCGATCGCCTGCGCGACGACCATGGCCGCCAGCGTCTCGGTGACGCCATAGGGCGCTGCGATGGCGATCGCCGTAAGGCGCAGAGCCATGGCGAAGGTCTGGTACGCGCCCCGCAGGTCGTAGCGCCCGCGGAGTAGGAGCGCAGTCGCGCCCACGTTCTCCGTCGCCTGCACGAGGGGCATGAGCGCGCCCACGAGAAGCGGAACGGCAAGCCCCTCCGCCCCGAAGATCGTGTCCGCCACCGGAGCGAGGAGCGCCAAGGCCAGCGCGGCCAGGACTCCGCCGGCGAACTTGATCTGAAGCGCGCGGACGAAGAGCCGGCGGAGCTTTCCCCACTCCTCGCCGACGACGTAGCGGAATCCGAACTTCGTGAGCGGCTCCTCCACGGTCAGGTCGAGGAGCACCTGGAAGAAGCCGACGGCCGCCAACGCGGTCACATAGATGCCGAACTCCCGCAAGCCGAGCACGCGCGCCGCGACGACCGTGCCCAGGATCCCGAAGACGACCGCGGCGTAGACCCACGCGGCCGTCGCGGACCGACGCCAGAAGACGCGAGAGGCCATCTCAGGGTGAGTCTAGAGTCAGCGTCCGAATGCGAACCCTGCGCGATCTCGTCGACCGCGACGCCACCGGAGCGCTCTTCCTCGCGCTCGCGATTCCGTTTCTCTTCTTCCACGAGAAGTACCAGCCCGAACTCACGGTCGATCTCGGCTCGACGTCGGCGGACATCCGGCTCTCCGACCTCGCCGTCCTCGTTGTCGTCATCGCGTCCATCGTCTACGCAGCGCGCAAGGGCACGTCTCGCCTGGGTCCGTCCCGAATCCTGTGGATTCCCGGCATCGCGCTTCTTCTCTGGCTCGCGTTCCAGGCCTTGCGCCCGGCCTCGGTCGACGATCCCCTCTTCGAGGATCACCTTGTGAGCTACGTGAAGCTCGTCGAGTACGCGCTCATCGTCGTCGCCGTCCCGCTCCTGGTCCGGCGGACACAAGACCTCACGATCGTGCTCGGGAGCCTCGTGCTCTGGTCGGCCGTCGCAGCTGCGGTCGCCCTCCTTCAGTTCTTCGGGCTCGACATCTTCGACGCCTGGAACGCCGGCTGGCGGCAGCCCTCGTTCCTCGGTCACCACGACCTCGCCGCGCTCAGCGCGGTATCCGCTGCGCTCGCCGTGACCGGAATCCTCGCTGGGCGAGCCCGTCTTCCGGCCGCCCCGCTCTGGGGCACGGCGCTCATGGCGGGAGCGCTCGGGCTCATGCTCGCGGGCTCGCTGGCCGCGGCGGGGGGATTTGCGCTCGGTGGACTCGTCGTCGCAATCGGCGCGCGCGGACGCTTCGAGCCCTCGCCCCGCCGGTTCCTCGCCGTCTTCGCACTCGTGGTCGTCGTGGCGGGCGGGGTGACCGCGATCCGTGCCGACTCGCTGGAGCAGTTCGTCCGCTTCATCGGCGTCCGCGGCGACGAGCGTCCGGAGGGCGTGGAGACCTACTCGCAGCGCACCGTGCTCGCATACATCGGCCTCAGGATCTGGGAGGACAACCCGGTCGTCGGCGTCGGCTGGCAACGCTCCGGACGCGAGGACGTCTTCGAGCCCCACCTCGAGGACGCCCGCGAGCGCTTCCCCGACGTTGTGGAACTTGCGTTCCCGGCGGCGGGGCGCGAGTGGGGCGTGCAGAATCTGTACGTCCAGATGCTCGCCGACGCGGGCATCGTCGGCCTCCTGCTCCTGCTCGCCGTGGGAGTCAGTGGGCTCGTGCTCGCCGGTCGCACGGTGACGTACGCGCCGAACCCGTGGGCGACGGGAGCCGGGCTCGCGGTGATGTGCGCCCTGCTGACGCTCGGAGGGGAGTGGGCGTCGCTCGGGATCGTCTCGGGTATCCCGCTGCAGGCGGCAACGTGTCTCTTACTCGGCCTCGCGGCCGCCGGTGCCGCCACCGTGGAAGAAGAAGCCGGTGTCTAGCTCTAGTACCGTCCTGCCGGCGTGAGAGTCCTCGTCACAGGCGGCGCCGGCTTCATCGGGTCGAACGTCGTTCGCGCCCTGCTCGCGCGGGGCGACGACGTCCGTGTGCTCGACAACTTCTCGACCGGCAACCGCGCGAACCTGGCCGGACTCGAGGGCGATGTGGAGCTCGTCGAGGGCGAGCTCCGCAGCTACGAGCGCGTGCACAACGCCGTCCGCGGAGTCGAGGTCGTGTTCCACCTGGGAGCGCTCGGCTCGGTGCCGCGCTCGGTTCAGGATCCGTTGACATCGAGTGCGGTAAACGTCGAAGGCACGCTGAATGTGCTCCTGGCGGCGCGGGACGAAGGCATTCGGCGGGTGGTGTTCGCCTCGTCCTCGTCGATCTACGGCAACCAGCCCGAGCTCCCGCTCAAGGAGTCGATGGCGCCCGACCCCATCTCCCCGTACGGCGTCGCGAAGCTCGCGGCCGAGCGGTACTGCGTGAGCTTCGCGCGTGTCTATCCCTTCGAGACCGTCGTCCTCCGCTACTTCAACGTCTTCGGGCTTCGCCAGGATCCACGCTCGCAGTACGCCGCTGTCGTGCCCCTCTTCATCACCGCGATCGCCGCCGGCGAGCCGGTGACGATCTTCGACGACGGCGGGCAGTCGCGAGACTTCACCTACGTGGAGAACGTCGTCGCGGCGAACCTGCAAGCCGCCGCTGCCGAGGGCGTCAGCGGACGGATCTTCAACGTCTCGGGCGGGACGCCGGCGACGGTCAACGAGCTGGCGGAGACGATCGGCCGCTTGCTCGACAAACCGGTCGAGCGCCGCCACCTGCCGGCCCGTCCCGGTGACCTGCGTGACTCGTGGGCGGACGTGAGCGAGGCGCGGCACGCGCTCGGGTACGAGCCGACCGTGTCGCTCGAGGACGGTTTGCAACGGACAGCGGAGTTCCTACTCGAACGAAAGGACTAGCGATGGGCCACGGCTTCGGATCGATCGACGAGCTCGGCGACGGATACGGCTTCCGCAAGGTACGAGCGCCCCTCGGCGTAACTGCCTTCGGCGCGAACGTCATCGTGTATCCGCCCGGATTCCGAGGTTTCCACCACTTCCACGACACGCAGGACGAGCTTTACTTCGTGCACTCGGGCTCGGCCCGCATCGAGGTGGAGGACGAGGATCGGATCCTCGAGCCGGGTGGGCTAGTCCACGTCGAGTCGACGACGCCGCGCAGGATCTCGAACGCGAGCGACACGGACGATCTCATCCTCCTCGTCATCGGCGGCAAGGGTGGCTACGTGGAGCGCGACGGCCACATGGTCGACGAGGCCGACATCGAGCGGCGAGCCGCGTTCGGGCGGGCGGATCCTAGGGCCGAATAGCGCTGAAGACGATGTCCTGCGCGAGCAGTCGGGCGTTCAGGCGCCGGTAACGACCGCCGATAACCGCGATCCGGACTTCCGTGAGATCGGCGAGCAGCGCGCTGATGTCCGCCGGGGTGAACATGTGCAGATGCGTGGGATCTCTCTCAGGCTGAAGCCCACGGGCGAAGCGCAGCCGGTTCTGCACCCGGAACGCGTTCGGCACCGAGCCGACAAAGACGCCGCCCGGCCGGAGGATGCGGCGCACCTCGCCGAAGAGCGCGCGGGGGAAGCGAACGTGCTCGAGCAGCTCGCCGGCGACGACCACGTCGAAGGTCTCGCTGTCCAACGCAAGCGGCTCATCGACGTCGGCCACGACAGGGGTAATCCCGAGCTGCTCCGCCTTCGCCAGCGCGGCGCGGTCGACGTCGACGCCGACCACCTCGTTCCCTTCCAGAAAGTGGCGCGTGAGCGCGCCGGAGCGGCAACCGAGGTCGAGCACGTGGTGACCCTTCCCGATCGCCTCTTGGAAGAGCGGGATGCGCTCGGGGACAAAGACGAAATCGCCTGCGTTTCGGCGCTGCCGATGATGCGCCTCGTACAGCTGGCCGAGGAACGTGCTCACGGCGCGCTGACGGCGGTCTCGTGTCCGAGTGAGGCGATGGTCTTCCTCAGGCCGTCCTCGAGCTCGACCTCCGGCTGCCAGCCGAGCAGTTGCCTGGCGCGCGTGATGTCGGGCTGCCGTACCTGCGGGTCGTCGACGGGGAGCGCCTCGAAGATGATCTCGCTCGAGGAGCCCGCGAGCCGAATGATCGTCTCCGCGAGCTCGAGCAGCGACTTCTCGTCCGGGTTGCCGAGGTTGACCGGAAGATGCTCCTCCGACTCCGCGAGCAGGACGAGGCCCCGGATCAGATCGTCGACGTAACAGAAGCTCCGAGTCTGCGATCCGTCGCCGAAGACGGTGACGGGCTTTCCGTCCAGGGCTTGGCGCATGAACGTCGGGATCGCACGCCCGTCGTTCGGCCTCATTCGGCTGCCATAGGTGTTGAAAATCCTCACGATCCCGGTGTCGACGCCCTGTTGGCTGTGGTACGCCATGGTCAGGGCCTCGGCGTAGCGCTTGGCCTCGTCGTAGACACCGCGCGGGCCGATCGGGTTGACGTGACCCCAGTAGGTCTCGGGCTGCGGGTGCACCTGGGGGTCTCCGTAGACCTCGCTCGTCGACGTGAGGAGAAAGCGCGCTCGCTTGACCTTCGCCAGCCCGAGCGCATGATGCGTGCCGTACGACCCCGTCTTCAGCGAGTGCAGCGGCATCCGCAGGTAGTCGATCGGGCTCGCGAGCGCTGCCAGGTGGTAGACGAAGTCGACGGGCTCCTCGACCGAGATCTGGTCGATCACATCGTGGTTCAGGAACGTGAACGCGTCGTCCCGCAGGTGCTCGATGTTCTCGAGCGACGACACGACGAGGTTGTCCAGGCAGAGCACACGGTGGCCGCGTTCGAGCAGCGCTTCGCAAAGGTGGGAGCCGAGAAAGCCGGCGCCGCCGGTGACGAGGGACGTGGGCATGGAGTCGATGGTAGCCAGGGGGCCTGCGAGCTTTGGTTACGCCACAGCGGGCAAGCCTCCTCCGTTGACCCTGAGATCGACCGACCTACACTGGGAGAGATGAAGTCGACCCTCATCCGGAAACGGGGCTCGATCGCGCTCGTCTCATTACTCGCCGTGGCGATCGTGGGGCTGCCGAGCGCTGCCGGCGCGGCGCCAGGCGACCTCGACCCGAGCTTCGGGGTTGGGGGGAAGGTCGTCACCGACTTCGGCGGCACGGATAATGCACAAGCCGTCCTTCTCCAGCCGAACAGCAAGACCATCGTCGCCGGTAGCACCAGCTCGGGAGGTACCGACTTCGCCCTCGCCCGCTATACGAAAGACGGTGCCCTCGACCCAATATTCGGCGGGGACGGGATGGTCACGACCGATTTCGGTGGGGGTGACAGTGCGTGGGGCTTGACCTTCAGGCCGGGAGGAGGGATCGTCGCGGCGGGAAACACCACCGGAGGGCTCGCGGTCGCCCGCTACAGGTGGGATGGCAGTCTCGACCCGACCTTCGATGGCGACGGCAAGTCAACACCTGGCCTGGAAGGAATCTGGTACGACGTCGCCCTTCAGGTCGACGGCAAGATCGTGATTGTCGGGTGCAAAGGCTGCCTGGGAGGAAACAGCGACTTCATCGTCGGGCGCTTGAACGCGAACGGGAGCATCGACCAGGGCTTCGGTGAGCAGGGCGGATGGACTGAAACCAATTTCGACGCCGGCGACAACGCGTTCGCCGTGGCAATTCAGAACGATGGTCGGATCGTCGTCGGCGGCTGGACGGGAGAAACCCCTGACGGGGACTTTGCGCTCGCTCGCTACAACCAGAACGGTGTCCTCGATCCGACGTTCGACGGCGACGGCAAGGTGACCATCGACTTCGGCGGACTGGAGCACGCGTACGCCCTGGCCATCCAGTCCGACGGCAAGATCGTCGTCGCCGGGGAAAGCAGAGACGAGAGTGGCGACTACGACTTCGCGCTCGCGCGTCTCAATGTGGACGGCAGCCTTGATACACAAGGCCTCGACCGCTACATGGATGCACCTTTCGGTGTCGGTGGGAAGGTCACGACAGACTTCAACGGTGGCGAGGACGAGGCTCTGTCGGTCGCGATCGAGTCAAGTGGAAAGATCGTCCTCGCCGGTCTCGCCGAGCCAAATCCGAGCACCCATGAATGGGATTTCGGGCTTGCCCGCTACAACGTCGACGGGAGCCTCGATTCGAGCTTCGGCATAGGTGGGAAGGTGGTCACCAGCCTCACCGGATCAGACGACATCGCTCTGAGCCTTGTTCTCCAGCGTGACGGACGGATCGTGGCTGCTGGAACCGCAGGCGACGGAACCAGCACGGCTGACTTCGGCGTCACCCGCTACCTCGTCAGGCCATGCTGCACCGCCGAGGGATCCCCGCCCGGAGGGCCGCCCGATCCGGGGCCGCTTCCGTAGCCTCGATTGTCTATTCGAGCCAGTTCTCGACGCGGAGCCCAAGCACCCGCTCGAAGTGGCGCACGTTGCCCGTCACGAGCGTAAGGTCGTGCGCGAGGCAGATCGCGGCGATCCGCAGGTCGGGATCCTCGAGCCGACGACCAGCCGCCTCCAGCTCGACCCGGATATCGGCGTACGAGCGAGTGGCTGGCTCGTCGAACGGAAGGATCGAGACATCTCCCCCGACGTACTCTTCGATCGCCCGGTGAAGAGCCGCGCTCTGCCGCCGCCCGGCGCCGTACAGCAGCTCACCGAGAGTGATCGTCGTGGTGAAGTGACCGTCGGCGGGAATCTCCGCCAGCTTGCGCTGCGCAGCAGGTGGCGCACCGCTCCTCAAGAAAACGCTGAGAACGTCGGTATCGAGGCAGATCATGCGTCGTCGGGGAACGGATCAGCGCGGGGACGCTGGTTCTTGCGATCCGCGACGATCTGCTGCATGTCCTCGTACCACTCGTCCACACCTTCGACACCCTCCAAGACGCCCATGATCGCGAGGAAGCC
>Ga0136622_10000319_pt1 | contig 19479 bp, 24 predicted proteins | sample AntDrymUQ4482106_2_FD_104803 | JGI IMG/M metagenome (GOLD analysis project Ga0136622, IMG submission 104803) | Polar desert sand microbial communities from Dry Valleys, Antarctica - metaG UQ448 (21.06) | ecosystem: Environmental > Terrestrial > Soil > Desert | place: Antarctica: Dry Valley...
GAGATGATGAACTTCCCCGGGGTCATCGGCGGCGCTCCGGCGGAGCTCGCGAAGCTTGGCCTCGAGGGCGCGGCTCATGTGGACGGGCACGCTCCGGGCGTTGCCGGAAAGGAGCTGCAAGCGTATGCAGCATCGGGGATCGCTTCCGACCACGAAGCGCTGACGGTGGAGGAGGGGCGTGAGCGGTTGCGCGCGGGGATGTGGCTCCTGATTCGCGAAGCCTCGATGGCGCGGAATCTGCTCGATCTCCTGCCGCTCGTCCTCGAGTACGGGCCTGGTCGTATCGCGTTTTGCACCGACGACCGCGACCCAGACGACATCGCAGACGACGGGCACATCAACGGGATGGTGCGGAAGGCAGTCGCGGCCGGGATCGCGCCGGAGGATGCCCTGCTCATGGCGTCGTTTCATCCGGCTCTCTGGCACGGGCTCGGCCGGCACGGGGCGATCGCGCCCGGCTATCAGGCCGACATGCTCGTTTTGCCGGATCTCGAGAGCTTCTCCCCTGAGCTCGTGCTCAAGCGCGGTCGACCGGTCGAGGAAGTTCCCGAGGTCGACGTCCCCGACTGGGTCCGGCAGACGGTGCGTATCAAGCCGCTTTTCCCGCCGGACTTCGCCATCGCGTCGAACGGTGGCGACGTGCGCGCGATCGGGCTGATCCCGGATCAGGTCGTGACCGAGTCCCTCGTCGTGGAGCCGGCGGTCGAGAACGGCAACGCGGTCTCGGATCCTGAACGCGATCTCGCGAAGATCGCGGTCGTCGAGCGCCACCTGGCGACTGGACGCGTCGGCGTCGGATTTCTCTCAGGCTCCGGGCTTCGACGGGGCGCTCTTGCTTCCACGGTCGCGCACGACGCGCACAATCTCGTGGTCGTCGGGATGGTCGACGACGACATGTCCTTTGCGGCCGCGCATCTGGCGGAGATCGGCGGTGGCATCGTGGCCGTCGAGGGATCGACCGTTCTGGCCCAATGTCCGCTCCCGATCGCCGGGCTGCTCTCGGAAGCTCGACTTCCGGAGGTGATCGCCCAGAGTCGCGCGTGCAACGAAGCTGCGCACGAGCTCGGCTGGACCGGCGCGACACCCTTCCTCACCCTCTCGTTCCTCGCGCTGTCGGTGATCCCGCATCTGAAGATCACCGACCGCGGCCTCGTCGATGTCGACCGCTTCGAGATCGTGCCACTCGAGGTGTGATCACTCTCTACGCCAACGGCTGGATCGTCACCTGCGACGATGCGGGGACCGAGCACGAGGACGGCTGGGTGCTGGTCGAGAGCGGGTTCGTGGCGGCGGTCGGCGGGGGTCCCGAGCCAGAAGCAGACTCCCGCGAAGACCTGGGTGGCGCCGTCGTCACACCCGGCCTGGTCAACACGCACCACCACCTGTACCAGACGCTGACGCGTGCGCGGGCGCAGCAGGCGGATCTGTTCAGCTGGCTGCGGGAGCTCTATCCGGTGTGGGCGAGGATCGACGCCGAGGCCGAGTACGCCGCCGCCCGCACCGGCCTGGCCGAGCTCGCGCTCTCCGGCTGCACGACCGTCTTCGACCACCATTACGTCTTCCCGCGCGGGCGGGAGGGACTGATCGAGGCTGAGGTGCAGGCCGCGCGCGAGCTGGGTGTGCGCATCGTCGCCTCCCGCGGCTCGATGGACCTCGGCGCCTCGGACGGCGGCCTCCCTCCAGACGAGCTCGTGGAGGAGCTCGACGCCGTGCTCGCGGACACCGAACGGCTCGTCGGCGCGCTGCACGAGCCAGGATCCGGCGCGCGCGTGCAGATCGCGGTCGCGCCCTGCTCCCCGTTCTCGGTTACGCGCCGCCTGATGCAGGAATCCGCCGCGCTCGCTCGGCGCCACGGCCTCCCCCTGCACACACACCTGGCGGAGACGATGGAGGAGGGTGCCTACTGCATGGAGCTCTACGGCTGTACGCCCGTCGAGTACCTGACCGACCTCGGTTGGCTCGGTCGAGACGTGTGGTGCGCGCACTGCGTCCACCTCTCCGCGGACGACGTGGTCGACTTCGGGGCCAGCGGAACGGGGATCGCGCATTGCCCCACGTCGAACCTCCGGTTGGGGGCGGGCGTCTCGCCGGTCCGCGAGCTGTTGGACGCGGGCGGTCGGGTCGGATTGGGCGTGGACGGCTCGGCGTCGAACGAGCGGAGTGACCTGTTTCTCGAGGTGAAGCAAGCCCTGCTCGTCGCGCGCGGCCGCGGCGGGCCGGCCGCGATGACCGCGCGGGAGGCGCTTCGTCTCGGCACGCGCGGTGGAGCCGCAGTCCTCGGACGAGACGACATCGGCTCGCTCGAGCCGGGCAAGTGCGCGGACCTGGCGATCTGGAAAACGGACGTGCTCGAGCTCGCGGGAGCCGAAGATCTCGTCGCCGGTCTCGTCCTCTCCGCGCCCCATCGCGTCGATCGGCTGATCGTGGGCGGAGAGGACGTCGTGCGTGGGGGCGCGCTCGTACGTGCCGACGAGAACGAGATCGCGCGCGAGCAGCGGACCCAGACGAGAAGATTCACAGCATGAGCGTTTCGACGCACATTCTCGACACAGAGCTGGGAGAGCCTGGCGCGGGGATCAAGGTCGGCCTCTTCCGTGGCAAGGACCTCATCTCGCTCCAGGAGACCGACGAGGATGGGCGCATCGAAGACCTTTCCGAGGGTGCACTTCCCGGCCCTGGTGAATACCGGCTCGTCTTCTACGCCGAGAGCGCCTTCTTCGACAAGGTCGAGGTGACGATCGCCGTTTCGGATCCCGACGAGCACCTGCATGTGCCGCTCCTTCTCTCTCCCTACTCGTGCGTGATCTACCGCGGAAGCTGAGCACGGAGCAGCTTGCCGAGCTGTTCGAGGGTAGAACGCGGCTCGTCGAGCGTCTGGCCGAGACCGAGAGCCCGCTCGAGAACGCCGATGACGTGATCGCAACGCTGAGTGGGGCGGAGAAGATCGAAGCTCTGGGGGCGCATCCGGCGATCGGGGCGAAAGGGCTGTCCACGCGGTCGGCCGCCGAGCAGGGAGCCGACGCCGATCCGGCGCTGCTCACGGAGCTCGCCTACTTGAACCGCGTCTACGAGGAGAAGTTCGGCTTCCGCTTCGTCGTGTTCGTGGCGGGCCGTCCGAAGCGGGAGATCCTGAAGGTGCTCGGCGAGCGGATCGGCAACACTCGGGACGAGGAGCTCGACACGGGTCTGCGAGAGCTCGTCGCGATCGCGAGGGACCGGTGGACCCGTACCTGAGAGACGTCCTCGACGTCCTCCTGCGGATGCTGCACGTGACCGCTGGGATCGCGTGGATCGGCGCATCCTTCTACTTCGTGCGCCTCGATCTCGCGTTGCGGACACCGAAGAGGGCGGAGGATGCGGACGCGGGTGTCGCGGGCGAGTTCTGGGGCGTCCACGGCGGCGGTCTCTACCACTCGCAGAAGTACCGCCTCGCGCCCGCCGAGATGCCCGAGCCGCTGCACTGGTTCAAGTGGGAGGCGTACACGACCTGGCTCTCGGGCTTCGCGCTCATGGTCGTCCTCTACTACTTCGACGCCGGCGTGCGGCTGGTCGATCCGACGGTTGCCGACCTGTCCGACTGGGCGGCGATCGCGCTTTCGGTCGGCGGACTCGCGCTCGCCTGGGTCGTCTACGACGTGCTCTGCCGAACGGTGGGGCAGCGGAGCCAGCTCGCGCTGGCGATCGTCGGCGTCGCGCTCGTCGCGCTGGCGGCTTGGGGAGCAAGCGAGCTCTTCGCGGCGCGCGCCGCCTACCTCCAAGTAGGCGCGATGCTCGGGACGGTCATGGCCGTGAATGTCCTCCTGGTGATCATCCCCGCGCACCGGAAGCTCGTCGCGGCGATGGCAGAACGGCGCGAGCCGGATCCCGTGCCGCTCCTCGAGGCGAAGCGCCGCTCGGTGCACAACAACTACCTCACGCTGCCAGTGCTCTTCACGATGCTGGCCGGGCACTTCGCGTTCACGTTCGGCGCGGACGAAGCTTGGCTCGTGCTCGTCCTCATCGCCGTCCTGACGGCGGGAGTCCGGCACTTCTTCAACCTGTGGCACACCGGGCGCCGCGCGTGGTGGATCCTCGGCGTTGCCGCGGCGGCGGTCGTCGCGCTGGCGCTTTGGCTGCAACCCGACGAGGCCGCGTCTATGCAGACCGGCCCGGTGCCGTTCGCCCAGGTGCAGAACGTCATCGAAGAACGTTGCACCGCGTGCCATTCGGGGGAGTCTGCCCCGCTCGGTGTCCGCCTCGAGACCGAGGCCGAGATCACGGGGAGAGCCGACGACATCGAACGGCAAGCCGTGCAGATCCGCGCGATGCCTCCGGGGAACTCGACCGGGATGACCGAGGAGGAGCGAGATCTCCTCGCCGCATGGATCGCCTCGAGGTAGTTCCCGGCCTCGAGCCGGAGCTGCTCGAGCACATCGTCGCGCGACTCCGCGAGCTTGAACCAAGCGCGATCGCAACCCTTGTGTCTGGAAGCTACGCGAAGGGCAGTGCCGACCAGTCGAGCGATCTCGACATCGAAGTCGTGACGCAGGGTGAGCCGGTGAGCCCATACCGGATGTGGTTCGAGGAACGAGCCGATGGGCAGCCCCTCCACGTCTCTCCGAGCGTGAAGTCGCTTGCAACTTGGCTCGCCAAGGGCGACGAACCACAAGGCTGGGCACTCGGGTTCCCGGTGCTCCATGTGATCCGCTACGTCTGGGGACGCGGGAAGCGCGCGCCCGCCTGGGCGACCCACCGTCGCGCGTGCATCCGCCTCCACCGCTCGAGCTCGAGGACTTCGTGGAGTCCCTTCAGAAGGCGCTTCGAAGTGCCCGGCGCGGAGACCGGGACGGATTTCGATTCTTCGCCCGCGACGCCGCTGTGCTTGCGCCAAGACTTCTCCGGCCGCTCAATGACGAAATCGTCGTCCGTGACCGCCGCGAGGCGCTCGAAGCCGCGCTCTCGTTGCACGTCGCTCCTCGGCACTTCCGCGACGATCTGTCCGTGTGCCTCGGCCTGGTCCCCGCCGACGACGACTCGATGCGCGACGCAGCGCTACGCCTGGGCCGCGAGCTGCTCGCGTTCCTTCGCGAGCGCAACCCCAACGTCGACGACCAACCCGACATAGCCGGCTATCTCGCAGACGGAACGCTCGAACGCCACCTCGGATTCACTCGCGAGCCCCAAAACCGGTGTCAGACACCGCCGTTCTGAGGGCAGACGCTGGGGTTTCCCGACCGAGCCGTGCATGTCCTCTCCGGCCCTGTTCGATCGCTGACTTACGCGTCGTCCGTCAGCGTTTTCCCTATCGTCGCGCCAAATGCTTGTTGTGGAAACATCGCCACACATTCGGCGCGGTTCCCTCTTGACAGAAACGGTGTCTGACACCGTTTGCTAAAGCGCAGCTGGGATGCGGTACCGATTAGGGTCCCGCCATGTTCGAAATCGCTTCAGGAGGCTTCGCGTTCAGCGCGCGTTTCGAGACAACGTCCGCGCCGGAAACGGTCGCAGCCTTCCGCCGCATGCTCCCGCTCGACTCGAAGATCATCCACGTTCGCTGGTCGGGCGAGGGGGGCTGGATCCCGATGGGCGATCTGGACGTCGGCATCGGCCCGGAGAACGCCACGCGCTATCCGAGCCCGGGCGAGCTGATCTTCTACCCCGGCGGCGTCAGCGAGACCGAGCTACTGCTCGCCTACGGCTACGTCGCCTTCGCGAGCAAGGCGGGCGCGCTCGCCGGGAACCACTTCGCGACCGTCGTCCAGGGGAACGAGAACCTGCGAGAGCTCGGACGCCGGATGCTCTGGGAAGGCGCGCAAGAGATCGTTTTCAGCGAGAGCTGAGTGGCGACGATCCGGTACCTCGTACACGACGTCGATGCCGCCATCGGGTTCTACGTCGACCGGCTCGGATTCACCCTTGCCGAGCAGATGGGCCCGGCGTTCGCGATCGTCACCCGCGGTGACCTCTCGCTCTGGTTGAGCGGCGCCAGCTCATCGGCTGCGCGGCCTATGCCGGACGGACGGCAGCCCGAGCCCGGCGGCTGGAACCGGCTCGTCATCGAGGTCGAAACGATCGACGACGTGATCGAGGAGCTGCGCGCCTCAGGAGCGATCTTCCGAAACGACGTCGTGACCGGCCCGGGCGGCAAGCAGATCCTCGTCGAGGATCCGTCGGGCAATCCTGTGGAAATCTTCCAGCCCGCCTGAGCTCACGCCGGCGCCAGGCGACCGATCGCTGCGCCCAACACCTCGACTGCGAGAGCGATGTCCTCCTCGGACGAGAGCTCCTCGGGGTTATGGCTGATTCCGCCGTTCAGGCTGCGGACGAAGAGCATCGCGCTCGGCACGCCCGCCGCCGCGAGGATCCCTGCGTCGTGGCCCGCGCCCGACGGCAGCTCGATCGCCGGAAGCCCCCGGCTCTCGACCTCCTCCAACAGCACTCGCCTCGGTCCTTCCCCCATCGCCGCCGGCAGAGTCCGGTGCACCGGCTCGAAGCCGATCGCCTCGATCAGCCGGTCGAGTCGTTTCGCATCGGGTGCTCGCGCGTCGACCGAGATCCGAACGCGCTCCGGGATGACGTTGCTTCCACCGGGCTCGACGGCCAGCTGTCCGACCGTGGCGACCCCTCCCTCGATCCGCCGGACGGCAGCCCGAATGCGGAGAATCGCCTCGGCCGCGGCGACGAGCGCGTCGTCGCGCCCATCCATCGGCGTGGTGCCCGCATGACCTGCACGGCCCTCGAAAAAGAGCTCGCCGCGCGCGTAGCCGACGATGCTCGTGACGACCCCGAGGGGAGCGCCCGTCCGCTCGAGGACCGGCCCTTGCTCGATGTGGAGCTCGAGGAACGCACGCGGGAGCGGGCCACCCCGAGCGACGAGTGCGCGGCTCCCGATGCACCCGACCTCCTCCCCGCGGAAGACGACGACAGTTCCGCATCCGGCCCGCTCGACCGCCTCGAGCCCCGCTACGACACCGAGCGCGCCGTCGAAACGGCCGCCCCGCGGCACGGTGTCGAGGTGCGAGCCGACCCAGACGTCTGCGCCTACGGGAGAGCGCCCCAGGAGGTTGCCGCTCTGATCAACCTCGACCGCGAGTCCGGCTTCATCCATCCATCTGCTGGCAAGCGCGTGCGCCGCGTCCTCCTCGGCACTCCCGTGCGGCCGGTTTGCGCCTGGCCCGCCACCGATGGCGTAAAGCTGCTCGAGTCGCATCGAGACCCTCACACGAGCCGCTTCCCCATGTTCACCGCTTCCTCCGCGTATCCGAGCGAGCGATACAGAGACCTTGCAACGTCGTTACCGCCGAAGACGTTCAGCGTGACCTTGACCGCACCCAGCTCACGCGCGCGGTTCTCGAAGACGAGCATCGCCTCACGACCCAGACCGCGACCCCGAAACCTCTCCTCGAGCTCGATCTCGTATAGCCAGACGCCGCCAGGTCGCGTCGCAAAGAAGAGTCTTCCGATCGCCTCTCCGCCCTCGTCCTCGATCGTGAACAGATGTTGGCCCTCTTTCGGCTTTCCATCAGGAAAGAGAGATTCGTGATCGCGACGCGCTTTCTCGTCAGCCTCGGCGGAGGTCATCCCGGCGTGCCGCTGCAGATCATCCACGTAGAAGCAACGCGCCGCAGCCAGCCATTCCGGCAGCTCGTCGTCCGAGAGCTCTCGAAGGCGTACGCGCATCGCGGTGAGTATTACCGCCGCTCGGCCAGCGGCCCTAGCACCCACCAGCCGACGAGCGGGAAGAGGGCAGAGAGAGCAAACGCCACGGTCCACGAGCCGCGGGACACGGTTGCTGCGAACAGCACCGGCGCGCCAACCCCGATGCCTGCCAACACCGTCTGCTGAAATCCGATCGCAGCTCCGCTGCGCACCGGGCCTGCAAACTCGGCGGCGGCCGTGAACGAGAGGCCGTTCCACGCCATCGTCAGCCCGCCGGCAAGGGCGAGCGCAGGCACGAGAAGCTCGAGCGGACCGCCTGCGAGCACAGCCGTCAGCACCATCACGGCGGCGACCGCTATGCCTATGCGTCGAAGCGGAATGACGCGCGCACCGATGACATCCGACCAGCGTCCGGCTCCGATGCGAAACGCAACGGCGAGCACCTGCGACCCGGCGATGACGAGAGCGGCTTTGCCCTCCGAGAGGCCGTGCTGGTCGTGGAGAAAGAGGACGCCGAAGCCGATCACTGCGGCCTGGGCGTAGAGGTAGAGGCCGCTGCCCAGCGACAACCTCCACAACCCGCCGTCTGCAAGCGTGCGCAGGATCGAACCTGCCTCGATCCCTTCGACCGCCTCGCGCCCCCTCAGCACCAACGCACCCACGAGCGCCCCCGCCGCGCAGAGCCCGGCGAGAAAGAGGAACGCCGCCTTCGAGCCGCCGCCCGCTGCGAGCGCCGGAAGTGTAAGCGCGGCGACCAGCCCTCCCAAAGGGATTGCCGTCTGCCGGATTCCGAGCGCCAGCCCGCGCTCGTCGGCGGCAAACCAGTGCATGACTGCGCGGCCGCTCGCCGAGTTGACGCTTGCACCGGCGGCTCCCGAGATCGCCAGGAACAGTAGAAGCATCGAGAACGAAGACGCGAAGGCGGCGCCCACGATCGACGCGGCGCAGACGAGGAGGCCGGCAGCGAGCACCACTCGCTCGCCGAAGCGATCCGCCGCGAGTCCCCAAGGCAGGAGGGTCACCGCCGTCCCGATCCACCCCGCGGCGAGCAAGACTCCGATCTGCCCCAGCGAGAGCGAGTACTCCTCGCGCAGCGTTGGGACGAGCACAGGAAGCCCGATGCCAAGCGCAGCGGAGCTCGCCGTCGCAGCCGTGCCGGCCGCCAGGACGGCCCAGCGGTAGCGAGTCACCTCAGATGCTCGATCGGGAATTCACGGCGGGCCGGATGACGGCCACGACACTGCGCCGGATCGCCACCCTCCCTCGCCCCACAGGCTTACCAGCCTGCACGACGAGTGAGCGCGTCGCCCGGCTTGGTCGTGACCGCCCCCGGCGGCGCGTCAATTCCCGATCGATCATCTAGGAGTAGAGATCGCCGCCCAGGTACTTGAGGCCGGAGTCGACCAGCGGCGTTGCGACGCGCTTGTCGGACCCAAGCTCACGTGCCAGCTCGAGCGCAACGGTGAGATTGGCGCCGGTCGACGGACCCGACCAGAGGCCCTCCTCCTTGGCGGCGCGTCGTGCCATGGCGAAGGCGTCGCCGGTCGACACCGTCCGCACCTCGTCGAAGTCGTCCTGCTCGAGGAGCGGTGGCCAGAACCCGCTTCCGCCGCCCTCGATGCGGTGCGTCCCGGGCGCGCCCCCCGAGAGCACCGGCGACTCCGCCGGCTCGATCGCAACCCGGTGGAGCTCGGGAAGCGCCCGCCGCAGCTCTCGGGTCACACCCACGAAACAGCCGGACGTGCCGACGTAGGCGCAGAACACATCGATTCGGCCGTCGAGCTGCTCGAGCAGCTCCCGCCCGAGACCCGCGTAGCCGTCGAGCATGTCGCGATTCCGGAACTGATCGGTCGCAAAGCCGCCGACCTCCTCAACGATCTCCGTCGAGCGCTCCATCATCCGCGGAATGAGGTCGGGCGTGATCCCGTCCGGGCTCGACACGATCTCGACGTCCGCTCCGAACGCCTGCATTGTCAAGACCTTCTCGTGCGCGAACGCGTCCGAGGTCACGATCCGCAGCGGATAGCCCTTGAGCGCGCACACGTACGCGAGCGAGGAGCCGGTGCTCCCGCCCGTGTACTCGACGATCGTCTGCCCCGGCTGGAGGCGGCCGTCACGCTCCGCGCCCTCGATCATCGCGAGCGCCATGCGATCCTTGTACGAGCCCGTCGGGTTCTGTGACTCGAGCTTGACCCAGACCTCCGCCATGCCCGGCTCGACCAGCCGTTCGACTTGGACGACCGGCGTCGAGCCGATCGTCCCGAGCACGCCTGCGGCCACTTCTAGAGCCCGAACGGGTTGATCGGGCGCGAGCCCGTGGAGACGACCACGCTCTTCGTCTCCAGGTAGAGCTCGAGCGACTCGAGCCCGAGCTCGCGGCCGAAGCCGGACTGCTTGTAGCCTCCGAAGGGGATTCCGGGGAAGGCGGTGTACGGCATGTTGATTCCGACCGTCCCCGACTTGATGCGTGCCGCCAGACGATGGCCGCGCGCGGGATCGCCCGTCCAGACAGTCGCCATCAGCCCGTACCGCACATCGTTGGCGAGCCGGATCGCGTCCGTCTCGTCCTCGAACGGCGTCACCGTCACCACTGGGCCGAACACCTCTTCCTGGGCGATCTCGAGCTCGTTGGACGCAGCCACGACGGTCGGAGGATAGAACGCTCCCGCGCCGTCGGGGACGGCGCCGCCGGCAACGATCTCCGCGCCTTCTCCGCTCCCTCGCTCGACGAAGCCGTGCACGCGCTCGCGATGACTAGTTGAGATCAGCGAGCCCATCTGGGTCTCGGAGTCGAGCGGGTCGCCGACCCGGATCGCGCCCGCGAGCTCCGCCATCTTCGACACGACCTCGTCGTAGATCGGCTTCTCCACGAGTAGCCGGGAGCGCGCCTCGCAGCTCTGGCCGGCCGAGTAGTAGATCGCCCACGCGGAGCTCGGGATCGCGCTCGTTAGGTCGGCGTCGGCGAAGATCAGGTTCGGGCTCTTCCCACCGAGCTCGAGCGTGATCCGCTTCACCGGGTCGGAGGCCAATCGCATGATCTCGCCGCCGGTCTTCGTCGAGCCGGTGAAGGCGATCTTGTCGACTCCGGGATGACGCACCAGATACGCGCCGGTCGTCGGCCCGTCACCGGGCACGACATTGAGCGCGCCAGCCGGGAAGCCGACCTCGGTCGCGAGCTCTGCCAGGCGGATCGCCGTCAACGGCGTCTGCGGGTCGGGCTTCAGCACGATGGAGCAGCCGGCCGCGAGCGCGGGAGCGAGCTTCCACGTCGCCATCATCAGCGGGTAGTTCCAGGGCACGATCTGCCCCACGACGCCGACCGGCTCCTTGAGCGAGTAGAAGAGGAGCGAGCCACCGATCGGGTTCGCACGGCCGCCAATCGTCGCGATCGCGGAGGCGTAGTAGCGGAAGTTCTCGACCGCCTGGTGGAGCTCAGCCTTCACCGAGGAGATCGCCTTGCCCACGTTCCGCGACTCGAGCTCCGCCAGCTCGGCGCGGTTGGCGACGATCGCGTCGGCGAGCGCGTGCAGGAGACGGGCTCGCTCGGTTCCGGGGGTCTTTCCCCAGTCTCCATCGAGGGCGGTGCGCGCAGCATCGACCGCACGGTCGACATCCGCCTCGCCCGCCATCGCCGCACGTGCGAGCGGCTCGCCCGTTGCAGGCTCGGTCAGATCGCTCAGCTCACCAGACGCAGGCTCCGTGGCCTCACCGCCGATGAAGAGGAGAAACTCGCGGTCGGTCGCAACGGCCATCGCCGGAAACATAACGTCGGCCCCGACTCAGACCGACGTCTGACCGTTCGCGCGTGCGACCAGCAGCCGCTCGATTGCAAGCGCCACCCCATCCTCGTCGTTCGCCTCGGTCACCTCGTCGACCTCGGCGAGGACCGAGGAGTGGGCGTTGGCGGGGGCGATGGACTTGCCCGCCCAGGCGAGCATCGGCAGGTCGTTCGGGTAGTCCCCAAATGCTACCGCGTGCCGCGAGTCGATCCCGAGTTCGGCCGCCAGCTCTTCGAGCGCCGCCCCCTTGCTCACGCCCGTCACGTTGATCTCGACGACCCAGCGGCCGCCATGCGAGACGACTGCGCGCTCGCCCACGACCTCGGTCGAAATTGCGGCGAGCTCGTCCGTCGGCCGCGTCGCGTCCCGCGCAATCAGCTTCGTCACTGGGACAGTGACAAGCTCGAGGGCGTCGCCGAACAGCGTCCCCGGAGACAGCTTCCACCCTTCCCACGCGCCCTCGAACGCCGGCTCGAGCGCGAACCGCGACTCGGTCTCGATCGCGAAGCACACGTCGGGCATGCGCTCGCGGAGCGCGTGGATCACCTCGACGGCAATCTCCGAGGGAAGGGGCCGATGGCGGAGCACCCGTTCGCAAGCGAGATCGAGGACGAGAGCGCCGTTCGAGCAGATCGCCATTCCGTCCACGACGCCAGCGTCCTTGGCTACGAGCCTTACTCCGTGTGGCCCGCGCGCGCTGACGAGGACTACCACGATTCCGGCGTTGCGTGCGCGAGAGAGCGCCCCGCGCGTGAAGCCCGAGACCGTTCCGTCGGATCGCAGGAGCGTCCCGTCCAGATCGGTTGCGATAAGTCGAACCAGGTCCAGGGTCCGACTCTCGCGACGAGCGATGCGTCAGGCGCTCGTCGTGTCTGGATTCGGAACCGGCGCCTAGCGCTTGAACAGCGCCGCTACACCCTGGCCGACGCCCACGCAGAGCGTGGCCAGCCCGTATCGCCCGTCCCGTCGACCGAGCTCGTGCAGGAGCGAGACGACGAGCCGGGCGCCGCTCATCCCCAGCGGATGTCCCATGGCGATGGCGCCGCCGTTGACGTTCACCTTGTGGGGATCCAGGCCGAGCTCGCGAATTACGACGACGCACTGCGACGCGAATGCCTCGTTCAGCTCGACGAGATCGAGCTGATCGGGTTCCATCCCGAGACGGTCGAGGAGCTTGCGCACCGCCGGTATCGGACCGACCCCCATCACACGAGGATCGACTCCGGCAACGGCCGAGCCCACGAACGCTCCCAGGGGCTCGATCTCGAGCTCCTGCGCCTTCTCCTCGCTCGCGATCACGAGTGCCGCCGCGCCATCGTTGAGCCCGGCCGCGTTTCCTGCGGTGATCGTCCCGCCCTGCCGAAAAGCTGCCTTCAACCCGGCCAGCGCTTGCGCCGTCGTCTCCGGGCGCGGATGCTCGTCCGCGGCGACGTCGCCGACCGGGACGATCTCGTCCTCGAAGCGACCCGCCGCGTGCGCCGCCGCCCAGCGCTCCTGCGACCGAAGCGCGAACGCGTCCTGATCCTCGCGCGACACCCCCCAGCGCTCGGCGACGTTCTCCCCCGTCTCGCCCATCGACTCGAGCGGAAACAGCTCCTCGTGGCGCGGGTTGGGGAACCGCCACCCGAGCGTGGTGTCCCAGACGGTCTGGTTGCCGCGCGGGAAGGCCTTCTCCGGCTTCGCCATGACGAGCGGGGCCCGGCTCATCGACTCGACTCCGCCCGCTACCACGATCTCCGCGTCCCCGGAGATGACTGCGTGCGAGGCGGAGACGACGGCCGAGAGACCCGACGCGCAGAGCCGATTGACGGTGACCCCGGCGACGGAGTCCGGGAGGCCGGCGAGCAAGACGGCCATGCGCGCGACATTGCGGTTGTCCTCGCCCGCCTGGTTGGCGCACCCGAAATACACGTCGTCGATCGAGGACCCGTCGATGCCCGCCCGCTCGACGGCGGCTGCGATCGCGCGAGCAGCTAAATCGTCAGGCCGAACGCCCGAAAGCGCGCCACCGTAGCGTCCGACGGGCGTCCGGACGGCGGAGAGAACGACGGCTTTGCTCATGCGTCTGACGCTAGCGGATGAAATCGATCTTGACCGTCTCGGGAAATGCCCCGAGCTCCTCACCTCGGCGCAGGAGCTCGGTCACCGCTTTTCGGCCCTCGTCCCCGTAGTCCTGGGTCAGCTCATTCACGTACATGGCCACGAACCTGTCTGCCACGTGAGCGTCGATCCCGCGGCCGAACTGAAGCGCATACTCGAGCGCCTCGGCGCGATTGTCGAGCCCGCATTGGATCGCCTCTCGTAAGACACCGGAAAGCTCCGCCAGCACCCTGGGCCCGAGATCGCGCCGGGCGGCATTCACTCCGAGCGGCAGCGGCAACCCGGTCTCGAGGAGCCACCACTCGCCGAGGTCGAGCACCTTGACGAGGCCGTGATCCTCGAAGGTGAGCTGACCCTCGTGGATCAGGAGACCTGCGTCCGCGCGCCCCGACGCCACCTCTTGCGGAATCTCGTCGAACGGAAGCTCTCTGTGCCGAAAGTCGCCGAGGACAAGCCGGAGGGTGAGAAAGGACGTGGTCATCGTCCCCGGCACCACGATCTCGAGCTCCGCGAGCTCTTCGCGGGCAAGCGAGCGACAGGCAACGACGATCGGCCCGTACCCGGAGCCGATGCTCGCACCGTGCGGAAGGAGCGCGTAGTCCTCCTGCACGAACGGGTACGCAGCCAGCGAGAGGGCGGTCACTTCGAGCCGCCCGACGCGCGCCCACTGGTTCAGCGTTTGAATGTCGGCGAGCACCTGCTCGAACTCGTGGCCCCGCGCCTCGACCCGCTTGCTCGCAAGGGCCCAGAACATGAACGCATCGTCGGGATCGGGGCTATGGCCGACGCGGATCAGCACGAAGCGCGGCACGCTAGCACTGCGATCCCGGCTAGCGGTTGAAGAACCAGCGCTCCAGGAGTGGCAAGACCTCTTTCCGCGTGAAGGGCCGCGTATCCGCCTCGCGTCCGTCGCCCTCGAGCACCACGACATCGTCCTCGAGCGCCTCGTTCGCGTGCTCGAGCGCATCCTCGAGCTCATAGCCCTCGAAGATCAGATCTTCGGGGCGCGTGTCGTCCGACTCCCGGAGGTGCGGGTTGACGACTCGAGCCACAGCCCAGACGCCCTCGGTCCGGCGCTCGATCCAGAGGACGATCCGTTCCTCCTGGCCAGCATCGTCCACCCCGACGAGCGCGCGCTCCGCGTATCGACCCTCACGCGAGCTCCGTTTCATGTGCCCGGGATACAATCGCGTTTCGTGGCCGTATTCAAGAATCTCTTCTCGTTCCTCTTCCAACGAAACTCAGCGGAGGAGCACGTCGCCAGGTACGTGATCCGCGAGCATGACCGCGGCCGCTCGCTCGACGAGATCCTCCAGGACAAGTACGTTCAGAATCGGCTCACGCCCGAGCAACAGCGGCGCCTGCTCGATCGCCCGGAGATCGTCGGCGCGATCTCGGGCGAGAAGATCGAGGCCGCGAAAGCGTCGGTTTCGTCTCCGTAGGGGAGCCGGGCATGCCCGGCCTCTACAACGTCGTCCCAACCGCTTGTTCACGAGCGCGCCGTAATGCCTCCGCGCCGAGCGCGACGTCCCAGGCCGCGATTCCGTTCGACTTGAAGACGACGACATCGTTGTCCGACTGACGGCCGGCGACCTCGCCCGAGACAACCTCGTGCAGCTCGTGCACCTCGAGCCAGTCGAGCACACCCGCCTGGATGGGCTCGATCAGGTCTCCTGACTCGAGCCGCGCCGTCTCCAGCGAGTCGCAGCACACGAACGACGCACGCTCGAGGACGGCATTGTCGAGCTCGCGGCGGCTCGCGACGTTCGCTCCGGCCGCGATCACCAGCGCGCCTGGAGCAAGCCACTCGCCGCGCAGGACGGGGTCGGGCGAGTTCGTCATGGTGACGACGATGTCCTGCGCGCCCGAGTCGCGGTGACTGTCACCGGGCTCGGAATCGACCCGCTCGCAGAACTCGGCCAGGCGCTCGGGCGTCCGGCAATACGCGACGACACGCTCGATGGACGGAACCGCAGCCCTAACACAAGCAACCTGCGTCTCGGCCTGGTGGCCACAACCGAGCACCCCGAGCGTCCTCGCGCCCTCACGCGCCAGGAACCGGGCGGCGACGCCGCTCGCCGCGCCCGTGCGGAGCCGCCCGAGCTGGTCGGCTTCGATCACGGCAGCCAGCTCGGACTTCTCGGCGTCGAACAGGCAAACGACGAAGGTGGCGCCGGCGGGCGACGCCGTGTACAGCTTGCCACCGGCGACCCCCAGCTCGCGGTCCGACGCCGCCATATCGGCGAGCGACCCTTCCTCGAGCCTCAGGCGGCGACGGGGCGCGTTGTCGATCGCACCCCGAGCCATGCGCCGGAAGCACTCTTCGATCGCCTCCACCGCGTCAGCCGGCTCGAGCAGCGAGGAGATATCGGACTCGGTCAGGTAGAGCGGCACAAACGGGAAGTCTAGGAACCCCCCGCTCGTGCCGTCGTAGACTCGTTCTGCTCTGGACACCGAGAACTACCTCGAACTGCGGCTAAGCGCGTTTTTGGACCGGCTGTCCGCCGGGTCCGAAGCGCCTGGCGGAGGCTCGGCCGCGGCGCTCACGGTCGCGTTCGCGGCGGGACTCGTGGCCATGGTCGCGCGCTGCTCGAAGGAGTGGGAGGAAGCGGGCGGGATCGCGGCCCAAGCGCTGGCGTTGCAAGCTCGCGCAGCGCCGCTTGCGCACGCCGATGCGGAGGCGTGGGAGGACGCGCTGAGCGCGCTCCGTCGTGCGGGAGCGGGAGGCCGAGACGACGGTGGGGCGCGCCGGGACCACGCGCTCGAACGGAAGCTCGAGCGCGCCGCAGTCGTCCCGCTCGAGATCGCAGCGCTCGGCGCAGACACCGCGGAGCTCGCCGTCGTCGCAGCGGAACGGTGCGACGGTGCATATCGAGCAGATGCCGCGGCCGCAGCAGCTCTCGCGGCAGGTGGCGCGCGGGCCGCGGCGCATCTCGTCGAGGTCAACCTTGGCGTGCGCGCAGGAGACGAGCGGCTGGCGCGCGCACGCGGCAGTGAGCAGGCGGCGGCCGAGGCGGCAGACCGGCTGCTGGCTGCGATCCGGTGAGCAGGTGCAGATGAGCTCGCTCGACACGCTCACAGATGCCGAGCTCGTACAGCGCTGCCGCGCCGGGGATCCCGAGGCCTGGAACGCGCTCGTCGAGCGGTTCAGCCGCTATGTGTACGCCATCTGCGTCAAGGGGTTTCGCCTGCAGGAAGAGGACGCCGAGGACGTCTTCCAAGACGTGTTCACGCGCGTCTACACCCAGCTCGAGAAGCTGCGTGACGACGCGGCCGTACGACCGTGGATCGCACAGCTCACGCGCCGGCTCTGCCTCGACTCGATCGCGCGGGGCAGCAGGGAGCAGCCGGCCCCCGAGCAGGACTTTGAGGAATCGAGCGACGATTTCGCCGAGATCGAGGAAGCGTTCGCGGTGCGCGAGGCGGTGACGACGCTCGGCGAAACGTGCCAGGAGATCCTCGACCGCTTCTTCGCTCGAGACCAGAGCTACCGGACGATCTCCGCCGAGCTCGACATTCCTGCGGGGACGATCGCCAGCCGAATCGCGCGCTGCCTTAGAAAGTTGCGTGAGGAGCTGGAAGCCTGAGTGACAGGCCGACCCGCCTCGCGCAGCAGCCGGCTATAGGTCCTGCGCGAACGGAATCCGCGCGAGCGGATTCCGTTCTTGCGCAAACAAGGAGGGAAGAAGTGAGCCCTCCGGGGAGTCTAGGGAGTAGATGAGCCGGATCTACGACGAAGAATGGCTTGGCCAGCGCCTGCGCATCCTGCGTCCAGCGCCGCAAGGGTGGGTGCGCGCCGCGCAGGAGCTGCCGGAGGCCCGCCGCTCGCTCGACGAGATCGTCGCGCGCGCTGAGGCCGACCTCGAGTTTCGCGCGGCACTCATCGCCGACCTCGAAGACGCCCTGGCTCAGGCCGGATACGAGCCGCATCTCCGTGTGGTCGACGAGCTGCGTAGGCATCTCGCCGATACGTAAGAGCTTACGATCCTCCCCGTGAGCGACGTGGCGGGGCATGGATGGGACGCGAGCCATGCTGCGCTGCCCGCCTGGAGCCTTCCGAAGGACGCCGTCGAGCGCATCTCGCTTCCTTCCGAATGGCCGGAGCGCGTCACCCGCGACTGGGCATGGGGTGAATCGACCGGAGAGGGAGCGCGTGTCTGCATCCTCGACTCGGGGGTCGAGGCGAGCCATCCGCTCGTCGGCGGGCTCCAGAGCGCGGTGGCGATCTCCGTCGGCGAGAACGACGAGGTGATCGCCGAAGAGGACACTGAGGGAGACGTCTCCGGGCATGGAACCGCGTGCGCCGGCATCGTCCGCGCGCTCGCCCCTGGGTGCAGCCTCTCGAGCGTGCGCGTGCTCGGATCGAGCTTCACCGGCAGCGGCGGCGTTCTTCTCGCGGGCCTCCGCTATGCGATCGAGCAGGAGTTCGACGTGATCAACATGAGCCTCTCGACCACGAAGAAGCCGTTCGCAGGCGTCCTCCACGAGCTCGCGGACAGCGCCTACTTCCGACGTTCGGTGCTCGTCGCCTCGGCGCACAACATGCCGGTCGAGAGCTACCCGTGGCGGTTCTCGTCGGTCATCTCGGTTGGAAGCCACGAGGAGCCGGAGCCGCTCGCGTTCTTCTACAACCCGAGCCCGCCCGTCGAGTTCTTCGGGCGCGGCGTGAATGTTCAAGTCCCTTGGCTGGGGGGCAGAGCGCTCACTGTGTCCGGCAACAGCTTCGCGACACCTCACATGAGCGCGATCTGCGCGCTGATCCTGGCCAAGCATCCTGAGCTGACGCCCTTCCAGCTGAAGAGCGTTCTCTACCTGACGGCGACCAACGTGGGGGGTGGACGATGAGCGAGAAGTCTGAGCTGCAAGCCGCTGTCGCGGCAGGGGTGATCGGCTCCGAGGAGGCGTTCCGCGGCCTGTTGGCCGCGATCGTCGAGGTCGCGCGCTCGATCTTCGGCGCGAAGGCCTCTTCAATCCTCCTCCTCGACGAGGAGACCGAGGAGCTGGTCTTCGAGGCGGTCGTCGGGGAGGGAGAGGAGGAGCTGCTCGGGATGCGCTTTCCCGCCGGCAAGGGCATCGCGGGCTGGGTGCTCGCGACGCGGACACCGCTCGTGATCGAGGACGTGCGCGAGGATCCACGGTTCGCCACCGACGTGGCCGAGGACACGGGCTACGTCCCGAGTGGCCTGATGGCGGCGCCGCTCCTGCACGACGAGCAGTCCCTCGGCGTGCTGGAGGTGCTCGACCGCCCGGGCGCGTCCCTCTTCAGCCTGCAGGAGATGGAGCTCCTCGGGCTGTTCGCGAATCAGGCCTCGATCGCCGTCGACCTGATGCTGAGAGCGCGGAAGGCCGGCCGGCTCCTTGATGCGGACTCCGGTGAGCTCCAGGTCGTGGCACGACTCGCGGCCGCCGTCGACAAGCTGGAGGACTCGCAGCGTGAAGCTGGCTTCCGGCTACTCGGCGAGCTCGCGGACACGCTCGGCGAGTAAGAGTTCCACCCGGTGACTGTCACCCGTTGGGTTAGAGTCACCCGCTTTCTCGCCGTCGACAGACCGCGCCAACGACTACGGAGACTCCAGCACGACCTTCCTGTAGGGAGGGGTCAGGTCTGACCCCAAAAAAAGGCCCGGGCGCCACACGGTCGCCCGGGCCTCGAATCCTTCAGCCGCAGTCGCTATTCCGCGACCGGTCCCTCGGCGACGGGACCCTCGGCGACCGGACCTTCTGCCACTGGCCCGTGAGCCTCGAAGTCCGGCTCGTCGTCGTCGTTCCGCTCAGCGACAGGACCTTCCGCGACGGGGCCTTCGGCAACTGGGCCCTCTGCTACTGGCCCGTGGGCCTCGACCTCATCCTCTGGGCGATTCGCCTCGTCCGACATTCGATGCTCCTCCTTTTCGGCGCAGGATGCGCGGTTCTGCCCAACAAGACATGGGGAACCGCCGAAATCTTCCCTGCGCGACTTCAA
>Ga0136622_10000320_pt1 | contig 19477 bp, 19 predicted proteins | sample AntDrymUQ4482106_2_FD_104803 | JGI IMG/M metagenome (GOLD analysis project Ga0136622, IMG submission 104803) | Polar desert sand microbial communities from Dry Valleys, Antarctica - metaG UQ448 (21.06) | ecosystem: Environmental > Terrestrial > Soil > Desert | place: Antarctica: Dry Valley...
CGGGGGCGGGCAGCGTAATTGCCGGGCGCGTCAGCTGAGCAGGTGAGTATCATTGCCTCATGCAACGACATTGACCTGCACTGCCTCCTGAGATTCGCCGGCTTGCCCGGCTGTCGGTCGGGTGGGCCGCACTGGCCGACACGATCCCGATCTACCCGCTGTACGCGTTGCTCTTCGCCGATGCCGGGTTGTCCGGTGCCCAGATCTCGACCTTGTTCATCATCTGGTCCGTGGTCGGCATCGTGGCCGAGGTGCCGACGGGCGCCCTTGCCGATCACTGGTCCCGTCGCGGTGCGCTGGTTGCGGCTGGCGTACTCCAAGCCGCCGGCTACGTCCTGTGGATCACCGTCCCCGGTTATCCGGCCTTTGCCATGGGCTTCGTGCTGTGGGGTCTCGGAGGCGCGCTCGGCTCCGGTGCCCTGGAGGCGCTGCTCTACGACGCAATGGCGGACGCCGACGTGCAGGAGCACTACCCGCGCATCTACGGGCGCGTCTCGTCGGTCGGTCTGCTCTCCCAGATCCCCGCAGCGGCCGCGGCGACCGTCCTGTACTCCACCGGCGGCTACGACCTGGTGGGGTGGGTGAGCGTGGCCTGTTGCTTGGGCGCGGCGTTCGTGGCGACGCGCCTGCCCGAGGTGCGCCCGATCAACGTCGGCGTGGAGTTGGACGACGCAGAGGTCGAGCCTGGCTATCTCGCGGTCCTTCGCTCTGGCCTCGGAGAGGCCGCCAGACGCCCCGCGGTCCGTGCCGCCGTCGTGGCGGTCGCCCTTCTCGGCGCGCTCGACGGCCTGGAGGAGTACTTCTCGCTGCTGGCCCGTGACTGGGGGGTCACCACCCAGATCGTCCCGCTGGCCGTGCTCGGGATCCCGCTGGCGGGTGCGGCCGGCGCGTTCTTCGGCGGGTCGGCCAGCCGGCTGCGGCCGCGTACTCTCGCCGTCGTCCTCGCAACCTCGGTGGTCGTCTTCGCAGGCGCTGGGTTGTACCACCGGCCCGTCGGTGTCATCGGGATCGCGCTGGCCTACGGCCTCTACCAGCTGGTCCTCGTCGTCACCGACACCCGGCTGCAGCAACGGATCGAGGGGTCGGCCCGAGCCACCGTCACGTCGGTTGCGGGCGTATTCACGGACGTGAGCGCGGTGTTCCTCTACGCCATCTGGGCACTCGGCCGACCCGTGCTGGTGGTGGCCATGGCGTTGGCGGTGGCGACTGCCTTGCCGTTCCTGCTGGGTCCTCGCCGCGATATCCGACGACGTCCGTCACCTGAGCATTGAGTCAGCGCACACCATCGCGCAGCGCGGCGATGACGGCGCGCGCTCCGGGGTGGTCGACCAGGTCGTCGACGAGCACCGGCAACGGGAGGCACCAGTTCGGTCGGTCGGTGGTGCCGGGCAGGTTGGGTCGGCGTTGCTCACCGACCAGGTCCTCGAGCGTGGCCGATAGCAGCACGCTCGGTGCCTGGGCCAGCAGCCGGTGCGCCGCCTGCACCACGTCCGAGCCGGCAGCGTCCTGGGGGAGGTCGATGCGCGAGAGTAGGTGCTGCAGCAGGGCACGGTGGGCGCTGGCAAGCTGTTCCTCGTCCCCCGAGCCCACGTCGCGCTGGTCGGCGACGTCCGCCCCGGACCACAGGCCGCTCACCGTCGGTAGGTCGTGGGTGGTGATGGCGGCCATCGCGCTGACCGGCCACTCCCGCGGGTGCTCCTGCTCGAACCACAGGAGCCGGTACGACAAGATCACGTGCTCGGCAAGCGTCTCGCGCACGCCCGGCTCGACCGTGCCGAGGTCCTCACCGACGACGGTGGCCTTGGCCCGGTGGCTCTCCAGGGCGACGATGTCGAGCAGATCGGCACTGGGGTAGCGAACGTACGCCCCAGCGGTCGGGGCGCCATTCTCGGGCACCCACCACAGCCGGAACAGCCCCATCACGTGGTCGATACGCAGGCCGCCGGCGCCGGCCGCGGTGGCGCGAATCGACTCGATGAACGGCTCGTACCCGCAGGCACGCAGGCGCCACGGGATGAGCGGCGGTGACCCCCAGTCCTGACCGCGGTCGTTGAAGCGGTCGGGCGGAGCACCCACGGTGACACCAGACGCGAGCTCGTCACGCCACACCCAGGCATCGGCGCCTGTACCGTCGACCCCGATCGGCAGATCCTGAAGCACGGTCAGGTCGCCGCTCGCCGCCCGCAGCTGCTCATCGAGCGCCCACTGCAACCAGGCCTGATACGAGATCTCGTCGGCGTGCTCGGCGGCGAAGCGTCCCACCGCTTCACTGTCGGGCCGCTGCAGCTCGGCGTCCCAGTCGTGGAAGTCCTGCCCGTGGATCCCTGCGAGCGCGGCCCAGATGGCGTACTCCTGCAGCGACCGACCCTGGGCGGCGCGCCACGCCTCGAACTCATCACGCCGCGCACGTGTGTCGTGGACACGGTGCAGGGCGTCGTGCTTGAGCGCGATGACGGCGTCCCGGTCGATCAGGGCGCTCGCGTTGAGCGCGCGGCCGCGCGCGGCGAAGTCGGCCAGGTCCACCTCCTCGGCGCCGGGGACGTCGGGGACGTGCAGGTACAGCGGGTTGCGGAACCGGCGGGTCGCCGGAAGGTACGGGCTGGCCTCCTGCGGGGAACCCGGCGCCACCGCGTGCAGCGGGTTGACCAAGATGAAGCCGGCGCCCTCACCCTCGGCCCACTCGCGCAAGGTGCGCAAGCAGGCGAGGTCGCCGACGCCCCAGCTGTCGCGGGAGCGCGCTGCGTACAGCTGCACCGTCAGTCCCCATGCGCGCCGGGTCTCCGGCAGCCAGCACCGGCCCGGCGAGACGATGAGCCGGCGGCTGTGACCACCGATGGTGACCTCGTGGTAGCCGAGCGGGAAGTCATCGGGCAGCACCCCGTCGACGTGCCGGATACTGCCGTCCTCACACCGGATGTCGACTGGTCCGAGACCCACGTCGCGCCCAGCCCTGGTCACGAGCGGAGCGCGCTCCTCGAGGTCGGCTGGGGGTTCACCGATGACGTCGTGCAACATCTGTACGACGTTCTTCGGCACGGTCCGCGGGCGCCCTTGGGCGTCGATCCAGTCGACGTGCACGCCGTACCCGTCAGGGGTCGCGGGGTCGTGGTCGGTGGTCACGGCAACCTCTCAGCGGCGACGACGCCAGAGCACGACCTGCTGGGCGGCGGCGCTGACCGGGACCGGCAGGTTGGGCGTCGTGGCCATCCGCAGCTCAGCGTCGGCCAGCTCGGCCTGGAGCGCGGCCACACGCTGTTGCAGGGCGAAGACCTGATGCTCGAGATGCAGCACGCGCTTGACGCCTACCAGCCCGAGTCCCTCGGCCGTGAGCTGCGCGACGTCGCGCAGCAGCTCGATGTCATGCAGCGAGTAGCGGCGGCCACCACCGGTCGTACGGCCGGGACTCACCAGACCGAGCCGGTCGTACGTCCGCAACGTCTGCGGATGCAGGCCCGACAGCTCGGCGGCCACGCTGATCACGAACACCTTGGCCTCTGGCCCGGGCGGGGTGAACTGCCCACGGACGCCTCGTGCGTGATCGGGGTGGATGGTCATGACCGCGCGGCGGAGAGGTCGGTGCGCGGGTCGCTCTCCCCGCGCGCGGCACGGAACGCCTCCAGCGCCGCACGCGCCGCAGGTGACAGCTTGGACGGCACGAAGATCTCGACGGTCACCAGCAGGTCGGCCTTGACGCCGTCATGGCGTGGTGCTCCCTTGCCGCGGGCCCGGAACGTACGCCCGTTGGGCGTGCCGGCGGGCACCTTGAGCTTGACCGGCAGCCCGTGCAGCGTCGGCACCGAGATCTCAGCACCCAACGCCGCCTCGTCGAAGGTGATCGGCACGGTGATCGTGAGGTGGTCGCCCTTGCGGCCGAACATCGTGTGCGGCGCGACGTGGACGAGGACGAAAAGGTCGCCGGACGGCCCACCGTTCTCGCCCTTGGCGCCCTTGCTCTTGAGCCGGATGCGCTGGCCGTCCTTGACGCCGGCGGGGATCCGTACCTGCATCGTGCGCGCCGACGACGCCCGACCGGAGCCGTGGCAGGTCGGGCAGGGGTCCTCGACGACCAGGCCCCGGCCGCGGCAGATGGTGCACGGTTCGGTCATCGCGAAGAGCCCGCCCGAGGCACCGGTCTGCATGCCGCTGCCCTCACAGTTGGGGCAGACCTTGGGCACGGTGCCCGCGCGGGCGCCGGTGCCGCTGCAGGAGGGGCACGGCTCGTCGCTCGTCATCCGCAGCGACACGGTCACGCCGTCGACCGCTTGCTCGAAGGAGATGCTTGCCTCTGTCTCCAGATCAGCTCCGCGGCGCGCCGGGGCGGTACGCGTGCGTGTCGCTGTACCACCACCGCCGCCGAAGAACCCGCCGAGCAGGTCGGAGATGTCGAAGTTGCCGCCCGCCGTCCCGCCCGCGGGGAAGCCGACGCCGCCACCGCGCCCGGCGAACCCGCCGCCGAACATCGAGCGTTGTTCGTCGTACTCCTTGCGCTTGTCGGGGGATGAGAGCACGGCGTGCGCCTCGGAGACGGCTTTGAACCGCTCCTCGGCCTGGGCGTTGTTGGGGTTGGAGTCGGGATGGTTGGCGCGAGCGAGCTTGCGGTAGGCCTTCTTGATGTCCTCGGCCGACGCGTCCTTCTTGACCCCGAGGATCTTGTAGAAGTCCTTGTTCATCCAGTCGTTGCTAGCCACTCGCCACCTCCCTCATCGTTCGGGTTGCCCAGCTGGGTCGGTTGCCTCGGACCCGATGCCCGCACCGGGCGCGAGCTCCGGATCGGCTTCGGGCTCTGGCTCGCCGGGCTCCAGAACCGAGACTCGGGCGGGGCGCACGATGCGCTCGCCGATGCGGTATCCGACCTGCAGGATCTTGTCGGCGGTCGGCCCGTCGACCTCGCCGGAGTATCCGTGCATGAGTGCCTCGTGGACCGTGGGGTCGAACGGGTCGCCGTCGGTGCCGAACCGCTCCAGGCCATGGGCGCCGACGCTCTGCAGCAGCGAGTCGGCCACCGCCTTGAAGCCACCGCTGAGCTCGCCGTGCTGCTCGGCTCGACCGATGTCGTCCAGGACGGGCAGCAGCGAGCTGAGCACCGAGGCGACCGCGGTGCTCCTGATCATCTCGCGGTCACGGTCGACGCGCCGCTTGTAGTTGACGTACTCGGCCTGCAGGCGTTGCAGGTCGGCGGTGCGCTCGGCTAGCTGCTGCTCGGCCGTCGGCTCCGCCGGCTCCTGCTTCGAGGGCTCCTGCTCGCCCGACTCCTGCTCGGAGTCGGGCGGAGCCGTGGAGGGCTCCTCGGAGACCTCCACGTCCTCCTCCGGCGTTGCCTCTGGGTCAGAGGTCACTTCTTGTCACCCTCGTTGCCGTCGTTGTCCTCGTCGACGATCTCGGCGTCGACGACCTCGTCGTCACCTGCGGTGGCATCGGCGTCGGCCTCGGCGCCGGGTGCGCCTTCGCCGGCAGCAGCGGCGGCCTCGTACATCGCCGCGCCCATCTTCTGACTGGACTCGCCGACCTTGGCGACCGCGCCCCGGATCGCGTCGCTGTCGGTGCCCTTCAGGGCCTCCTTGAGCGCCTCGATGTCGGTCTGCACCTCGGCCTTGACCTCGTCACCGATCTTGTCGTCATTCTCGGCGATGAACTTGTCGGTCGAGTGGACGAGGGTCTCGGCCTGGTTGCGGACCTCGACCTCCTCCTTGCGCTGGCGGTCTTCCTCGGCGTACTGCTCGGCGTCCTTGACCATGCGGTCGATGTCGTCCTTGGACAGCGCCGAACCGTTCTGCACCTGAATCTTGTTCTCCTTGCCGGTGCCACGGTCCTTGGCGGTCACGTGCACGATGCCGTTGGCGTCGATGTCGAAGGTGACCTCGATCTGCGGCACGCCGCGCGGGGCCGGCGGGATGCCGGTCAGCTCGAAGGAGCCGAGCTGGTTGTTGTTGGAGACCATCTCGCGCTCACCCTGGTAGACCTGAATCGACACCGACGGCTGGTTGTCATCAGCGGTGGTGAAGACCTCCGACCGCTTGGTCGGGATCGTGGTGTTGCGCTCGATCAGCTTGGTCATGACGCCGCCCTTGGTCTCGATGCCGAGCGACAACGGCGTGACGTCGAGCAGCAGCACGTCCTTGACCTCGCCCTTGAGCACGCCGGCCTGCAGGCTGGCGCCGACGGCGACGACCTCGTCGGGGTTGACGCCCTTGTTGGGCTCCCTGCCGCCGGTCAACGAGCGCACCAGATCAGCGACCGCCGGCATGCGGGTGGACCCACCGACGAGCACCACGTGGTCGATCTTGGCCAGGTCGATGCCGGCGTCCTTGATGACGTTCTTGAACGGCGCCCGGGTCCGCTCGAGTAGATCGGCGGTGATCCGTTCGAACTCCGCGCGGGACAGCGTCTCGTCGAGGAACACGGGGTTCTTCTCGGAGTCGACGGTGATGTAGGGCAGGTTGATCGACGTCGACTGCGAGCTCGACAGCTCGATCTTGGCGCGCTCGGCGGCCTCCCGGACACGTGGCATGGCCATCTTGTCCTTGGTGAGGTCCAGGCCCGTGTTGCTCTTGAACCGGTCGACGATCCAGTCCACGACCTTCTGGTCCCAGTCGTCACCGCCGAGGTGGTTGTCCCCACTGGTTGCCTTGACCTCCACGACTCCCTCGCCGATCTCGAGCAGCGAGACGTCGAAGGTGCCACCGCCCAGGTCGAAGACGAGGATCGTCTGGTCGGTCTCACCCTTGTCCAGCCCGTACGCCAGTGCGGCGGCGGTCGGCTCGTTGACGATGCGGCTGACGGTGAGGCCAGCGATCTCCCCGGCCTCCTTGGTTGCCTGGCGCTGGGCGTCGTTGAAGTACGCCGGGACGGTGATGACGGCGTCGGTCACGGGCTCTCCGAGGTAGGCCTCGGCGTCGCGCTTGAGCTTCTGCAGCACGAAGGCCGAGATCTGCTGGGCGGTGAAGGTCTTGCCGTCGATCTCGATGGACCAGTCGGTGCCCATGTGGCGCTTGACCGACCGGACCGTACGGTCGACGTTGGTCACGCCTTGGCGCTTGGCGACCTCTCCGGTCAGCACTTCGCCGTTCTTGGCGAAGGCGACGACGGACGGGGTCGTGCGCGCACCCTCGGCGTTGGCGATGACAGCTGGCTCGCCGCCCTCGAGTACGGCGACGACCGAGTTGGTTGTACCGAGGTCAATTCCGACCGCTCTGGCCATGGGTGTTCCTCCTGTTGTGTACGGGGCCCGGACTGGGATGTGGGTCCGTCCGGTTCGGTATCCATTGTGCCGGGGTGCCAGCACCAGATCAAATCACTTGAGTCGATCACTAGCAACTTCGCCGACCCGTCCGACATTCCCGTCATCCGCAGGTCTTGGCCTTTCCGTCCGGGGCCCTTGCCCCTCGAGCGGGCCGCGGCCTCACCTCTCCGAGGGCATCATCACCCACAGGACGATGTAGACGACGAACTGCGGACCGGGTAGCAGACAGCTGACGACGAAGATCAGCCGCATCATCGTGGGGGACATGCCGAACCGTCGAGCCAGTCCAGAACACACGCCGGCGATCCAGCGCTCGTTGGGTCGTACCAAAGTGGTAGCCATCGCAAAGCTCCAATTCTTATAGGGGTTGCTCCATGATCCAGCCTGGGGCTCTCGGCTGCCGATGTCACTAGCTGCACGCCAAGGTCAGGGACGAGCCGGGTGAGTCCCTGAGGTTCGGCGCCGAATCGCCGCGCGAGCCATCGATCTGGTGACCGGCTGGTGCAGCAGCGCTACGGGTGCGAAGTAGACCCGGCCACGCCAGCCCTTGAGTCGTACGACGGTGGTGATCCACAGCAGTCGTTGCTCGGTGTCCACGCCAACCCCGCATCGAAAGTCCAGATGGCGATCGTCGGCGCTGATCAGCGCCTCGTTGCCGCAAACCTCGTTGACGTCGAACACGTGCCGGTCCGCTGGAGGGACGCCGATCAGCTTGACGACCACCTGCCGCAAGCTCAGCAACGCAAGGACCCACCGAGGCATGGCGCGGATGTCGAACACCGCCTGCGCCCAGGCCCGCGGATCGCCAGGCACCGCCGACGGCAGCCGCAGCACAACGACCTCGGCCCAGTCGTGATCGGGCATGGCGCGAAGTGCCAGCGACCGAAGGGCGGGCTCGAAATCGTCAACCTGCATGAGAAGCTCCTGATCGCATGGTCCGGACTGACGCACACTACGTGGCCCTAGCCTCGCCGCGGGGTTACCTCGGTGAACGCTCGGCGCCGCCGAGTGGAAGCACCGCCGCGCGGTACCAGGTGCGGCGGTCGAACCAGAGCAGCCATGCCTCCCCGATCCAGCTGACAAGAGGCAGGTACGCGGTGGCGTCCCTGACGATATCGGCGACAGTCGCTGGATCTTGGCCGACAGCCACCGTCAGATGGGGGATCGGGTCTTCCACCTCACCGGCGTAGGGAGGGGCCTCCGGCCACCGGCGCGCGACGGCCTCGGTGAGCTGACTGAACGGGGCTCCGTCGTCCGGCGCGAGGTACAGCACTCCGGGGAACTCATCGAAACGGGAGAAGGTCGCCTCGAAGGCCGCGAAGCCGTTGACCAGCTCGCTGAGCTCCTGCACCACGGCGGCGATGCGGTCGAGCAGAAGGAACGGCGCGATCACCGTGACGTGTGCGGGTACGCCGGCGCGCGCCGAGTCGTCGAACTTCTCGCGCCACCGGCTCATCGCGGACTCAGCTTCTGGCACCGGAACGATGATCGCGGTCTGGCCTGCAACGAACTCCATGGATCAAGCGTCCCAGCACCAGCCTTCACCACGATGCGTCGGGGCAGACGACGCGACCACCGCCGCCTACTTCTCCGGGCTCGGCGTCGCTGCACCGAGGTTGCGACCCCGGTGCAGTGACGCCGTACCTGGTTGACCTGGTACGGCTGCGGCGGGTGGTGAGGCTGTGGCGGGTCTTCGGCGCGACTGGGCGGCAAACGGTCAGATCGGCGCGTCCTGCCCACCCGGGAGAGACTTCGACCATGTCCAACACCCCACTTCGCGCGCTCGCCCTCGTCTGCAGCCTCAAGCCGTCGCCTGCCCCGTCGAGCAGCCAGCTACTGGCCGAGCAGGTGCTCGAGCAGCTGTCCGGACACGGCGTTGAGGGTACGGTCGTGCGCGTCGTCGACCACAACGTCCTGCCGGGCGTGGAGGCCGACATGGGCGAGGGCGATGCCTGGCCCGGCATCCGCGAGCAGCTCCTCGACGCCGACATCCTCGTCTTCGCGACGCCGACCTGGATGGGTCACATGTCGAGCGTCGCCCAACGTGTCCTCGAACGGCTCGATGCCGAGCTGTCCGTCACCGACGACGAAGGACGCCCGCACCTGACCGGCAAGGTCGCCGTCGTCGCCGTCGTGGGCAACGAGGACGGCGCGCACAAGATCATCGCCGACTCGTTCCAAGCACTCAACGACGTCGGCTTCACGATCCCCGCCCAGGCCGGCACCTACTGGAATGGCGAAGCCATGTTGCCCGGCGACTACAACGACCTCGACGAGACCCCCGAAGCGGTCGCGAGCACGAACGCCACGGCCGCGAGCAACGCCGCCCATCTCGCACGGGCCCTGCGCACGCAGGTCTACCCCGCCCTCTGACCTCAGGCGGCGCGCACCGGTCGCTCACAGGGCGTAGAGGATCACCGGCAGGGCCGCCAGGGCGATACCGAGGCACAGCAGCGCCGAGTCCTCGACAGTCCACACCACCGGTTCGGCCCACGTACGGCGGTGAGCGTCAGCAAACCCCCTGGCGTCCATCGCGATCGACATCTGCGTCGCGCCGCGCAACGCCGACACCAGCAACGCGAAGGTCAGGCTCGCGGCGTACCCGAACGTCCTGACCGGGTTGCGGGACGGACCGAAACCGCGCGCACGGCGAGCACGGTCCAGCTGCTGCCACGTCTGCCCGAGCTGGTCGAACCGTTGCAGGGCGGCCGAGGTAGCGACCACGAAACGTGCCGGCAGCCCAAGCCGCTGACCGAGCTCGTCGGCGAGCCGGCTCGGGTCCACGTACACCGCGAGCACTGCTCCCGGCAGCGCCAGCACCAGGACGCGTACACCCGCCGTCAGCGCCGTGTCGACCTCGTGGCCACCGAGCAGCCAGGTCGAGTAGACCACCATGACGCTCGCCAGCATGACGACGCCGAGCCGGCCGAGCGCTGGACGAAGCGACGGCAGCAGCACGACACCGGCGAGCAGGTACGCGCCCAGCGCGACCAGGCCGATCGGCAACGACCGCACCGCGAACGAGCCAGGCACGACGAGGAGGCCCGCCGCGAGCAGCACGAGCGGGTTGGCGCGCAGGACCGCACCCCGAAGCTGGTGCTGGCGCGCCTCGGGCCGGGTCATCGAATGGCCACCCGTCCACGCTCCAGCGTGACCTCGTGGTCGCTGGCAGCGGCCAGGGCAGGGTCGTGGGAGGCGACGCCCACCGCCGCCCCGGCACGGGCAGCCGACATCGCCCAGCCCACCACCGCCGCCCACGTGTCGCGGTCCTGACCGACGGTCGGCTCGTCGAGCAGCAGCACCGGCGGCCGATGCGCCAGCGCCGCGACGATTGCGAGCCTGCGTTGCTCCCCTCCGGACAGCTGGTACGGGTTGGCGTCGGCGAGGTGGGAGAGCCCGACGGCCTCGAGGGTCTCGCCGACGTCGACCTCGACGCCGAGCCGATTGGCCGTGACGACGACCTCGTGGCAGACCCGAGAGGTGAGGAAGCCGTGCTCGGCATTCTGGGGCACCCACCCGACCTGTGCCGCCCGATCCCGTGGTCGCCACCGGTGCCAGGCTGGTTCGGGGGCAACGACCCGTCCGGCAACGGGCACCAGCAGACCGGCCAGGGCGGCGGCGAGGGTAGATTTGCCGGCTCCCGACGGCCCCGTGAACGCCGTTACCGCTGCACCGGCAAGCTCCGCGTCGACACCTCGCAGTGCGGGGGTCGTGACCGGTCCGCGCATGGTACGCGTACGCAGCTCGACGGCCAGGCTTTCGGCGCGCAACGGCAGCGGGGCGTGCCGCGGGCGCACCAACGTGGCTGGCAGGTCCAGCGGAGTCGGCGCCGGCAGGCCGGGCATCCAGACGCCGTCGCCTGCCAGCGCGGCGGGGTCCATGCACGCCAGCTCTTGCGGCGACGTGTCGGCGGTGATGTGCCCATCGGCACCGAGCACGACCACGCGGTCGACGTGCGCCAACCACGGGGCGACATGGTGCTCCACGACCAAGAGGCTCGCACCCGTCTGCGCCACGACCGCGAGGACTGCGCGGCGTACCCCCTCGGCGTTTGCCGCATCGAGCATCGAGGTGGGCTCGTCCAGCAGGAGCAGGCCCGGCTCGAGCGCGAGCACGCCGGCGAGCGCAAGTCGCTGCAGCTCGCCGCCGGACAACGCCTGGGTGGGGTGCTCCAACGCGTACGGCATCCCGATCGCCGCCAACGACTCCCGTACGCGCCGCCAGATCTCTTCGCGTGCCATTGCGGCGTTCTCCGGGCCGAAGGCGACATCACGTCCGATGCGTGCCGCCACGACCGCGTCTCCTGGATTCTGCAGCAGCAGCCCGATCCGGGCGTCGACCTCGACAGCACCGGAGACCTCACCGGGAACTGACGCGCCGAGCACCCCCGCCAGCGCCCGCAGGATCGTCGACTTGCCCGAGCCGCTCGGCCCGGTCAGGAGCAGCCGCTCCCCCGGCTCGATGGCAAGGTCCAGCCCGGTGAGTACCGGCGCACGCCGTCCGAGCGGCTGCCACCCGAAGCCGCGCAGAGCAGCTCGTGCGGGTGTCAAGAAGCGTGGCGCTGGTGGTGCTCTCGCCCCGGTCCGAACGCGTCGAGCGCTCCGGTCCTCGCGAGACCGCGGACCAGCACCCACCCACCGAGGCCGGCGACCAGCGCCCCAGACAGCGCGAAGAATCCCAGGTGCGCCAAACGGTAGCCAAGATCCCAGTCGGGGTAGTAGGAGTACCACTCGTACACCGATTCGAAGACGCCGGCGCACGCCCCGGCGAGCATCGCGACGACAAGGCCGAACCGGCGGTACAGCAGGACCGCGAGGACCAGCTCGACACCGAGGCCCTCCAGCAGCCCGGACACCAGGACCGAGAAGCCCCACTGGTTGCCCAGCATGCCCGAGACGAACGCGGCGATGACCTCGGTCGCCACAGCCGCACCCGGACGTCGTACCACCAGTCCCCCGACGACGCCGGCGATCAGCCACGGACCCCCCAGCAGACCGCCGCTGGGCGGAAAGGCGAAGACGGAGATGTTGGCGATGAGCAGGTAGAGCTGGTTCCAGCCCCAAAAGGCGACGCCGAACGCGACACCCAAGGTGGCAGCGGTGACGATGTCGATGGTGCGGTACGCCATCAGTCCACCGGGTGCGGTGGTGGTGGAGGTGGACGCGGATGGGTGGCTCATGCCGGACTCCCTTCGCCGGTACTAACCGGAGCAGGTTCTAGGGTCTGCGGCGGATCCGCACTCTCAGCGCCCGTCGTGACGGCGCTCCCCTGTCGTGGACCTCCAGCCTACACGCCGAACCGGCGTCAGGCGACCTGCCGACCAGCCGCCCAGGTGGACGCGACGAGCGGCACCCCCGGGCGGTAGGCCAGGTGCAGGTACGTCGGCGCCTCGAGGACGGCGAAGTCGGCGCGTGCACCGACGGTGAGGTGGCCGACGTCGCCCCGGGCCAGCGACGCGGCACCGCCCCGGGTCGCCGACCACATCGCCTCAGCAGGGGTCATCTGCATCTCGCGCACGGCCAGCGCGATGCACAGCGGCATCGAGCTCGTATAGCTGCTGCCGGGGTTGCAGTCGGTCGCAAGTGCGACCGTCACGCCGGCGTCCAGGAGCCGTCGCGCATCGGGGTACGGCGAGCGGGTGGAGAACTCCACTCCTGGCAACAGTCCCGCGACCACGCCCGAAGCGGCCAGCGCGTCGACGTCGGCGTCGGTGAGGTAGGTGCAGTGGTCGACCGCCGCGGCGCCCAGCTCGCAGGCCAGCTGCACGCCGGGCCCGTGGCCGAGCTGGTTGGCGTGCAGGCGCATGCCGAGACCAACCGCGCGACCGGCCTCGAGCACGGTGCGGGCTTGATCGACGTCGAACGCCCCGACCTCGCAGAACGCGTCGATCCACCGCGCATGCGCGGCGCATGCGGTCAGCATCGGCCCCGTCACCAGGTCGACGTACGCGGCGGGGTCGTCGGCGTACTCCTGCGGCACGACGTGGGCACCGAGGAACGTGGTCTCGCGCGTCACTGCCGCCGCCAGGGCGAGGGCGCGGGCCTCGTCGGCGACCGTGAGGCCGTAACCGCTCTTGATCTCAACGGTCGTCGTACCCTGCCGCGCCATCTCCGCGACGTGGCGTGACAGCTGGGCGGCGAGCTGCTCGTCACCGGCCGCACGGGTCGCGGCGACCGTCGCCCGGATCCCGCCGGCGGAGTATGTCTCGCCCGCCATGCGCGCCGCGAACTCCGCGGACCGGTCACCGGCGAAGACGAGGTGGCTGTGGGAGTCCACGAAGCCGGGGATCACACTGCGGCCGGCGGCGTCGACTGCTTGGTCGGCTGCCGGGGCACCGACGGCGTCTCCTACCCACCGGACCGTGCCGGCGTCAACGACGAACGCCGCGCCGCGGAGCACGCCGAGCGGCGAGCCGTCACCGACCTGTGGATCGCCGGTGACCAGCTCGCCGATCCCGGTCACCAGAAGGCTCATCGGGCACGTCTCCAGCACTCGTCGATCGCGGCAGCCAGCTCGGCCGGGACGTCCTCGCCCGAGGCGTACGTCCCGTCCGAGACGAGCCGCTCGCCGGCAACCACCACGTCCCGTACGTCGGCAGCCCCGGCGGCGAAGACGAGCGCGTCCAGTCCCACGGGTGCTCCGGCCAGGCGTACCGAGTCCCAGGCGACGTGCACCAGGTCGGCGCGCGCACCGGGCTCGATGGTCCCGGCACCGCCGAAGCCCAACGAGGCGTGTGCGGTGCCCGTACCGGCTGCCAGCAGCGCGGGCGCGGGCCACGAGCTGCGGCGCCCCGAGACGAGCCGCTCGTCGAGCTCCACCGCACGCATCTCCTCGAGCAGGTCGACGACGGCGTGGCTATCGGTGCCGAGGGTCAGGCGAGCACCGCCGGCGCGCAGCGCCACCGACGGGCCGACGCCGTCAGCGAGGTCGCGCTCGGTGGTGGGACAGAAGCAGACGTACGCGCCCGCGGCACCCAAGATCGTGACGTCGCCGTCGGTGAGGTGGGTGGCATGCACCGCAGTCGTGGCGGGGCCCCAGACACCCGCCGCGGCCAGCAGCGCCGTCGGTGTCGTGCCGTGCCGCGCCAGGCACGCAGCGTTCTCGGCCGGCTGCTCGGACAGGTGGACGTGCAGCGGTGCCTCGTGCTCGCGCGCCCAGTCGGCGACGACTGGCAACTGGTCGGCCGGCACGGCGCGTACCGAGTGGATCGCGGCCCCGATCGTGACATCGGAGGCACCGGCGTAGCGAGCGTGCAGGGCCGAGACGCGAGCAGCCCACCGATCGGCGTCACCATCGCTGAAGCGGCGTTGGACGGCGGTCGGGGGTTCGTCGAAGCCGGCCGCGAGGTAGCAGGTGTCCAGCAGTGCGATGGTGATGCCAGCGTCGCGGGCGGCCTCGACCAATGCCTCGGCCATCGCGTTCGGGTCGTCGTACGGGGTGCCGTCCGGGCCGTGATGCAGGTAGTGGAACTCCCCGACGCAGGTGATGCCGGCCAGAGCCATCTCGCGGTACACCGCCCGAGCCAGGCGGTGCATGAGCTCGGGATCGAGCACGGCGGCGAGCGCGTACATCTGCTCGCGCCACGACCAGAAGCTGTCACCGCCGTTGGTCCGTCCGCGCAGGGCTCGGTGGAAGGCATGGCTGTGGCAGTTGGCGAGCCCGCCGACGACGAGGCCGTCGAGGACGGTCAACCCTGCCGCTGGGACGGCGCCCGCATCGACGCCGGTGATCCGGCCCGCGGCGACATCGACCCGCACGGCCCGCTCGATCCTCAGATCGGCGCCGACTGCCGCGTGGGCACACCAGAAGCCGGTCACGCCGCGGCCAGGTGCGCCAGGACGTCGGCCAGCGCGCGTACTCCGGCGAGACAGTCGTCCGGGTCGGCATGCTCGTACGGCGAGTGCGACACCCCGGTCGGGTTGCGGACGAAGAGCATCACGGTCGGCACACCGTGCTGCGACAGCACACCGGCATCGTGCCCCGCGCCCGTCGGCAGCACCGGCGCCCCGCCGAGCAGGGCGGCGGCGGCGTCGCGCAGCGCGGTGTCGAAGGAGACCGCAGCGCTGACGGACTCGGGAGTGACGTCCAGTCCCGTGCCGTCGCGGCGACTCATCCCGCGCGCCTGGAGGGTGATGGCCTCTACGAGGGCGACGAGGCTCGCCTCGTCGGGGGCACGCGCATCCAGCCAGGCGCGTACCGACGACGGGATCGCGTTGGTGCCTCCGGGCAGCACCTCGACCCGCCCGAAGGTCGCCCGCGCACCCGCCTCGCGTGCGTGTTCGTCGGCTGCCAGCACCGCCGCGGCGAAGGCGAGCATCGGGTCGCGCCGGTCCTGCATCAGCGTCGTGCCGGCGTGGTTGGCCTCGCCGGTGAAGTCGAGGCGGAAGCGCCCGTGCGGCCAGATCGCCGACGCGACCCCGACGGCAGCGTCCATGTCGGCGAGTCCGCGACCCTGCTCGACGTGCAGCTCCACGAAGGCGCTGACCCGATCCAGGATGTCGGGGCGGGCGCGGACAGCGGCGAGGTCGCGGCCGCGCGCACTGAGGACCTCGGCGAGGCTCAACCCGTCGCGGTCGCGCATACCGAGCGCGGCATCGGGCGCGAGCGAGCCGGTCATCAGCCGAGAGCCCGCGCACGCGATGCCGAAGCGCGAGCCTTCCTCGTCGCTGAAACCGGCCACGACGACCGGGCGGTCGAGCCGCACGCCGCGCTCGGCCAGCAGATCCAGCGCGGCGAACGCACTCACCACGCCGAGCGGGCCGTCGTAGGCGCCGCCGTCGGGCACCGAGTCCAGGTGCGACCCGACGAGCACGGCGTCGCCGCGCCCCGCCAGCTCTGCGTCCGCGGGCCAGGCGAGCTGGTTGCCGTTGCCGTCGTCGGTGAGCTCCAAGCCCCGCGCGGCGGCCTCTCCCGCGAACCACTCCCGCAGCAGGAGGTCTGCGTCGCTCCACGCGTACCGGTGGTAGCCGCCGGTGGACCTGTCCCGTCCGATCGGCTCCAGCTCGTCCCACATGCGGACGAACTCCCGCTCATGTGCACGCCCGGACTGCCCGTGCGTCTCCGGCTGCGGGTCCATAGAGCCATGATGGCGCAGACTGGCCCCGTGGCCGAGTTCAGCGATGTCGTACGTCGAAGGCGGATGGTTCGCGCCTACCGCGATGACCCCGTTCATCCGGGCGTCGTGGACCGACTGCTCGAGCACGCGGTCCACGCCCCCAGCGCAGGATTCAGCCAGGGCTGGGCGTTCCTCCTGCTCGACGGCGACGAGGATCGCGACCGGTTCTGGCACGCGGCCTCCCCCGCCCCACAGGAGCCAACGGAGGCCGACATAGAGTCGCGCTGGCTGCGCGGAATGCGCGCGGCTCCGGTGTTGATCGTGCCGTTGGCCAGCAAGGACGCCTACCTCGACCGGTACGCAGAGCCGGACAAGGGCTGGACCGATCGCGACGAGTCCCGGTGGCCCGTGCCGTACTGGGACATCGACACGGGCATGGCATCGCTGCTGATCCTGCTCAGCGCGGTCGACCAGGGGCTCGCGGCCTGCTTCTTCGGCATTCCGCCCGAGCGGCTCGACGCGTTTCGGGCCGCGTTCGGCGTGCCGCCGACGCACCACCCGATCGGCGCCATCACCGTCGGGTACGCCGCACCCGACCACGTACCGTCCTCGCGCCGGCGTGGACGCAAGCCGGTGGACGACGTCGTCCACCGAGGCCGCTGGTAGGCGGATCGACGCCACGGAACGGTAACCCAGGTTTACACCGCAGCCTCCGGGGTTCAGACTTCACCCATGCGCCGACCCTGCTCCTGGCGGTGGCCGGCGTGCTGCCGCTGAGCCTCTCCCTGCCCAGCCCCGCAGCAGCGGACACACCCGGGCCGGCGCATGGACCGGCGCAACAGTCGTTCATCCCCGCGCTGCTGCTCAGCGTGCTGCAGCCCGACCTCGCCCCGCCTGGCACCAACAACTTCCGGTGCCGACCCACCGCACGCCACCCGCGGCCGATCGTGCTCGTCCACGGCACCGGGGCCAACGCATACGACAGCTGGGCGGGCTGGTCGGGAAGACTGAGGTCCGACGGTTACTGCGTGTTCGCGCTCAACTACGGCGGGCAGCGCGGGACGGCCTTTCGCGGCCTGACCGGCATTGCGGACTCGGCCCGCGAGCTCGACCGCTTCGTCGACAAGGTGCTCGACCGGACGCGTGCACCGAAGGTGGACCTGGTGGGGCACTCCCAGGGCGCGATGATGCCGCGCTACTACCTGAAGAACCTCGGCGGCGGTTCGAAGGTACGCAGCCTCACCGGCCTAGCTCCGTCCAACTACGGGACCGACGCCAACGGCACGTTCCCGCTGCTCAAGGTCATCTCGTCGTTGCTGCCCGTCGGCAGCGCGGTGCTGGACCTGTCGTGCAAGGCCTGCAAGCAGCAGCGGGAGGGGGTCGCGGTTCCTGCGGCGCCTCAACGCCGGCGGCGACACGGTCAGCGGCGTGCGGTACACGGTGGTCGCGACCGAGTTCGACGAGGTCGTCACCCCGTACACCAACGGTTTCCTGCGCGACCAGCGCGACGCTGCCAAGCGAGTCCGCAACATCACGATCCAGGACATCTGCAAGGACAACCGCGTCGAACACCTCGGGATCGTGTACGACCCGGTCGCGCTGCGCCTGGTCCGCAACGCTCTGGACCCTTCCACCGCGAAGCGTCCCAACTGTGAGACCTCGCTGCTCCCGCCTCTGCTCTAGGCTCCCAGGCGGGCGACCATGGCCGCTGTCACCGCCGCGACCAGCGCGGGCGTGGCTTTCTTGAGCCGAGCACTCGCAGCCCCGACCCGTTGCCGTGGGTGGTCTCAGGGAGGATGTGTCCATGACCCCCGTGCGCACACCCGACCCGAACCCAGGCTGGCTGTCCGACCACGAGCTCGACGAGGTACGCGCCCGTGTGCCGATGCTCTACGTCGAAGCCGTTCCCGTCCGCGTCGAGCCGTCCGGCCGGGTGATGGAGATAGGTCTGCTCCTGCGCGCGTCGTCGGCGGGGGCGATGAGCCGTACTCTCGTCGCCGGCCGGGTCATGCACGGCGAGCAGGTACGCGACGCGCTGATGCGGCACCTGGAGAAGGACCTCGGACCCAATGCGTTCCCCCAGCTGCCGACCAGCACGGTGCCGTTCGCGGTGACGGAGTACTTCCCGTGGCCGGGCGTCACCACCTTCTCCGACACCCGCCAGCACGCGGTGTCGCTGGCCTACGTGGTGCCGGTCACCGGTGAGTGCCAGCCGCGCCAGGACGCGCTCGAGCTGACCTGGCTGTCACCGCAGGATGCGGCGAGCCCTGCGATCACCGCGGAGCTCGAAGGTGGTCGCGGAGCGCTGCTGCGTCAGGGCCTCGCCTCCGTCGGCTGCCTGCCGTAGCCGGGCGCTACCTCCGCCCCTGTCGTCCCTGCCCCGTGCCGGTCACACGCGTACCAGGTTCTCCTGGTACGGCATCAGTGCACCGGGGTTGCAACCTAGGAGAAGTGCGCTCGTACCAGGAGAACCTGGTGCAGCTGGGCGGACCGGCTCAGGACTGCCGCATGGGAATCGGTATGTCGTGGTCGGCGGCGACCTCCTCGGCGCGCTCGTACCCTGCGTCGACGTGGCGGATGACACCCGTGGCGGGGTCGTTGGTCAGCACCCGCTCGGCCTTCTGCGCCGCCAGCTCGGTGCCGTCGACGACGACCACCTGGCCGGCGTGGATGGAGCGGCCGATGCCCACCCCGCCGCCGTGATGGATCGAGACCCAGGTCGCGCCCGAGGCGACGTTGACCATGGCGTTGAGAAGGGGCCAGTCCGCGATCGCGTCGGAGCCGTCGAGCATGGCCTCGGTCTCGCGGTACGGCGAGGCGACCGACCCGCAGTCGAGGTGGTCGCGCCCGATGACCAGCGGTGCGTCGACCTTCCCGTGGGCGACGAGGTCGTTGAATACGAGTCCCGCTGCGTGCCGTTCACCGTGGCCGAGCCAGCAGATCCGCGCCGGCAGGCCCTGGAACTGCACCTGGTCCTGCGCCTTGCCGATCCAGCGGGCCAGACGTGCGTTGTCGGGGAACAGGTCGAGCACGGCCTTGTCGGTGGCGTCGATGTCGGCTGGGTTGCCCGACAGCGCGGCCCAGCGGAACGGTCCCTTGCCCTCGCAGAACAGCGGGCGGATGTACGCCGGCACAAAACCTGGATAGTCGAACGCGCGACCGAACCCGCCGGCAGCCGCCTC
>Ga0136622_10000322_pt1 | contig 19422 bp, 18 predicted proteins | sample AntDrymUQ4482106_2_FD_104803 | JGI IMG/M metagenome (GOLD analysis project Ga0136622, IMG submission 104803) | Polar desert sand microbial communities from Dry Valleys, Antarctica - metaG UQ448 (21.06) | ecosystem: Environmental > Terrestrial > Soil > Desert | place: Antarctica: Dry Valley...
ACCCGGACTTCACGTGGGAGCGGACCGACAAGGCCGACATTCTGCGCGAGGCCGCTGGCCTCAGCGAGGGCGCGGCGGCGCCCGCCTAGCCTGGTCGGTTCCGCGCTCGGGCTAGATGCTGCTTCGCACCTGCCAGGGGCAGGCCTCGTCCTCGGTCAGGGCGAGGGTCCAATAGAGGCGCCGCGTGCGCCTGATGCGCGGAAACCATGCAGGGAGCGTGTGGAGCGGCCGGTCTCCTGCGAGGTCCGTGCGCAACTTCACGTGGACCCTCACCGTGGGCGGATTGGTCTGCTCCCGCAGGTCGAGCAGGCGGATGCCGCGCAGCCGCAGATCCGCCGGGACCCCGCCGCTGAGCAGCTTGGCGGTCACCGCAGCAGAGGCGACCTCGCGCAGGGCTGCCTCGCCCTCGTGTCGCGCCGCGGTCCACGCGGCCACGATGCGTCCTACGCAGGGCCTCGATCACCATCGGGGAGAAGCGGGGGTCCACCAGCCCAAGGTCGGCGGCGGCGATGGCGGCGGGGTCCTCCTCGTCGCGCAGGTCGCGAGCCCGTGCGGGCTCGCGACGCTTGCCCGCTCGGCCGACGCCAGCTCCGAGATCGCGGTGTCGCGCAGCCGCGAGCGATCGTCCCACGGGCCCGCCAGCAGCGGCGACTCCAGGTTGTGCGTGCCGGAGGCGCCCGGCTCGACCTTGGCGAGTGACCAGCTGCCGCCGGAGGCGCCCGTGGCGAGCTCGGCGCGCTGGCCGGCCCTGCGGGCGAAGCGCCATCGAAAGAAAGCGAGAAAGAGCACAGACGACACGGCCAGCGCCGCCGCGGCCAGAAACAACACGTCCCCGGAGCTCATCGCGCCAAGGGTAGGTGTCACATCGCACCCGCCGCGCTGTTGGCAGTACGTGGGACGACTCGCCACGTCAAGCGCGCCGGGCCTGGATGGCCCGCGCTTCCGGCGGTTCCCTATTTGGCAAGCGCGCCGGCCGGTGCAGGGCGAGTCGCACCGGCCGCGCGCGATCCGCTGCTGTTCGCACACGATCCACTACTTCGGGCCCGACCCCGTGTTCCACCGGTCACTGTCGTAGTCTGACCGTAGGAGAACCATGGGAATGCGTCTTGCCAACGCCGCGCTGAAACTCCAGAGCGACGAACGGCTGGTCAAGCTCGCCCGCGAAGCACACGAGCCCGCCTTCGAGGCGATCGTGGAGCGCTACCGCGGCCCACTCGAGCGCTACGCGGCACGCATGGCCGGCCCGTGCCGGGCCGAGGACCTCGTCCAGCACGCCTTCACCCGGCTCTACCTGTTCCTGTGCGAGGACGAGCGCAGCCTGGTGCTGGGCCCCTGGCTGTACCGGGTCACGCGCAACGCGGCGATCAATGCCGCGCGCGAGCGCACCCACGAGGAGATCTCCGAGAACTACGACGGCGTCCCCCAACCGCCCCAGGTGGCCGAGCAGCGCGCCCACCTCAGGCTGGTGATGGGTGGGCTCGCCGACCTTCCCGAGCGCCAGCGTGTGGCGATGGTCCGGCGCGAGCTGGAGGGGCGTTCATACGAGGAGGTGGCCGAAGAGCTCGGCGTCTCCGGCGTGGGCGCGCGCCAGCTGGTGAGCCGCGCCCGCATCCGGCTGCGCGACACCGCGGGACTCTTGATCCCGCTGCCGTTGCTGCGCCTGGGGGACCTCGGCGCCGCGAGCGGGGCCGGCGCCGCGGCGAGCGGAGCGGGTGCCGCGGCGGCCGGCGGGGCCGGCGGGGCCGGTGCGGGCGGAGGCACTCTCACCCTGGTCGCCGCCGCGGGGAACGGCAGCGCGGCCCAGACGATCGGCGCCGTGGTGGCGGTCACCGCGGCCGTGGGCGCCTCGGGCGCGGCCGTCGCTCCGCACACCGACACCTCGCGGCAGGCTCCCGCAAAGGCGCCGGTCACGCGCTCTGCGCCGGTGAAGCCCACCGTGAGCCAGGTGATCCGCCGGCCCGCCCTCGCGGCGGAAGCCGCCCCGGTCGTCCCGGCGGTCACACGCGCGCCGGAGCCTGTCGCGCCGGTGCCGGTGGACGGCGAGGTCGACGCGCCCGCCACCGACCTCCCCAACGATGAGGTGGAGCCCACCGACGTCGACTTCAGCGACGACGGTGGGGCGCTGGTCGTGCGGCCCGAGGAGCCGGACTCGGCCCCGGCGCCCACCGAGCCGGTGGTCGAGGGGGCCTCACCTGGCGCCCCGGCCGTCGAGGCGCCCCCGCCCGGCGCGTCCACGGGCACGCAGGAGCCGCCGCCCCAGCGCGTTCGGCCGCGCTAGTCCTTCGGTCGCTCCTCCGGCGGTCGCGCCCGGAAGAGCTTCACCTCTCCGTCCACTCCCTTGATCCGCCGCCCGCCGGCGAAGGAGAAGCGGAAGTCGCGCTGCACGGCGTCCTTGACCTCGCCGGCCACCAGCACGGTGCCCGGCCTTGCGATGCCGGTGATGCGGCTGGCCAGGTTCACCGGGCGCCCGAACCAGTCGCCGGCCCGCGAGAGCGCCTCGCCCCGCGCCAGCCCGGCGCACAACTGGGGGAAGCCCTCGCCCTCGGCGTCGGCCGCGTCCACGATCGCCAGCGCAGCGGCCAGCAGCTCATCGGTATCGCTGGACTGGAGCAGCACGGCGTCGCCCATGGTCTTGATCAGCCGCACCGGGGACTCGGCCACATCGCCCGCCAGCTCCTCGAGCCGGTCGGCCACCGCGCCCAGCTCGGCGGGCGCCACGCTCTCCCCGAGCTTGGTGAAGTCCACCAGATCGGCGAAGCACACCGCCACCTCCTCGGAGTTGGCCAGCCGGCCCTCGGCCAGCGCCGTGCCCTCCACGGCCACTTGATCGATCAGGCTGCGCTGCTGCAGGAGCAGCACGTGCTCGAGCATCGGACCGAGCATCGGCGTGAGGCCTCGGGCCGCCTCCGCGTAGCGCAGCGCAAGGCTCAGCTCGTCGTCGCCGGGCTGCTGGTAGGTCTCGCGGAACACCTCGCCTATGGCTGCGGCCACGCCGTACATCGAGCGCCCCATCACGCGGCTGAGCTCGAGGATGCGATTGTCGTCGAGCCCCGCGTCGCGAAATGCCTTCACGCGCTCCGCGGCCTCCAGGTCGGCGTCGGTGAATGCGCGTTCGGAGGGGTCGCCCAGTGCCATGCCGAGCGCCCGCCACAGGCGCTGCAGGAAGTCCGGGTCCAGCCCGCTGGCCTCGGCGATATCGCTCTCGGTGTGTTGCGGCACCCCGCCGCCCAGCACGCGCTCAACCTCAACTAGGGGCAGCCGACCGTCCCGCGCGGCGTCGCGCAGCTCATCGAGCCCGTACCCGTCGCTTGCGAGCCGTTCGAGCAGCTCCAGCCGCGCGTCGCGGGCGGGTCCGTCGAGGCTGTCGAGCAGCCCCTCTGCCTGGAAGTCGATGGACATGGTCGATTCGCCGGCGCGTAGCCTACGACGGGTGACCGAAACGGGTTCAGCGGAGCTGCGAGACGACTACGAGCAGCGCTATGACTCGGGGGAGGGGGACCCGGCTCGCTTCGGCCGGTGGCGCGCCCTGTGCGCCGAGGGCAAGGCCGACCACGTGGCCGAGCTGGTGCGGGCGCTGCCCGAGCCTCCGGCTCTCGTGCTGGAAGTGGGCTGCGGCGACGGCGGCCTGCTCTCGGCCGTGGCCGCGCGCCGGGTGGGGAAGCGCCGGGAGGGTGTGGACATCTCGGCGCGCGCCGTGGAGCTGGCGGCCCAGCGCTCCGAGATCGCCTCCGTTCAGCGCTTCGACGGAGCCACCCTGCCCTACGGCGATGCGGCCTTCCAGCTCGGCGTGCTCTCACACGTGCTCGAGCACGTTCCCGATCCGGCGCCGTTGCTCGCGGAGACCGCCCGGGTATGCCGCGCCGTGGTGGTCGAGGTGCCGCTGGAGGACAACCGGTCGGCCTCGCGGGGCTCCGCCGCACGCGGGCGCGCGAAGCTCGGCCACCTGCACCGTTTCTCGCGTGGGGACGTGCGCGAGTTGGCCGCCTGGACAGGCCTCCGGGTAGCTCGCGAGCTGGCCGACCCTCTTCCCGCCGCGATCCACACGTTCTGGGCCGACGGTTTCGCGGCACGGAGCACCGCGCGCGCGAAGGCGACGGTCCGCCGTGGCCTGTTCGTGGCGGCCCCTGCGATCGCCGAGCGCTCCTTCACGGTGCATTACGCCTGCCTGCTGGTGCCTTGAGCGGCGTCCGGGCAGCGCCCTAACTTCACACCGTGATCGCCAAGGTCGAGCCGCTCACCACTGCGCGTAGCCTTCGCGGCCCGTTCGACTACCTGCTGGGTGCCGCCCACGGCGATGTCGGGGTGGGGTCCATGCTCGTCGTGCCGTTCGGGCCGCGGCGGATCCTCGGTGTGGTGGTGGAGGTGGCGGAGGCCAGCGACCTGCCTCCGGAGCGCCTGGCGGAGCCGCTCTCGGCCCTGGAGGCCAATGTCCCACCCGACCTCGTCCGGCTCGGCCTGTGGGTGGCGGAGGAGTACGTGTCCACCCCGGCACGCGGCCTGGCGCTCGTGCTCCCGCCCGGCACAGGCACTGGTGCGGGCAGGCGCACGGCCGCGAGGCGGTCGCTCGTAGCCGGGCTGACCGATGCCGGCCGGGCGGCGCTCGGCGGCGCGGAGCGGCTTTCCGATGGGCAACGCTCGGCGCTGGAAGCGCTGGTGGGTTCCCCCCTGCGGGTGAGTGCCCTGGCGGAGGCGGGCGGCTGCGATCACGCCGGCGCCCGGCGCCTGGAGCGGCGCGGACTGGTGTCGCTGCAGCGCACGATCGAGCCTCCGCGCAGGCCCGAGGTACGGGCAGTCGGGGCACTTCGCCGCGTCGAGCACCCCACCGCCGCGCAGGAGGCCGCTCTGGCCCAGGTGCTGGGCGCGATGGACGCGGGAACCGACGCCTCGGGTCGCCGCCTCCTGCTGCATGGCGTCACCGGGTCGGGCAAGACCGAGGTCTATCTGCGCGCGGTGCAGGCGGCGCTTCAGCGCGGCCAGAGCGCGATCGTGCTCGTGCCCGAGATCGCGCTCACGCCGCAGACGGCGGCTCGCTTCGTGCAGCGCTTCGGTGACACCGTGGCGATCCTGCACTCCCAGCTGTCGGCGCGCGAGCGCTTCGATGAGTGGTCGCGGCTGCGCTCGGGTGCGGCGAAGGTCTGCGTGGGGCCGCGCTCGGCGGTGTTCGCTCCACTGAGTGACGTCGGGCTGATCGTGGTCGACGAGGAGCACGACAGCTCCTACAAGCAGGAGGGCGATCCCCGCTACGACGCCCGGCGGGTGGCCGAGCGCCGCGCCGCGGCATGCGGCGCCGTGCTGCTGGCCGGGAGCGCCACGCCCCGTCCCGAGACGGTGCTTCATCACCGCCGGATCGAGCTGCGCGAGCGCGTGGACGGCCGCGGCCTCCCGCCCGTCCAGGTGGTGGGGATGGCGGGGATCCAGGATCCGCTGCACCCGGCGTCGCGCGACGCGCTGGAGGAGGTCCGCCGGCGCGGCGAGAAGGCGATCGTGCTGCTCAACCGCCGTGGCTGGTCGAACTTCCTCGCCTGTGGCGAGTGCGGGCGCACGTGGGACTGTCCCTCGTGCGACGTGACGCTGGTGCTCCACCGGGGGGCCGCGCGGATGTCATGCCACCACTGCGGCCACGCCGAGGGGGTGCCGCGGCACTGCCCGGATTGCGGGTCGGTCTCGGTGGCCCGCCATGGAATTGGCACCGAGCAGCTGGGGTCCGAGCTGTTCGAGCTCGTGTCGCCGCTGCCGGTGTTCCGGCTCGATACCGACACCTCCGCGTCCGCCGGCGTGGCCGCCACGCTGGAGCGCTTCGACCGCGCCGAGTCGGGCGTGCTCGTGGGTACCCAGATGGTGGCCAAGGGCCACGACTTCCCCGACGTGACCCTCGGAGTGGTCCTCGACGCCGATGCCACGCTTCGCTTCCCAGACTTCAGGGCGGAGGAGCGCACCTTCGCCCTGGTGGCCCAGCTGGCGGGGCGCAGTGGCCGCGGCGAGCGCGGGGGCAGGGTGATCGTGCAGGCGCTGGACCCCACGGCTCGCGCGCTCGGCTACGCCGCCCGCCACGACAGCGACGGCTTCCTCGAAGGCGAGCTGGCGCGCCGCGCGATGCTCAGCTACCCGCCCCACGGACATCTGATTCGGGTGGTCTGCTCGTGCGAGGAGCCCGGTCCCGAAGGCGCGGCGGCAGAGGCGATCAAAGCCGCCATCCACGTGGCCGGCGCCTCAATGCTGGGTCCGGCGCCACTGTTTCGCCGCCAGGGACGCGACCGGGCCCAGCTGGTGATCCGCGCTCGGACGGACGGCGGGCCGGCGCGGGCGGAGGTGATCGACGCCGTCAGGCGGGCGGTGGAAGCGGTGGCGGGCGACCGGGCACACGGGGCGGTGGCGTTTGCCGTCGACGTCGACCCGCAGTGAGCGTGGGTCCAGTGCCGGCGGGCGTGTAGGCGCTCAGGCGGCGTAGCGCTGAGCGGCCCGCGCCTGGCGCTTCGCCGCCTCCACCTCACGGTCCTTGGGCGGCGCCACCGCCACCAGGTCCTCCAAGAGGTGGGCCGTCACGTGGGCGATCTCGTCCACGGCGCGGTCGAAAGCCTCGGCGTTGGCCTTGGACGGCTTGGTCGAGCCGCTCACCTTACGCACGTATTGCAACGCCGCGGCCCGGATCTCCTCGTTGTGGGCTGGGGGGTCGAAGTTGTGGAGCGTTCGAATGTTTCGGCACATGAGACCAGCGTACCGCCGGCGTGGCGGCCGCCCTGCCGGCGTCCTACACTTGCCTGGATGTCCGAGGAGTACGACCACGAGCTCGAGGAGCGCGAGGAGCAGGTAGAGGACACCGAGCCCGCGCTCGATCCCGAGCTCGAGGCCCGGCGGCGGGCGGCCATGTCGTTCATCCGCCGCCTGGGTGACCCGGTGCTCAAGAGCCGTGCGACCCCCGTGGACCGCTTCGACGACTCGCTCCGCGGCCAGGTGGCGCGGATGGCGGGCATCATGGGCGACGCCATCGGAGTGGGGCTCGCGGCGCCGCAGCTGGGAATCTCACAGCGCCTGCTGGTCTACCGCGTCGGCCCCGACGCCCCGGTGATCGCCCTCGCCAACCCCGAGCTGGAGTGGACGGGCAAGGAGGAGGAGATCCTCGAGGAGGGCTGCCTCTCGATCCCCGGTGTGACCGTGGACGTCGAGCGCCCCATCTACGTGCGCGTGCGCGCCCAGGACGAGGAGGGTGAGGAGCGGCTGATCGAGGCCTCCGGTCTCGAGGCGCGCGTGATCCAGCACGAGATGGATCACCTCGACGGGGTGCTGATCCTCGACCGCACCACGCGCGACCAGAAGCGCCAGGCCATGAAGGCCCTGCGCGAGGCCGAGCGCGAGCGGGCCGAGCAGGCCGCTTAGCCGGCCTAGCGCTTCTTGGCGGGCCTCCTCGCGGCGGGCTTCCTCGCGGCGGGCTTCCTCGCGGCGGGCTTCCTCGCGGTCTTCTTGGCGGCCGTCTTCTTGGCAACGGGCTTCCTCGCGGCGGGCTTGGCCTTCTTGGCCTTGCTGCCTCCGACGCCGGCGCGGGTGGCCGCCGCCTTGCCGGCGGACTTCACAGCGCTGCCAGCAGACTTGGCGGCAGAGACTGCTGTCGTCCCGGCGGACTTGGCACTCGACTTTCCGGCCTTGCCGCTCTTGGCGGCGTCCTTGCGCTTACGAGTGGCTGCTGCCTTCTTCGCGGCCGCCGAGCGGTCCGCCTTGGTGCGTTGGGCCATGTGCACTCTCCTGGTCGTGGCTGGATGCGAGTGGCCGCGATCCTTTCAGGTTTGGCGCGCGCGGACTCAATCGCGCTCGAGGCGCTCGTAAGCGGGCAGCGTCAGGAACTCCACGAACCGGTCGTTCCCTGAGAGCGCAACCTCCTCGAAGATCTCTCGCGAGAGCTTCGGGCGACCCTCCTTCTCGAACCATTCGTCGTCGCCGATCTCCTCGCGGATCTTCTCCAGCTCGGAGGTGGCGATGTCCGAGACCAGCTCCGGGGTGATCGACCGGCCGTCGTCCAGCTGCGCGCCGTGGCGGATCCACTGCCACACCTGGGAGCGTGAGATCTCGGCCGTGGCTGCGTCCTCCATCAGGCCGTAGATCCCCGCGGCGCCGTTGCCGCGGAGCCACGAGGAGATGTACTGGATGCCCACGTTTACGTTGGAGCGCAGGCCGGCCTCGGTGATCTCGCCCTCGGTCTTGTCGAGCGCGAGGAGCTCGGCGGCGGACACCTGCACGTCGTCGCGCTGGCGGTCGACCTGGTTGTCGTTGTCGCCCATCACCTTGCTCATCTCCTCCAGCGCGGGCTCCACGGAGTCGGGGTGGGCCACCCACGTGCCGTCGAATCCGGCGCCCGCTTCGCGCTGCTTGTCGGAGCGCACGGCGTCCAGCGCGCGCTGAGCGGCCTCCTCGTCGGTGCGAGAGGGAATCACTGCGGACATGCCGCCCATCGCGTGCGCGCCGCGCCGGTGACAGGTTTTCACCAGCAGCTCGGAGTAGGCGTGCATGAAGGGCACGGTCATCGTCACCGAGGAGCGGTCGGGAGTCACGTACTCGGGCCGGTGACGGAAGCGCTTGATCGCGCTGAAGATGTAGTCCCACCGGCCGGCGTTGAGCCCGGCCGAGTGCTCGCGCAGCTCGTACAGGATCTCGTCCATCTCGAAGGCGGCGGGCAGCGTCTCGATCAGCACGGTGCCGCGGGCGGTGCCGCGGTCCAGGCCGAGGTGGTCCTCGGCGAGGTTGAAGGCGTCGTTCCACATTCGCGCCTCGAGGCGGGACTCCATCTTGGGCAGGTAGAAGAACGGGCCGCTGCCGCTCTCGAGCAGCGCCTGCGCGTTGTGGTGGATGTAGAGGCCGAAGTCGAACAGGCCGCCTGCCACCGGCTCGCCGTCCACCAGCACGTGGCGCTCCACGAGGTGCCAGCCGCGGGGGCGTACCAGGAGCGTGGCGGTCTCGTCGTCGAGCCGGTACTCCTTGCCCTTCTCCTCGTCGTCGAACTCCAGAGTTCCCCGGATGGCGTCCATCAGGTTGGCCTGGCCGCCGACCATGTTGGCCCAGGTGGGCGAGTTGGCGTCCTCGAAGTCGGCCATGAAGCCGGTGGACCCGGAGTTCAGGGCGTTGATCACCATCTTGGCGCTGGTGGGACCGGTGATCTCCACCCAGCGCTTGCGCAGCGCGGACGGGGGAGGGGACACCGTCCAGTCGCCCTCGCGCACCTCGCGGGTCTCCTCCAGGAAGTCCAGCGTGCCGCCGGCATCCAGGTCGGCCTGACGCTCCTCGCGCCTGCCGAGCAGGTCGCGGCGGCGGCCATCGAGCTCGCGATGAAGCAGCGCCACCAGCTCGAGCGCATCGGGGGTGAGCACCTCCTCCGAGCGTTCCACCTCGGGGCCGGTGATCTCCATTCCGGCGATGTCGACTGTGCTCATGCGCCCTCCTTGCCCGTGACTTTCATCCCCGACACCGAGCGCCAGACCAGCTCGACGGGGTGCACCACCTCCAGCTCGTGACCGAGCTTGCGGGCGTGGACCTGGATCTGGATCGCACAGCCGGGGTTGGCGGCCGCCACCACAGTCACGCCGGTGTCGATCAGCGCCTGCGCCTTGCGCTTGCCCAGCTCCGCGGCGGGCTCGGGGCGCACCATGTTGTAGATGCCTGCCGAGCCGCAGCAGATCTCCCAGTCCTCGGGTTCGGCGATCTCCAGGCCCGGGACCGAGCGCAGCAGCTCGCGTGGCTGCTCCCGCACGTTCTGGGCGTGAGCGAGGTGGCATGCGTCGTGGTAGGCCACTCTCATCTTCATCGGCCGTCGCTCGGCGCGCGGCTCGCCCTCGGTGAGCAGCTCGCTTACGTCGCACACCTTGGCGGCGAACGCCTCCGCGCGCCCCGACCACTCGGGGTCGTCGCGCAGCACGTGGCCATAGTCCTTCATGGCCGAGCCGCAGCCCGCCGCATTCGTGACCACCCGCTCGTAGCCATCCAGCGCGGCGATCGTGGCCTTCGCGCGCTCACGCGCAGGGTCGGCGGAGCCGGAGTGCAGCTCGAGTGCGCCGCAGCACTGCGGGTCCTCGGGCGTGTGCACCTCCCAGCCCTCGGCCGAGAGCAGCGCCGCGGTGGCGGCGTTCACCTGGGCGAAGAACACACGCTGCACGCAGCCCTGGAGCAACGCCACGGTGCCGCGCGACTCTCCCACTGCCGCCAGCCTCTCGGGAACGTTGATCCGCCGGCCCGGCGGCGGGGCGAGCGAGGCCATCGCGGCCAGGCGGCCCAGCGGCATGCGCGCGCCGAGGCGGTCCAGGCCCAGCGCGCTTGCCACCCGCAGGAATGGCGACAACGCCTGCAGGCGGCGCGGATGAGGGAACAGGGAGAACACCAGCCGCCGAAACCAGCGATCGCCGGCGTCGCGTTCGGTGTGGCGCTCTACCTGGGCGCGCGTGTCCTCGATCAGCTTGTCGTACTGCACGCCGGACGGGCAGGAAGTCACGCACGCCATGCAACCGAGGCAGTTGTCGAAATGGCGCACCATCGGAGCGGACACCTCGCTGCCCTCCGCGTGGCCCTCCTTCATCAGCACGATCCGGCCGCGCGGTGAGTCGGGCTCCTCGCCCCAGAGCACGTAGGTGGGGCACGTGGGCAGGCAGAAGCCGCAGTGCACGCAGTCGTCGATCAGCTCCATCTCGGGCGGGCGGGTGGAATCCCAGGCGGTGGCCGTGGCGGGCCCCTCGACGATCTTGATCGGCCCGTCGCTCATCGGTCGGCCTCGTAAAGGGGGGTCATCACGCTCGGTGGGCCACGTTTCCATCGCATGTCAAGGCAAACGTGGCCCGCTCCGTGGAGATCCTGCTCATTGACCCTCCATCAGACCCGGAGCACAGATGTCGGCGGGGTCGAAGCGCTCCTTCACCCGTTTGCCCAGCGTGACCGCGCCCGCGTCGCGCTCACCCCATACGTCCACGGCCGCGCGCACCGAGTCCGGTGCGTCGAGCACCACGCAGGGGGATGGGGCGAAGGTGCGGCGCAGATCCTGCACCGTACCTGCTGCGTGGTCTCCGTTCGGAAGGGTTATCCACGAGAGGCCGAGGCCCGCACGGCCGACCACCCGCGCGCCGAGGTGCCGGCCGGCTTCCAGCACCGCACCCAGCTGGTTCTGCACGCCGGAGATGCGCACCACCACGCTGGAGTCCGAGCGCTGGGCCTCGCGCTGGTCGCCCCACCACTCGGCGTCGTCGGCGGACAGCTCGGTCTGCAGGCCGTGGGACTTCATGGTCTCGGCGGCGTCCTCGGCCGGGGCGGAGGCTCTGGTGCCGCCGAAGCGGGCGAGCACGATGCCCGCACCGGCCTCCCACCGTGCGTCGAGGCTCTGCAGCTCGATCCGCGCGTGGCTCAGCTCCAGCGCGGCGGCGGCGAGCGCGGCGGGGTCGGGCGAGCGCCCGACCGCGGTGGCATTCTCGGGCGAGAGGGGGTGCAGTCGCAGCGACAGCTTGAGGATGGCACCCAAGGTGCCGTAGGAGCCGGTGAACAGCTTCGACAGGTCATAGCCGGCCACGTTCTTGATCACCTTGCCGCCCGATTGCGCCACGGTGCCGTCGGACAGAGCAATGGTCATGCCGACCACGAGGTCGCGCGCCGAGCCGTAACGGTGGCGCAGCGGGCCGGAGTCCGACGTGGCCACGATGCCCCCGATAGTGGCCCGCGCCTCGTCGCCGAGCGGCGGATCCAGCGCGAGCATCTGCCCCTCCTGGGCCAGCGTCTCCTGAAGCTCATGCAGCGGCAGCCCCGCATCCACGACGGCGGTGAGGTCCCCCGCGTTGTGCTCGTGGATCTCCCGAGCCTCGAGCCGGAGGACCTCAGCACCCTCGACGGGCGCACCCCAGCGGAGCTTCGTGCCCGCACCCGCGAAGCGGACGGGCGTGCCGGCCTCTCCGGCTGCACGCAGCCGATCCACCAGCGCCTCCTTGACCGCCTCCTTGTGCCCTCCGAAGGCGGGGTATCGATCCACCTACATCCGCTCCGCGATACCGGCAGCCTCGAGCGGATGCTCGCGATACGGTCCGGGCACCTCGCCACACAGGCGCGGCGTGGGCATCACCTTGCCGGGGTTGGCGAGGCCGTCCGGATCGAAGGCGCATCGCAGGCGCTGGAACGTCGCGAGGTCCTCCTCCTTGAACATCGATGGCATGTAGCGCTTCTTGTCCACGCCCACGCCGTGCTCGCCGGTGATCGACCCGCCCGCGTCCACGCACGCCTTCACGATCAGCCCCGCCAGCTCCTCGGCGCGCTCGGGCTCGCCCTCCACGGCTCCGTCGTAACAGACGAGCGGGTGCAGGTTGCCGTCGCCGGCGTGGAACACGTTGGCCACCTGAAGGTCGTACTCCTGGGCCAGCTCCTCGATGCGCCTCAGGACCTCGGCCATGCGCGTGCGCGGAATCACGGAGTCCTGCACGTAGTAGTTGGGCGCGATCCGGCCCATCGCTGCGAAGGCCGCCTTGCGCGTCTTCCAGATCAGCGCGCGCTCGGCCTCGTCCTGTGCCACGCGCACCTTCCACGCGCCGCCCTTCTCGCACATGGCCACCACCTGGTCGAAGCGCGCCTCACACTCGGTCTCCGACCCGTCGAGCTCCACCACCAGCGCCGCGCCCGCGTCCTGCGGAAAGCCCGCGCCGGTGGCGGCCTCGGCGGCGCGTATGGAGAGGTTGTCCATCATCTCCATGGCCCCGGCAACGATGCCCTCGGACACCACGGCAGAAACCACATCGCCGGCCTCGAAGGTGGAGTCGAAGAAGGCCACGAGCGTGCGGGTGGTCTCGGGCGAGGGCACCACCCTCACCGTGATCTTGGTGGCCACCCCCAGCGTGCCCTCCGACCCCACGAACGCGCCCACCAGGTCCAGGCCCGGGATGTCGAGGCCCTTCCCGCCCAGCTGGACCATCTGCCCATCGGCGAGCACGACCTCGAGGCCGGTCACGTAGTTGGTGGTGAATCCGTACTTGAAGCAGTGCGCGCCGCCGGAGTTCTCGGCCACGTTGCCCCCGATCGAGCACACGATCTGGCTGGAGGGGTCGGGCGGGTAGAAGTGCGACGGCCCGACCGCCTCGGAGATCGCGATGTTGGTCACCCCGGGCTCGCAGACCACGCGCTGGTTTAAGAGATCGACCTCGAGGATGCGCCGCAGCCGCGTCAAAGCGATCAGCGCACCGCCCTCCACCGGCATCGCTCCGCCCGACAGCCCCGAGCCCGCGCCGCGGGCCACGAACGGCGCGCCCGCGCGGTGACAGGCTTCCACGCAGCGGCGCACCTCCTCGCCGGTGCTCGGGAGCACCACCACGCCGGGCAGGGCCGCGTACTGCAGCAGACCGTCGGACTCATACGTGCGCAGCTGGTCGTGGTGGGTGAGCGTGTGCTCGGGTCCGCAGATCGAGCGCATGTCGGCGGCGAGGGCGTCGATGTCCACGCCCTCCCCCGTGGCGGGGGCGGTGACTAGACCACCATCCACGACAACACGCTCGTCGACTGCAGGTACACGATCACGCACATGACCAGCGTAAGGGCCACGCTCCAGAACAACACCCGTCTGAAGATGTCGCCCTCCTTGCCCGCCATGCCCACGGCCGCCGCGGCGATGGCAAGGTTCTGGGGCGAGATCATCTTGCCGAGCACGCCGCCGGAGCTGTTGGCCGACGCCAGCAGCACGTCGGACAGCCCCGCCTCCTTGGCGGCCTCTACCTGCAGCGCCCCGAACAGGGCGTTCGACGAGGTATCGGAGCCGGTGATCGCCACTCCCAGCCATCCCACTATCGGCGACAGGAAGGCGAACGCGTCGCCGGAGCCGGCCACCCAGCGCCCGAGCGTGGTGGTCATGCCGGAGAGGTTCATCACGTAGGCCAGGCCGAGCACGGCCATCACGGTCACGATCGCCAGCTTGAGCTGGTTGAGCGTCTCCCCGTAGGTGCGCAAGGCCACGCCTGGCTTGATTCTCAGCGCCGCCATCGTCAACAGGCCGCAGAACAACACCACCGTGCCAGGCGTGTCCCAGAAGGAGAACTGAAAGGTCTGGGCCGACGGTGCCTCGCCGTCGGGCGTGAGCACGTTCAGGCCGGGCCAGTCGAAGCCGTTCGGAGTCTTCTCCTCGGTACCGAAGCCGGTTCCCCCGGAGACATCGAACAGGAACTGTTCGATCGGGTCGACCAGCTTGGCCAGGCAGAAGATGCCGACGATGATGATGTAGGGCGCGTAGGCCTCCAGCTTCTCGCGCGTGGAGTCGTGCTCTTGGTCGGTGAGGCGCACGCGGCGCTCCAGCGCCGGGATGTGGCCCTCGGCGCCCGCGATGGCCGGCCGGTGGCCACCCGGAGCTGTCTCGCTCTCATCGTTCAGCAGCGGCTCGGAGGGCTTCCAGACGCGCAGGAACGCCACGAGCGCGCCCGCACACACTAGTGCGCCGAAGATGTCGGTGAGCTCCACCGAGATGTAGTTGGAGCAGACGTACTGCGCGACGGCGAAGCTCACGCCGGCCACGAGCGCGGCGGGCCAGGTCTGGCGAACACCGCGGGCGCCGTCTACGACGCCCACGAGCACGAGGGGAACGATCAGCGCGAGGAACGGGGTCTGGCGCCCCACCATGGCGCCGAGGTCCTCGATCGGGATATCGGTCTGCGCGGAGAGCGTCACGATCGGGGTGGCGATCGAGCCGAACGCCACGGGAGCGGTGTTGCCGATCAGCGACAGCGCCGCCGACTTGAGCGGCGAGAAGCCGAGCGCCATCAGCATCACGGTGGTGATCGCGACGGGGGTGCCGAAGCCGGCGAGGCCCTCGATCAGCGCGCCGAAGGTGAAGGCGATGATCACGGCCTGGATGCGCTTGTCGTCTGAGATCTTCGCGAACGAGCGGCGCAGCACGGCGAAGTGCCCCGTCTTCTCGGTCAGGTTGTAGATCCAGACCGCGTTGATCACGATCCAGAGGATCGGAAAGAAGCCGAATGTGGCTCCCTCGGCGCCCATGTCCACCGACTGCCCGACGGGCACGTCGTAGACCAGGATCGCCACGAGTAGAGCCACGCCCAGGGACACCAGCCCCGAGATCCATGCCGTGATGCGAAACGCGCCCAGCATGACGAACAACGTGATCAGCGGGAGCGCGGCGAAGATCGATGACAATCCCAGCGAGTTGCTCACCGGGTCGAATATCTGCTCGTACATTCTCTCTCTCTCTCTCTCTCTCCCTCTGTTGCCCTCAAACCATCCCATACCCAGCGCCTGGCGCGAATGAACCGTCGCGAGTGGTAGAGAGGACACACGATGCGCGTCGCGCTGCTGATCGCCTGCTTCAACGACACGCTCTTTCCTGAGACAGGGAGGGCCACCGTGGGACTGCTGGAGCGGCTCGGGCACCAGGTGGACTTCCCCGAGGAGCAGACCTGCTGCGGGCAGATCCACTTCAACACCGGCTACGCACGCGACGCCCTGCCGCTGGTGCGGCGAATGGTGGATGCCTTCGAGGGCGCCGACGCCGTGGTGTGCCCATCGGCCTCCTGCACGGGCATGGTGCGCGACCACTACCGGGGGCTCGCCGAGCTGGCCGGCGACGCCGGACTGCGCCGCGAGGTGGATGCGTTCGTGCCGCGGGTGCACGAGCTCACAGAGCTGCTCACCGGCCCGCTGGGACTGCAGGACGTGGGGGCCTACTACCCCCACCGCGTGACCTACCACCCGACCTGCCACGGGCTCCGCGGACTGGGGCTGGGGGATGGCCCCGTGAGGCTGCTGCGCTCTGTGCGGGGAATCGACTTCGTGGAGCTCGAGCAGGCCACGGAGTGCTGCGGCTTCGGTGGCACGTTCGCGGTGAAGAACGCCGACACCTCGATCGCCATGCTGTCGGCCAAGGTGAAGGCCGTGCTCGACACGGGGGCGGAGGTGGTCACCGCCGCCGACAACTCGTGCCTGATGCACATCGGCGGCGCGCTGTCGCGCCAGCGCACGGGCGTGCGGGCCGTGCACCTGGCCGAGATCCTCGCCGCCACCGAGCCCCAGGCCGCGGCGTGAGCGCGCTGCCGCGCGTGCGCGTCGTTGCCCCGGGCGCGATGCCCCAGCGGCCGTTCCCCGACGCCGCCCGCGAGGCCCTGGGCGACTCCCAGCTGCGCCGCAACATCGGCCATGCCACCGCCACGATCCGCGACAAGCGCGCGAAGGTGGTGGCCGAGCTGCCCGACTGGGAGCAGCTGCGCGACGCCGGCGCCGCCATCAAGGACCGCGCGCTGCTCTCGCTCGACGAGCAGCTCGTGCGCCTGGAGGAGGCGGTCACCGGCGCCGGCGGCACCGTGCACTGGGCGCGCGACGGCGGCGAGGCGAACGAGATCGTCACTGCCCTGGTGAGGAATGCCGGGGCCCACGAGGTGGTCAAGGTCAAGTCGATCGCCACGGACGAGATCGGGCTCAACGAGGCCCTCCAGGACGCCGGGATCGGCGCGGTGGAGACCGACCTGGCGGAGCTGATCATCCAGCTGGCCGGCGATGTCCAGTCGCACATCCTCGTGCCGGCGATCCACCTCAACCGCGCCGAGATCCGTGACGTCTTCGCGCGCGAGCTGGACGCCGAGGATCTGCCCGACGAGCCGGCGGCGCTGGCCGAGGTGGCGCGGCGCCACCTGCGGCGCAAGTTCCTCGAGGCGCGCGTGGGGGTGAGCGGGGCGAACTTCGCCGTGGCCGAGACGGGAACCGTGTGCGTGGTGGAGTCCGAGGGCAACGGGCGCATGTGCACCACGCTTCCCGAGGTGCTGATCAGCGTGATGGGGATCGAGAAGGTGCTCGCCTCCTTCCGCGACCTCGAGGTGATGCTGGCGCTGCTGCCTCGGTCCTCCACCGGCGAGCGGATGAACCCCTACACCTCGCTCTGGACCGGCGTGACCGACGACGACGGCCCGCGCGAGTTCCACCTCGTGCTGCTCGACAACGGGCGCACGCAGGCGCTGTCCGACAAGGTCGGTCGCCAGGCCCTGCGGTGCATCCGGTGCAGCGCCTGCCTGAACGTCTGCCCGGTCTACTCGCGCACCGGCGGCCACGCCTACGGCTCGGTCTATCCCGGTCCGATAGGCGCCATCCTCACCCCGCAGCTCGTGGGGGTGGAGAACGCCTCCTCGCTTCCCTTCGCCTCGAGTCTGTGCGGGGCGTGTTACGAGGTGTGCCCGGTGAAGATCGACATTCCGTCCGTGCTGGTGGACCTGCGCCGCCAGGTGGTGGACGAGCAGCGCTCGCGGCCCGGTGTGGGGGCCAAGGTGAGCCCTGAGCGCCGGGCGATGGAGGGCTTGGCCCGTGCGTTCTCATCGCGGCGCGGCTACGAGACCCTGCAGCGGGCGGGCCGGCTGGCGCAGTGGCCGCTGGCGCGCGGCCGTGGCCACATAGGCGCGCTCCCGGGTCCGCTGGCGGGCTGGAGCTCGGCACGTGACCTGCCGGTCGTGCCCGAACAGACCTTCCGCGAGTGGTGGCGGTCCAGGCGATGAGCGCCGCCCGCGAGGAGATGCTCGGACGGGTGCGGCAGGCGGTGGAGGACGCGGAGCCCCCGCCCGACACCTGTGCCGACCCCGCCTATCGCACGACACTCGACATGGGAGGAGCCGAACTGCTCGATCTGTTCGCCGGGCGGGTGGCCGACTACCGCGCCACCGTGACCCGGGTGAGCGGTGACGGCGTGGCCGATGCTCTCGCCGCGGCCTGCCACGAGCACGAGGTGGCCCGGCTGGGCGTTCCGGCGGGCCTGCCGGACCGTCTGCGTCCCGCCGGCGTGGAACTCGTGGAGGATGCCCGGCTCTCGGCGACGCAGCTCGACCGCCTCGACGGCGCGCTCACCGGCGCGGCCGTGGGGATCGCCGAGACGGGCACGATCGTGCTGGACGGCGGCCCGACCTCGGGCCGCCGGGCGCTCACCCTGGTTCCGGATCTTCACCTGTGCGTCATCGAGGCTGATCAGGTGGTGGGACTGCTGCCGGAGGCGATCGAGCGGCTGCAGCCGGCCGTGCGCAAGGGGCAGCCGCTCACGTTCGTGTCGGGGCCGTCCGCCACCTCGGACATCGAGCTGATCCGCGTGGAGGGCGTGCACGGCCCGCGGACCCTGCATGTGATCCTGGTCGGTTAGGCCTCGGCCAGGGACGAGCGGTCCCGGCCCTCCTGCTTGGACCGGTAGAGCGCGCGGTCGGCGGCTGCCAGCAGCTCGACGGGCTCCAGCGGCAGCGGCGGCGCTCCGGCCGCTCCCGCGCTCATCGTGAGCGGCTGGAGCTCGTCGGCCGACAGCTGGCGAAGGCGGGCGCGCACCTTCTGCGCTATCTCGAGCCCGGCCTCGGGCTCGCAGTTGGGGAGGATCAGCACGAACTCGTCACCTCCGATACGGGCCAGGGCATCGGTCTCCCGCAAACCGCCTCTCATCACCTTCGCGGCCAACTCCAGCGCTTGGTCTCCGGCGCCGTGACCGTACCGGTCGTTGAGCCCCTTGAGGTCGTCGAGATCGGCCACCACCAGCGTCAGCGGCTCCGTCGTGCGCTCGGCGCGGGCTATCTCCACCGTCAGCCGCTCGTCCAGTCCGCGTCGGTTGAGCGCTCCCGTGAGCGGATCGCGACGGGCGCTGGTCGTCAGCTCTGCGAGGAGCAATTCCACGCGGCGGTTGAGCAGGCCCACGAGCAGACCCGCGACGGTAAGGGTGAGCATCATCACCGCCCAACGTGCGGCGGCCTGACCGACTGGCACGGCGTCGATCAGCAGGAATCCGTACGCACCTCCCACCAGTACCAGCTGCACCACCGCCAGGCGCCCCCGCAGGAAGTAGAACGAGTAGAAGACCACCAGCAGGTAGAACACCTGATTGTCGGAGGTAAGACTGTTCTGGAGGCCACCCGTGTAGATGTCCAGGGTGATCAGCATCGTGCCGAAGCCCACGAACAGGGGCGTGGCCCACAGGGGGGCGAACGCGGGCCAGGCGACGAGCAGCACTCCAATCAGCAGCGCCAGCGCCCCCATCACGGCCAGCGCCTCATCCGTCCCCATACCCGAGTGGGGCGTGAACAGGGTCGTAAAGGCCAGCAGGCCTGCGCCGAACATCAGCCCGCCGCCTATCCGGCGGCGGTAGTCCACGCCGCGCACGTGCGGGCTGGCGCCGTTCGTGGCTTTTGGCCGCAGAGGGTCCATCTTCTCCTAGTGCGTCGGCGAGATGTATGGCCAGCTTGAAGTAATGGCCAGTAGTTTGAGCCGGTGCGCACCGTCTACCTCGGCACCACGGACTTCGCTGCAGCCGTTCTTGAACGTTTGGCGCGCTCGGCGCACCGGCCGGCGCTGGTCGTCACGCGGCCCGACCGGCCCACTGGGCGCGGCCGGAGGCTGCGCAGCCCACCGGTGGCAGACGCCGCACGCGAGCTGGGAATCGAGCTCGACCAGCCAGAGAGCGTGAACGACGAGGGGGAG
>Ga0136622_10000324_pt1 | contig 19350 bp, 17 predicted proteins | sample AntDrymUQ4482106_2_FD_104803 | JGI IMG/M metagenome (GOLD analysis project Ga0136622, IMG submission 104803) | Polar desert sand microbial communities from Dry Valleys, Antarctica - metaG UQ448 (21.06) | ecosystem: Environmental > Terrestrial > Soil > Desert | place: Antarctica: Dry Valley...
GTCCTGCCTCGCTGGCACGGAAAGGGCGGCAGGCCCGTCAGCGTCAACGGCGGGAACGGACCGGGGACTGCTGCGCTGGCAGCCACGGCCGTCGCCAGCCGCAGGTCGCTGCCCCGGGTCGGGATCTGACCGACAACGTAGTCACCCACCACATCGCGCTCGAAACCGAAGCGAACACCGGTGCTGGTGTTGGCCGCGTTGATGATGAAGCGCACACCGGGATCAAGATCCTCGAGAAGGAGCCCATGGAAGAAAAGCTCGTCCAGCTCCTCGGCCAGCAGGTCGGTGCGAGTCCTCGACCCGATCAGTTTCCACACCTGCCGAAGCAGGCGCCCCTTCAGCGACTCAGTAGAGATCTGGTGGACAAAGGGCTCCAGGACGACCGCGTCGAAGCATTCTCGAGCCAGGGCCGCCTTACGCAGCTCCAGCATGGATGTGGCCAGCAGCCCGTTCGCCACCGACCCGCCGGACACCGACGACACCCAACGGACGTTGCCAAGAAGCTCGGCGTCCGCTAACAGGCGCAGCACCCCCAACCCCGCTAGGGCGGCCCGGAACCCTCCGCCCGACAGCGTTACAGCAATCGGGACTCCTCCCGGGACGGGCGGTGGCTCTCCTCTTGGGGGTCGCGGGCGGTCACAGGGCTGAACCAGATCAGTCATACCGCTGCCGACAGCAGGCGATGTCAGCACGTTGGCGGCGGCAGTCAACTCAGACACCGCGACCTCCACAGATCGAGCGACAAAAGGTGCTGTCACAGGCATGCAGCCAAGTCGTTCGGAGAACCGCCTAGATGATCCTCCGGCCAGGCCAAAGCGTCTAGCCCTGCGATTAGGTCCGGGCACGGCAGGCGGCTAGAGCGGCGCGCGGAGCAATCGACTGCAGAAGATCGCGCCCGCGGGCCGATCGCGGGCCCGACTCGACTGCCTGCGACGGCCGAGCTGGTCGCCGCCAGCACACATCCGCGACCTTGAGGACAGGTCAGGATCCTTCGCCAGCAGCGTGGTTGGTTCCAACCCCCTGTGACTGCCAACCTCCGAACGGCTGACTAGCTGGTCATTCGGTGACCCCCTAGCCCGCAGCATTTCTAATACTTAGGGTATGCGTTCCAGCACTATCTGTAGTCATCGCTCCGGTCGCAGCGAATGAAGTGAGCACGTCGCCTCAAGCTCGTCCGCAACCTGCGGCTGGGTCCCGCAGTCACCGGAGGTTCACCATGTTCATCAGTCACCCAACCGCCCGACGCGCAGTGCGCGCCGCTGTCGGCGTCGTCGTATGCATCGGTTGCGGCAGCGGCGCAATGCTTCCCGCCCAGGCCAGCAGCGCCGACCGCGACGGTGACGGGATGCCCAACCGATGGGAGCTGACCAACAGGCTCAACCCGGACCGGGCTAACGCCCACCGCGACACCGACCACGACGGCCTGCGAAACCTCGGCGAGTTCCGGCACACCACCAATCCGACGGACGAGGACTCCGACAACGACGGGCATGACGACGGCGACGAGGTCACCGACGGTCTGCACTCCACCGATGTCGATGAAGCGGACACCGAAGAAGACGGCATCGAGGACGCCGACGACGACGCAGCCGACAACGAGGACGAGGACGACGCAGTCGAGAACTGCGTCGCCGATGACGCCGACGCCGACGCCGACAATGTCAGCGACGAGGACGAGAATGACTTCGGCACCCGCGTCCACGACGCCGACAGCGACAACGACGGTACCGACGACGGCGACGAAGATGCCGACGGCGACGATGTCGACAACGAGGACGCCGACGACGACGCCGACAACAGCTGCGACGACGACCAGGACGAGGACGAGGACGACGACGAGGACGACGACCAGGACTGACACGCCGAAGGAGCAGTCGAGGCGCCCTCCCCCCATTCCAATGGGGGCAGGGCGCCTCGCTTGTGTCGCATAAACGCATATTCAGGGCGATGGCTCGGGCTAGATCCGGGCCACGGCGCTGTCGCAGCAGCAGACCAGGATCACGTACAACCGGAGCGGGCAATCGCCGTTCTCGGCGTCCAGGGCTGACTCCGGGACCATCGAGAACCGGTTCATCAGCATCAGCAGGGCCGTGTCACTCTTCTGAGCGGGGATACTAGGGATATGCCTATGCGCTCCGCCGTCCCCGACTGGCTCACTCCGGTTGCCTGGACCTACATCACGCTGTCATTGCTCAGCGCCGCCTACATCGCCTTCGACATCTACCTGCTCCGTCGCCGTCATCTCGGTGTCGCCACAGAGCTGGTGTGGATCACCTCTGCGCTCTACCTCGGCCCGTTCGGCGTCGCGGTCTATCTGCGCCGTGGGCGCGCCAACCCCACCTCCACGACCGTCACTGCCGGTATCGCTGGCAAGGCCGAAGGCACGGCGGTCGCCGTGCTCCCCGGCGGAGGGGCATCCGCAGTGGCACACCTGATTGCGGTGCCACTCGTTGTTGCGGTCGGCTGGACCATCGCGGGTCTGGCGATGTGGCCCATGATCCTCGTCATCGCCGTCCTTGCGATCGTCATGTTGGCGATCTATGAGCGGCTGGCCAGCCGCGCCCCGCGGACCGGGCGCACCCGTGCCATCTCCGTGGGGTCTGCCCTCGCGGCTGCCCTCATCACCGTCGCTGCGTTCGACATCGGCATGGTCGGCTGGATGCTCCTGCTGCACTTGAATGACCTGATGCCGCCGGTGAGCGACAGCACCTTCTGGTTCCTCATGCAGATGGGGGTCATCCTCGGCCTCCTGACCGGCTACCCGGCAGTCAGTTGGCTCCTTCGTCGCAACCAGTCAGTCGTCCCGGCCTGAACGCTGCTGGACCAGCAGAACGCCGATCCCTCCCGGGCTGCCGTCGCCCCTGCCCGCCTGGGAGGGACCTCCACACCCAGACCATGGTGCTGCTAGCCGCCCTCGCTGACGACGTCTGCGCACGACACGTCTGGTATACGAAATCCGACGCCAGGCTCACCCGCCAGGCGCGACGGCGGCCGACGACGCCGGGTTCGACCGCAAAAGCACACTCCCGCCACCCACCGGCGGAGCCGACGTGCGCGACGTTCTCCACAGCCAGGTCCGCACGTCTCGCCCCCGGTAGGACGTGCGGAGAACCGCTCGGTGGCCCCCGTGACCTGGTCTGACTCCCAGCGGGTGCACGGGCCGGGAAGGAACGTCAGTGGCATGTGGAGAGACTGCTTCCCTCGCGGGACATCCATTGTCATCCTCACGGCGACGTGGCTTCGTGACCGGGCTTGACCAGATTTGACCAAACGCGCGCGTGCCCAGCGTTGGTGATCCCGAGGCGATCGGTGCTTCGCGCCACCTCGCTGAAGGGGGTCACTCGGGTTTGGTTGCCGGGGTCGTCGGAGTGCTCGACCAGCTGATGTCATCGTGGATCTCAATGGGTTGGCCGGAGAGCTTTTCACCTGGTGCAGGGCGAAGCCCTTCTGCGACGCGGGCTTCCATGATGGCTGGTCGAAGCATCCACTGGCCGCCCTGCTCTATTCATATGCGATGCCGCAGGTCCGCTGCGTTCTCGCCTAGTCCGAGCAGGGCGGCAGCCGCTTCCCGACGACCGGCGGGGGCGTAGCCGCCGGCCAGGGGCCAAGGGGGCTATCGCGCACCTCTACAGAGTCGACGCCGACCGAGCCTTCGAGCTGCTCCGCGGCCACTCCCGGCGGCACCACCTGCGCATCGGTGACGTCGCCCAAGCCGTCTTCACCGACCCCGCCAGCATTCCGGACCTCACCGCTGTCTGACCCACGCACCGTCGTGAGCTTGCGGGTGACAGGGGGATCGCCCGCGCTCGGGTGTTTCGACGATCCTCGCCCGGCGGTCGCCCTCGCCCGCTGCCCACGCGCGGTGCCACGATGAAGGAGGTGCGGCCCTCGGGCCCTAGATCCCCCGTCCTGGGCTCACACGAGGGCGCGGCGGCGCGCACTTGCACTCGCGCGCTGGTAGCTGGCCGGGGGCCAGCGTCGTCGTCCCACAGATCTGCGTGATGGTGAACATGGGGGGACACTGTGTGACAGTGATCAGTGCCGAAGAACCACCAGCCGACCGGTTGACCTACGCCCAGGCGGCTGTGCTGCTCGGGGTGCATCCGAGGACGGTGGCGAGGATGATCCGCCGCGGCGAGTTGGCCGACCCGCCGATGCCGATGGCGGGTCTACTCCGGTCCGATGTCGAGCGGCTGTCTCTCACCCGCTGGCGCCCAGGTAACCGGACCTGGCTCACCACCGCCCAGGTCGGCGAGCAGCTCGGCTTATCACGGGCGCGGGTCTACCAGCTAAGCAACGCTGGCACGCTCCCATATCAGTGCAGCGGCGAGGGGCGCAGGCTGTTCCGCCCAAGCCAGATCGCTGTGATCGCCCGAACCCGAAGGGTACGGCTTCAGCGAGGCAACCCACCTGCCGAGATGCTGCGCGCGCCCTAGCTTCCCAGGCTGCCAGCAACCGAAGGTCTATCCCGATCATGCGTAGTCGTACCCAGGCGCCTGCGCCACGTCCGCGTCAGGTGCAGGCTTGACGCTGCGTGAAAGTTGACCCATCCCGCGACCGGTGGGGTCCGAAGCACCTTTATGCGCTGGATCTCGGTACGCAGGACGGCGAGCGCTCTCGCGATCCTGCTGATCGCCGGCACCGCTTGTTTCTTGGCGCTCAACCGCGGAGCGGCCACCGGGCCCGGTCCGGCCGGCGACAGCGTCGCCGCGCCCGCAAGCGAGAGTGTTGTCGGCCGGGCTTCGCAGCCGCTGGTCGAGCGGATGCTCGACGGGCTGCGTGACGGACGGTCCGTCAAGTCGTTCGACAACCCGGCCGCAGGGGCGTCCGTACCGGCCGTGCATATCGCGAAGGCAGTCCCCACCGGGCGGGTCAGCATCGACGCAATGGAGCTGCGTTCGCCGTTCTTCGAGGGCGTGTACGACGCGGTGATCAACAAGGGTCTGGGCCACTGGCCGGGGACCCCGTTGCCCGGTCAGGCCGGCAACGCTGTGCTGAGCGGACACCGGGCGACGCACGGGGCTGAGTTCTTCGACCTGGATGTGCTGCGCCGCGGCGACAAGATCGAGGTGTGGGTCGGCGGCCGGGATCGGAAGCTGACCTATGTGGTCGACAGCACCAGGATCGTGCGGCAGTCCCGCTACGTCCGGCACGTGACCCGCCAGCCCACGGACCCGGATGCCCGGGTCCTTACCCTCTTCGCCTGCGACCCGGTGTGGGACCACACCCACCGCATCGTCGTACGCGCGCAGGCGGCGCCTCTAGCGCCGGCCGGGGCCGGGTGATGCGACAGGTACGCCTGGACGCCGGTGTTCTCGAAGACGTGGCTGATGGTCAGGTAGCTTTCCCGGCTGGCCAATGACTCACCGAAAACGACCGCGGGAGCCGCGACCGGTTGGCCACCGAGCGGCTTGACCGTCGCCGTGATCGTGGCGACATGGCTGTCCTCGTCGGCTTGGACGGCGTCGAGGTACCGCATCTCCTTACCGCTGACCAGGCCGGCGCTGTTGCCCTGCCGGTAGAACTCGGCCTTGAGGTCCTCCAGCGTGAGCGCGTAGTTCAGCACGTCGACGTCGCTGTCGAAGTCGGTGGCCTGCGCCCAGCCGGTCAGGCACTGCATCGGCGTCGCGTCGGCGACGCGCAAGTGCGAGGTGTCGCCAGCTGTCGTCACGTACGACGGCCCGCCACGCGCAGACTACGCTCGGCGCGCACACGCGGCGGATACACGCACCACAGCCACGACGCAGAGAGGCGATCCTGGGGCTTCGGGTCTTCCTCTACGCGACATGGGGGTGGCGACCGGACTATGCCCCTCTGCTCCGCCATGACGGCTGAGCACGCAGGTCGCTCCGTTGAAGGGTGCCGTGGGGCAGAGCACTACGCTCGCGAGGATGAGCAGAATCTTCACCACCAGTTTGGCTTCGGTGTATCCCCACTACGTGACTAAGGTGGAGAAGAAGGGGCGGACGAAGGCCGAGCTGGATCACGTGATCGAGTGGCTGACCGGTTTCGACGAAACAGCGTTGAGTCGTCACCTGGCCGTGGGCACGACCTTTATGGACTTCTTCACCGATGCACGGCTCAACCCGAGCGCGTTCTTGATCACCGGCGTGGTGTGTGGGGTTCGCGTAGAGCACGTCGAGGACCCGCTGATGCAGAAGATCCGCTACCTGGACAAGCTGGTCGACGAACTCGCCAAGGGCAAGTCAATGGACAAGATATTGAGGGCGGCACCGTCAGAGGGAGCGAATAGCTAGGGACCGCTGAACAAGCCGCTGTCTGCTCGCTGCGAAAGTGGTCCGAGCTTTCCGGCACCCAGCCGCCCGCCGGTACAGGACAGCTTGGCCAGTTCTCGGCGTAGCCCGGTGGCGGTCGTCGAGTAGCCGCTCGCTCGAGCGTTGTACCTGTCCGCCCATCGATGCGCATTCGCGGCGGAATGACGGCTCTGAGAACGCCGAGACGGAGCCGGTAAGCGCGTGCCTTGGGTTTGTGGGTCCTCAGGGGTAGCGGTATCGACCAAGTGATCCATGTCAGAGCTGGGACCTAGAGTCACAGCCATGAATGTCATTGACTGGCTCCTCGAGGGTGATCCCGCGATCCGGTGGCAGGTGTTGCGCGACCTCGTCGATGCACCCGCGGAGCATGTCGTCGAAGCACGCGCCCGCGTGGAGTCCGAGGGCTGGGGAGCTCGCCTGCTGACCGTGCGCGACCCCGACGGTCAGTGGGACGGCGGCGCGTGCTTCCCTCGGCGCATCGCCGATGACTGGCGGGCCGGCATCGAGCCGGACTTCTCCAACGGTCAGCCCTGGACCTCGACGCTGCCAACGCTGGTGCTGCTGCGCGACCTTGGCTTGGATCCCGCTAGCGCGGCAGCCCGGGAGACGATCCCGCTGGTCTCAGCGAACTGCCGATGGGAGCACGACGGCCAGGCGTTCTTCGACGGCGAGGTGGAGCCGTGCATCAATGGCCGGACGCTGTCGATCGGCGCCTACTTCGGAACGAACGTCGACGGCCTGGTCTCTGGTCTGCTCGACGACCAGCTCGACGATGGCGGCTGGAACTGCGAGACCGAGAACGGCGCCACCGTGTCCTCGTTCGACTCGACGATCTGCGTGCTCGAGGGCCTGCTCGAGTACGAGCTGGCCGGGGGGCGGGTCGCGGTCGCCGCGGCTCGTCGGCGCGGCGAGGAGTACCTGTTGACGCGGCAGCTGCTCAGACGCTTGAGCACCGGTGAGGTGCCGGCCGAGCGCTGGCTGAAGTTCTCGTGGCCGCCGCGCTGGCAATACGACGTCCTGCGCGCCCTGGACCACTTCCGCCGCACCGGTGACGCTCCCGACGCGCGCGTGGCCGAGGCCGTGCAGCTGGTCCGAGACAAGCGGCAGCCAGACGGCACCTGGCTGCTGGAGAACACCCACCCCGGCGAGACCCAGTTCCGATTCGAGGACGGCGACGGGCGGCCGAGCCGGTGGAACACGCTGCGGGCGCTGCGTGTCCTCGACTGGTACGACCAGCGCCGGTAAAACCGTCACCTGTCTGTCCCGACTCCAGTGGAGCGCCGCGTCATTGTGGGCGGTTTCGACGCAGGGGCCGAGCCGGGTGGCCGTCTGCGGACGGGGGCTAGACGCCCGCACCTTAGCGGTGAGGAAGTGGACGCCGTGGCGGTCGAGGTTGCCGCGGGCACGGTCATAGTGCTGGGTGGTCCGGGGGTCGGCGTGCCGCGCGAGGACTTGCGCGTCCCGTAGCGGGACGCCGGCGTCGAGGGTGTTGGTGATCGCGGCGTGCCGCAGGGAGTGTGGGCTGATGTGCCGTGGGATCTGCGCGGCCTTCGCAATCCGTAAGACCATGCGGTAGACGTCGCGGCGGTCGATGGGCTTGCCGGAGGTGGGACGCAGCACCAGCGGTCCTTCGGTTCGTTGGCCCCGGCAGGCCTCGATGACTCGGAGGACGGGCACGGTCAGCGGCATGGTGGCGGGCTCGGTGGCCTTGCCGACCAGGTGCAAGACGCGGTGGCCGCCTAGGGTGCCGGCGTAGTTCTCGATCCGGACCGCGGCGGCTTCCGCGGCGCGAAGCGCGTTGATGCCGAGCAGGTACGCCAGGGCGCCGTGGTGCACAGTCAGGGTCTGGGCGATTTGCAGAGACCGGATCAGCTCGAGCCGGTCCAGCCCCTGAGTGCGTGTCTCGTCGGCGTGCACCTTGGGCAGGTGAGCGTAGACGGCGGTGTCCCGCGTCAATCTTCTTGGCAGGCCGGTGGTGAGTGCATGATCGGCGTCTGAGTCGAGGAGGTGCCGGATGGGGCGTCCGCCGGTGATCCCGCCGGAGAAGAAGGTTCGTGTCGTGTTGGCCGTGCTGGCTGGTGGGGTTTCGGTCTCGGAGGCCGCGCGCAAGGAGAAGGTCGGCGAGCAGTCGGTCCACCGGTGGAAGGCCGACTTCGTCGTGGCCGGCAAGGTCGGGCTGATCGCTGGCCGGCTGCTTCGGATTTCGCTGCCGTTCCTCATCGTTGCTGATGATCGGCGTGGTGGGGGCGCTCGCCAGCAACACAGGCGTGGTGGAGTGGGCCGTGTTGCTGACTGTTGGGTTCTCTGCTGGTCTCCGCTGCGTCTCGCGTGTGGCGCGTCGGGGCCGTATCAGGTACTCGACAACAGCCCGGCTCAGCTCAGCTGACCCGACTCCCCGACTCAGGGTGCACGCAGCCATGAGCGTATCGACGGCCACGGGCTCGTCCCACGCAGTCGTCCATGCCGGAAGTTGCGTGCGCGGGACTGCTCCATCCGGTGTTCCTTTGGGGTGACCCGGGGCCTCGCCGGTGTCATCCTTCCCGCGTATCCGTACGCGATCCCGGACGGGCCGCCCGACCGACCGTGGTATCTCACGGTGGGAGGCCCGCGATCTGGGGCGACAGCAATGACACGGTGAGGGGCGGACATGGGGACGGCGCTGCGCATCCTGCTGGGGATCCCGCTCACGTTGCTGACCGTGTTCGTGTTCGGTGCCGTGATCCGGCGGCTGCTGGGGGTGCGGGTGGGTCCGGTCCGCACATTCCTGGCAGCCCTGCTCGCGTTCCTGGTTGCAGAGCCGCTGCTGGCGGCCATGTTGCCGCCGGAGCCGACGGACCTGGCCACCGCCTTGCTGCTCGGGGCATTGTCCATCTGCACGGCGAGCCTGGGGGCCATGGTCGTCCTCGTCATCGCCGAGGTGGTAGTACCCGACGGGTCGTTGCCGGGCCCTGTCGAGCTTTGGCGTGGGTGGCGCAGCCACCTCGACCGGACCCGCCGCTACTCCCAGTTCCTGCGCATCGCCGTGCGACACGGTCTGGGTCGGTTCCTGCGCGGGAGACGGCATCTCGGCCTGCAGTCGTCGACCTCACGGAGCGAGCTGGCGCGGTCGGTGCGCCGTGCCATGGACGAGGGAGGCGTGACGTTCGTAAAGCTCGGCCAGCAGCTGTCCACCCGACGCGACCTGGTGCCGGTGGAGTTCGTCCGGGAGCTGACGGACCTGCAAGACCAGGCGGCGCCGATCCCGTGGCCCGAGGTAGCGGCGGTGCTGCGTAGCGAGCTGGGCCCGGTGGACGAGGTGTTCGACCACGTCGACCCCGAGCCGCTGGCTGCCGCCTCGGTGGCCCAGGTGCACGCCGCCCGGCTGCTCGGCGGCGCCGAGGTCGTGGTCAAGGTGCAACGCCCCGGAGTGACCCGGGTCGTCGAGCAGGACCTCGACATCCTGTTCCGCCTGGCCGCCACGCTGGAAGCCCGTACAGACTGGGGCAAGTCGCTCGGCCTGGCAGGCCTCGCGTCCGGCTTCGCCCTGGCACTGCGAGAGGAACTCGACTTCACCACCGAACGCGACAACCTGCGGGCCATGGCCGCTGCTCTGGAGGCCTCCGGGCGCAGCGGAGTCCGGGTACCGGAGCCGCACGCCTTGTGGTGCACGGAGCGCGTCCTGGTGATGCAGCGGATGGCCGGGACACCGCTCGGCGCAGCCGAACCCGTCCTCGCGGCACTCGGCCACGCCGAGCGCGCGAGGATCGCCACAGCCCTGTTAAACACCGTGTTCGATCAGGTGCTGGCGCACGGGGTCTTCCACGTCGACCTACACCCGGGAAACGTGCTGGTCGACGACGACGGGACGCTCGCGCTGCTGGACCTCGGGTCGGTGGGTCGCCTCGACGGGACCACCCGGGCGGCGATCGGACGCTTGATGGCGGCAATCGGCCGGACCGACTCCCTCGCCGCGAGCGACGCATTGCTCGAACTCGTCGACCGGCCCGAAGAGATCGACGAACGCGAGCTGGAGCGCGCCCTCGGTGCGCTGATCGTGCGGTACACCTCGCCGGGTTCCACCACGGGAGCCGCTGCCTTCACCGCCCTGTTCGCCCTGGTCACCTCGCACCGGTTGGCTGTTCCGCCGCAAGTGGCCGCAGTCTTTCGGACGTTCGCGACACTCGAGGGCACCCTACTGGTCGTTGACCCCGACTTCGACCTGATGTCAGCGGCACGTGAGACCGGACGGGGCCGCGCCGCCGAGGCGTTGACCCCGCGGCGGCTTCGACAATCGGCGGAGGAGGAACTGGCCGCACTGCTACCGGTGCTGCGTCGACTGCCGCGTCGGATGGACCGCATCGCCGACGCCGCCGAGCACGGACGCCTCAACTTCAACGTCCGGCTGCTGGCCGACAGCCGTGACCGCCGGGTAATCACCGACATGCTGCACCAGGCGCTGCTGAGCCTGCTCGGCTCCGCCGCTGGCCTCATGGCTGTGCTGCTGCTCGCCAACCCAGGCGGGCCGCAGGTCACCGAGACCGTCCGGCTGTTCACGCTGTTCGGGTACGCCTTGCTCGTCGTGGCGGCCGTGCTCGTGCTCCGCGTGCTGATCGTCGTCTTCCGAAAGGACCAGACGTAGCGCCCGGCATCGGCGAGCTCGTTATCACCGCACTGCTCGACGTGCCGGCCCTGCAGTGACTGGTCGTCCGCGGACTCGATCTGCCGACGCGCGTCCATGGGCAGCCTCGCGCACATCCCGCCGAGGGCCGCTGTGACATCCCGACCGGCCATCAGGCAGCCTCTGGGTCTCGGTGGAGTTCGCCTTCGACATGCAGTATTTGTTCGCGGTGCCGGTCCACGACCCTCGACATACTCGGACGGCTCGACGACCCAACTGACGTCCCGGTGAGCGATCCGGCTCCGGTGCCGCTGGGTTCCGTGATGGAGTGACACCATGAGCTGGGAGACACACCCGGTGACACCGGACCGGTTCGAGGACTTTGCTGACGTCATCAACGGCAACCGTCGCGCCAAGCACTGCTGGTGCCTGTCCCACCGGCTGCGGGCTGGGGAGATCGAGAAGCTGGGCGGCGGGAGCCGGGAGCAAGCCATGCGGCGCCTGTGCGAGCGTGATCATTCGCCGGGGGTGGTGACCTACCGAGACGGCGAGCCGGTGGGCTGGTGCAACACCGGGCCCCGCACCGAGATCACGCGTCTGACCGGCTCGCGACTCATGCGGCCCATCGACGACCTGCCGGTATGGAGCATCGTGTGCATCGTTGTCCGCCCCGGCCATCGCGGACAGGGCGTGCCGGCACCACTGCTCGAAGGTGCGGTTGCCTATGCGGCCGCGCACGGGGCCCCCGCCGTGGAGGCGCACCCGGTCGACCCTCCAGGACGGATGGACCTGACTATGGCGTTCGTGGGAACCAGGTCGATGTTCGAACGAGCCGGATTCCGGGTCATCGGCACCACCGACGCCGTGGCGAGCCGAATGCCGCGCCTGATCATGCGGCGAGACCTCCCCTGAGCAGGCACCGGAGCCCGAGGACGCCATGTCCCGACAGTTGAACCGTTACCGGAGCGCGCTCGACCTCCCCGGGAGACCGCCGGTCAGTTTCGCGCTGGCCGATGGTCTTTGGGGATGAATGTCCTGCTGCCGCGTTCGTCTACCGGACGCGGTCGCTCCGCTCGATGACACGGCAGGGAAGGGCATCGAACCGAGCATCGACCGGACGACGCGGGGGTGGACGTGCTGGACGACGGCCCAGTAGATGTGCCCGAGTCGGTTGTTGATCCTGACACTGGTCATCACGTGCACATGACGGTCTCGCACAGTAATCCTGACCCTGAAATCGAGGTGACCGTCATCGATCCCCATGACGAGTTCATCGCCGTCGGACGTCAGTACAGGGAAGCCCGTTGCGGGGCGTGTGCGGCCGGGCGTCCGCAGGCCGAAAGGTCGGACTGCGGCGTCGCGCAACCGGAGCAGGAACGCCACCCACCGGGGCGGTCGTCCGAACACCTGCTCGGCCCAGCGGCAAGGCTCGATCGGGTCGCCGGGGAGGACCACGGTGGTGAAGCAGTCGCTGGCATCGATCGGGCCGAGGCCCGGAGCGAAGTCTTGGGGACACTCCACACAGTTCTCGACGGCCCGCGATCGGAGAGTGCGCCCGAGAAAGCGGATAGCGGGACTGGTGGGCTGTACCCGATCCGCCGATCCGGTTAGCTCGCGCTCGACATGATCGAGGACGTCCTCGACGGTCGCGTCGTGCAGGACGACAAGCAACGGCCTGAGCAGCGTGAGCCAACCCTCGGTCGTTGTCACCAGCTCGTGCCGCAGCACGCAGGCGTCGGCCCCGGCGGGCCGAATCTCGAAGGTGTGGCGCGACCCCTCAGCCCGAGGCCGGGCTCAAAGGCCAGGTCGACCCGACGGCGCGGGACGTGGTGCGTCACCGTGTAGCGCACCGGCCCATGACCTCCACACGAGCCGACCTTCAGCCCCCGGTCGAGCCATGTGGGCTCCGAAACGTCGGTGCGCCAGAAGCGGTCACCGGCGGAGCCCCAGGTCTCCAGCAGCTCACCGACTGCCTCGGCCGACGCAGCGATCCGCCGTTCGTGTACGTTCTCGATCATCGTTCCCATTCTCCGTACGCAACCGTATGTCGATCTGTACGGTAGCGTACGGTCATGACGCGCGTCAGCTCCCGCCTCTCGGCAGACGACTGGGCACAGGCAGGCTTTGAGGCGCTGCTCGAAGAAGGGCTCGCCGGCGTCGCGGTGGAGCGCGTGGCCGCCCGCCTCGCCGCGACTAAAGGCAGCTTCTACTGGCACTTCACCAACCGTGACGCCCTGGTAGGGGCGGTGCTCGACCTGTGGAGTGCGGAGACCGAGGGGATCATCAACACGGTCGACGAGACGCCGGACCCGGTGCAACGGATGCGCCGCCTCTTCGACCTTGTCATCGCCGAGATACCCATCGCGCACGCCGAGATCGACCTGCTCGGCAACACCACCCACCCTCTGGTCGCACAGGCCGTGGACCAGGTCAGCCGGCGCCGGATCGACTACATGACCAGCACCCTGCGCCAAGCTGGCCTCAGTCCGACCGCGGCAGCGGACGCCGCCGTCCACGCCTATGCACTGTGGATCGGGCTACTGCAGCTGCAACTGGCGCTGCCGGGAACCGTGCCCGACGGGCGCGCCCGCAAGCGCTTTCAGCGTGCCACCGGAACGATGCTCAAGCACATGCTGCCGGTCGACTGACGCCCGAGACCGACGCTGCGACAAATCCCGGTGTCGAGCAACATCTGAGATCTCTGCTGGCGCCATCGTGGCCGGGTCGTCCATCCGGCCCCGCAGCTCCTCGAGAGGATCAGCGTCATGCTGGTTGGGCGCGGTGCTGCCCCCGGACGAGCTTATGGTTCGACGAGCACCGTGCGGGCGTCCAGCGCGAGCGCCCCGTCGGCGCGCGCGAGCACCGGGTTCAGCTCCAGCTCCGCGATCTCGGGATGAGCGGCCGCGACCTCGGAAACCGTGGAGACGATCTCGGCCAGTGCCTCCAGGTCGACCGGCGCCGAGCCGCGCGCGCCCAGGAGCAACGACGCGCCTCTCAACCTCGTCAGCATGCGCCGGGCGGTCGCCGCGGTCACCGGGGCGATCGCACACTCCGTGTCGCTCAGGACTTCGGTAAAGACTCCGCCCAGACCCACCATCACGATCGGTCCGAACTTCGGGTCACGCACGCAGCCAATGATCAGTTCGACTCCGCCGGCGACGTCCGCCATCGCCTCTACGGAGACGGTCGGGGGAGCGAGTCGAGCGACCAGGTCGTCGTACGCCGCGCGCGCCTGGTCAGGGTCGGCCAGGCCTAACACGACGCCACCCCTCTCGGACTTGTGGGTCAGACCGGTGGCCTTCAAGACGACCGGGAAGGTTAGGCCGGGGGTGTCGAGTGCCGCCTCCAGGCCGTGGACGTCGGTCACCGACATCGCCACCGGGAAGTCGATGCCAGCATCGCGGAACAGCGCTCGCGCCGCGGCGTACGACGAGTCGGAGACCGGCGGGGCAGGCGGTGGCAGCGCAGGCAACGCCTCGCCCGGCGCACGGTCCTGCTCCACCAGCCCGGCCAGGACATCGCTGGCCCGGTCGGTGTCTCGGAGGACCGGGATCCCTGCGGCTCGCAACAGCCGACTGGTTGGGCTGCCGGGGTGGATGGTCTGGACGACGAGCGGCTTGCCCTGTGCCGAGACCGTCTCAGCGATCTGGCGAGCAGTCGTCAGCTCCGGCTGAGTCAGGTTGGTCTGCTCGGTGGTGTAACCCCCGAAGTAGCCGGTCATCAGCACGCCGTCGACCTGGTCGGACCCCAACAGAAGGTGTAGGGCCCGGGCGTAGCTCGAGACGTCCTGTTCGCCGGCACCGGCCAGATCAACGGGATTCGAGACTACGCAGCGCGGCCCGAGGGTTGCTCTGAGTTGGCTGCTCGTGGGCTGGGCCAGCGGTGCCGGGTTCAGTCCAACCGCGGCGAGGCAGTCGGCCGCGACTGCGCCGTGGCCCCCGCCGTCGGTGAGGATGGCGACACGGCGGCCAGCCATCCGCCGCGGTGCCCGAAGGGCGACCAGGAGATCGGCCATCTGGGCCGGGTGATCGACGCGGTGCGCCCCGACTACAGCGCAAACCGCATCCATCACCTGCGAAGAGCTGGTCAGCGCTCCGGTGTGGGAGGCCGCGCCCCGCACCGCGGCCTCAGTCCGTCCCGGAGCCAGCAGCACGAGCGGCTTGCCAGCCTCGCGCAGCGCTTGCGCGGCCGCCAGGAACTCGCGGCCGTCGCCGACGTCCTCGACATAGACGGCGACCGCCCGGGTGCCGTCGTGGTCGACACATGAGTGCATGAAGTCGACGACTCCGAGGTCGGCCTGGTTGCCGAGCGAGACGAACCTGGACATCCCGATGCCACGGTCCGACATCTGCAAGGCCAGGTCGAGCACCAGGTTGCCGCTCTGGCTCAGAACCGCAACGTCTCCGGAGGGCATCTCGGAGTGGGCCAGCTGGAGCCCGGCCCTCGGGTCCGCGACACCGAGGCAGTTCGGCCCGACCAAGACGGCGCCCCCGGCTCGCGCGACGACCACCAACTGCTGCTCCAGCGCATTGCCGGCGGCACTCGACTCGGCGAGTCCGGCCGTGATCACCACGATCGCTCGGGCTCCGGCGGCGACGGCGTCGACCACTGCGCTCAGAAGACTTTCGACGGGAACGCACACGATCACAAGGTCGACCTCAACCTGCTCCGCGTTCGCCGCTTCCGCGACCGAAGCGAACACCGGACGGCCAAGCAACCGTCCTCCACGCTGGCTGACCAGGAGCACCCGGCGGTCCGCCGGGGACTCAACAGCCCGGCGAGCCAGGGTGTGGCCCCACTTCGCGGAGTTGGCGCTTGCTCCCACAATGGCCACGCTCCGGGGTGCGAAGAGCGGCTTCAGGTCGCGCTGCCAGCCCTGTTGGCTACCAGTCGCCATCTCGGCGATCGGCCCTTGACGCCTCACCCACACGACTCTAGCATCGCTGACTAACCAATCAGTCAGCGAGTCTGGAGAGAGACATGGCTCCTCGCGTCGGCTCCGTCCGAGAGCGCGAGGCCGGACCGACCATGCGGACCACCCGTCGCAGCCAACGCGAGCACGCCGCGGCTGACGCGCGCCGCCGGATCATCGCGGCCGCCGCCGACTGCATCGTCCGCGATGGGTTGGCGCAGGTCCGGATGGCCTCGATCGCGCGCAGGGCCGGGGTCTCGGCCGGTTTGCTGCACTACCACTTCGACACCAAGGAGCTGCTTTTCGGTGAGGTCCTGACCACAGCCCACGCGGTCTCGGCCGAGCTCAACGAGCAAGCGCTTGCCCGCGCCGGTGACGACCCGGCGGCGCGGCTCGCGTCGTTCCTGGACCGCTGTCTGCCCAGCGACGATCAACTGACCCACGAATGGCTGCTGTGGCAGGAACTGACGCTGCTACGCATGCGCGATCCCCACTTGGCCAAGGTCGCGGCTGGGCTCTACGACGACCTGTACGCCACGACCGAGGGCCTTCTCGTCGACGGGCGGACCAGGAGGGTGTTCCGCACAGAGCTTGCACCGCGCTCGCTGGCGGAGACCTGCGTCGCCTTGACCGTGGGGCTCGGCGCCCGGGTACTCACCGACGACCCCCGGCTCGAACTCGACCAGGCGCGCGACATCTTGGCCACCGCGGTCGGAATCCTCGTTGGATATGACGACCCGCTCCCCCGGCCCGCGACGGCAGCCCCTGATGAGCGCGCTCATGAACTGACCTGACTGGTACCGACACGCAGAGGCGACCACCGCTGCGGATGCACTCATGGCGAGCGCGCTCACGGCGAGCGGCCCTCGCGCCGAGGCTTCACCCCCACCCACCCACGACTGCAGGAGATCGGCTCCATGGACTTCGGCCTGACCGACGAGCAGCGCAGCATTGTCGAGGTGACCAGAGCCTTCGTGGAGCGCGAGCTCTATCCCCACGAAGAAGAGGTGGAGCGCACCGGAGTGGTGCGCCCCGACCTTGCGAACCAGATCCGTGCCAAGGCGATTGCGGCCGGCCTATACGCCGCCAACATGCCTGAACAGGTCGGCGGTGCCGGCCTGGACACCGTGACCTGGATGCTGTTCGAGAAGGAGCTGGGCAAGGCCAGTTACGCGCTGCACTACACCTGCGTGGCGCGGCCATCCAACATCCTGCTCGCCGGCACCGAGGCGCAGCGGGAGCGCTTTCTCTACCCGTGCGTACGCGGTGAGCGGGTCGACTGCCTGGCAATGACCGAGCCGGAGGCAGGATCAGACATGCGCGGCATGCGAACCAGGGCGGTACGCGATGGGGACGGGTGGCGGATCCGCGGCACCAAGCACTTCATCAGTCACGTCGCGGAGGCGGATTTCGTCATACTGATCGCCGTCACGGGCACCGACGCGGCCGGTCGTGCTGAGATGTCGACGTTTCTAGTCGACCTGGACACACCCGGAGTCGCCACACACGACGGCTACCGCAACGTCTCACATCGCGGCTACAGCAACTCCGTCCTCGACTTTGACGACGTGCGGGTGGGTGCCGACGCGCTACTCGGCGAGGAGGGCCGCGGCTTGGAGCTGGCAGGGACCTGGCTCGGCTCGACCCGGCTCCAGGTCGCCGCCTCGTGCCTGGGCCGGGCCGAACGCGCGCTCGCGCTCTCGATCGCGCACGCCGCCAACCGCCGACAGTTCGGTCAGCCGATCGGCCGCTTCCAGGGTGTCGGGTTCAAGTTGGCCGACATGCAGACCGAGTTGCAGGCGGCGGAGCTGATGACCCTGTACGCGGCCTGGAAGTACGACCAGGGCATCGCGACCGACGCCGACATCGCGATGGCGAAGCTGAAGTCGACCGAGATGTTGGCGATGGTGGCCGACGAGGCCATCCAGATCCATGGAGGCATGGGACTCATGGACGAACTGCCGCTGGAGCGGATCTGGCGTGACGCCCGCATCGAGCGCATCTGGGACGGCACCTCGGAGATCCAGCGCCACATCATCTGCCGTTCGCAGCTGCGACCCCTCGGAGCCTGAGCCATGACCGATGACGGGGCCGACGTAAACCCCCCGCGACTGCACTCCCGGCGGGAGGACGGTGTACTGGAGGTAACGCTAAACCGGCCCAAGGCCAACGCCATAGACCTGGCGACGAGCCGGGAGATGGGTCGGCTGTTCGCGGACTTCAGGGACGACCCCGAGCTCCGCGTCGCCATCCTTCGCACCGAGGGTGACAAGTTTTTTTGCGCGGGCTGGGACCTGAAGGCCGCCGCCGCGGGTGACGAGGTGGACGGCGACTATGGCGTCGGCGGCTTCGGCGGGCTGCAGGAGCTGCCCGACCTGAACAAGCCGGTGATCGCGGCCGTGCACGGGCTGGCGATGGGGGGTGGCTTCGAGCTCGCCCTGTCGTGCGACCTGATCTACGCCTCCGAGGCCTCCCAGTTCGGGCTTCCGGAGATCAAGGCAGGCACTCTTGCCGACGCCGCTACGGCGAAGCTGCCGAAGCGCATGCCCTACCACGTAGCCATGGAACTGCTGCTGACCGGACGCTGGATGACGTCGGCGGAAGCCGGGCGCTGGGGGGTGGTCAACGCCGTCTTGCCAGACGAACCGACCCTCATGACTCGGGCCTGGGAGACGGCTCGGCTGCTCGCGGCGGGCCCACCGCTCGTCTTCGCAGCGATCAAGGAGACCGCCCGCGTCGCCGAGTCGCTCCGCTTCCAAGAGGCCATGGACCTGATCACCAGCAGCAGCCTGCCGACAGTGCAGGCGCTGTACTCGTCCGAGGACGGCGTCGAGGGGTTCAAGGCGTTCGCCGAGAAGCGCGATCCGGTGTGGAAGGGCCGCTGACCCCCGCGCGATGACTGCCGCCTGGGCCCGGTAACCGAAACGTTCGGCCAACGACGCCGTCCCACCATTCCGACACCCTGGACCACGCACGACTGAACGCCTCGTGGCCACCCGTCCGGTTGCCGATCCGCTACAGGCGATCGTGGTCGTGATCCCCGGCGGCGACCGACCTGGTGGCAGCCGTGTCGAAATGCGGTTCGGCAACCGGGACGGTTCAGCCGGTCGAACGCACGCTCATGCCAGACCCGGTCGTCGGCTCAGCATGGTTTCTCACATCGAGGGAGCGGGGGTGGTCGGTGCTCGGCGTGAAGTTGAACCGCTCTGTGACCCGGGCACTTGACCGTTGATCTGCTTGGACGCCCAGAGGTAGCCTCTATCTTCCTCCGAGGATGGAGATGGAGATGGGCGACAACGCCGAGATTGCGGTTCTCGCTGGCGGCTGCGCCTGGATCATGCAGCAACTGCTGCGCCACCCCGAAGGAGTCATCTCCACTCGGACTGGATTCATGGGTGGCGAGAATGTGAACCCGACCGAGGAAACCAACATCGGTCATGCCGAGGTCGTTGAAGTAGTCTTCGATCCCGTGCGGCTGCCGTATCGAGGACTACTTGAGGTGTTCTTCCAGGTTCATCGAGCCGACCTTGATGAAGGCATCGTTGGCTCGCAGTATCGCTCCGAAA
>Ga0136622_10000327_pt1 | contig 19169 bp, 20 predicted proteins | sample AntDrymUQ4482106_2_FD_104803 | JGI IMG/M metagenome (GOLD analysis project Ga0136622, IMG submission 104803) | Polar desert sand microbial communities from Dry Valleys, Antarctica - metaG UQ448 (21.06) | ecosystem: Environmental > Terrestrial > Soil > Desert | place: Antarctica: Dry Valley...
ACCATCCAGCGGGCCGAGGCGATCAAGCAGCAGGTGCTGGCGCATCCCGTCGTGCAGCACGTGATCGCGTCGGCCTGGACCTCGGCCAAGAAGATGATCCTGGACGCCGCCGAGGACCCGTCCTCGGAGCTGCGGCTGCGGGTGCGCGACGGGCTGCGCGCACTGGGAGACCGGTTGTCCTCCGACGCCGAGCTGCGGTCGAAGGTCGACCGGTGGCTGCAGGGCGTCGCGAGCTACGTCGTCACCAACTACCGCGGGGAGATCGCCACCCTCATCACCGACACCGTCGAGCGTTGGGACGCCGCGGAGACCTCCCGGAAGGTGGAGCTGCAGGTGGGCCGGGACCTGCAGTTCATCCGGATCAACGGCACGGTCGTGGGTGCGCTGGCGGGCCTGGCCATCCACACGTTCGCGCAGCTGTTCCTGTAGCCCTGCCCGGGCTGGTGCTCGTCGTCGTATCCTGGTGCGGTGGCGGTACTCGACCTGTTGATCTACAAGATCATCTACTTCGCGGCGATCCCGGTCGGCGTGTTCGCGTTCGTGCACGCCGTGTTGCAGCGCTCGGACGCCTACACCGCTGCGGACAAGCTCACCAAGCCCGCCTGGCTGGGCATCACCGGCGGTGGCGCGGCTGCACTGATCCTGTTCCAGTTCGGGCTGCGGGGTTCGATTCTCTGGCTCGCCGGGCTGATCGCGGTGCTGGTGTACCTGGTCGACGTCAAGCCGTCGGTCACCGAGGTGCAGCGCGGCCCGCGCTGGTGAGCACGGCCGGTTCCGGCTGAGCCCGGCGCGGCTATGCATGCGCGCTCGTGCATGTATGATGACGCCTATGCACGATCACGCTCCAGGAGCGGGGCGGCGACGGTTGGCGTGGGCGCTGGCGATCACGGTCGGGGTGCTCCTCGTCGAGGCGGTCGGCGCCGCCGTCACCGGGTCGCTCGCGCTGCTCGCGGACGCGGGTCACATGGCCGTCGACGCGCTCGGGCTCACCGCCGCGCTGGTGGCCGCGATGCTCGCCCGCCGGCCACCGAGCCTGCATCGCACCTACGGTCTCGGCCGCGCGGAGGTGCTCGCCGCCGCGCTCAACGCGCTGGTGCTGCTGGCCGTGGCCGGTTTCGTCGCCGTCGAGGCCGTGTCCCGGCTGGCCGACCCACCACCGGTCCCGGGGGTGCCGCTGCTGGTGCTCGGGGCGCTCGGGCTAGCGGGCAACCTCGCCGCGCTGGCGGTGCTCGCCGGCGGCGACCGGCACGACCTCAACCTGCGCGGCGCGCTGCTGGAAGTCGCTGGCGACGCGCTGGGCTCGGTCGCGGTGCTCGCCGCCGCTGCGGTGGTGCTCACCACCGGTGCCCGGATCGCCGATCCCATCGCCTCCCTGCTCATCGCCGCGCTCATCGCGCCGCGGGCGCTCGCGTTGCTCCGCGACGCCGCGCACGTGCTCCTGGAGGGAGCTCCGCGGCACCTCGATCCGGCAGCCGTGCACCGCGCGCTGCGCGAGGTCCCCGGCGTGCACGACGTCCACCACCTGCACCTGTGGACGATCACCTCGGGCCGCCACGCCGTCTCGGCGCACCTGGTCGTCACCGAGACGGCTCGGGTGCACTGCGGGAGCGCCTCGGTGCTCGACGCCGCGGGGGATGCGCTGCACCGGCTCTTCGGGCTGACCCACTCGACGCTGCAGCTCGAACACGGCCAGCACGCCGAGCACGAGCACCCCTGCTGAGCCACGCCTCAGCACGGCCGTCAGCGGGCCCGGGTGGCCTGCACCAGCGCCGGGTCTCCGGTCACCGTCGCGCCCGAGGGCCGCCCCCAGGCCGCCCGGTACACCGCGTCCGCCAGCCCGACCACCGACGCGTCCGGTTCGGCGACGCTCTCGGGCGCGGTCTGCGGGAGCTGGCCCGCCACCAGCCGCACCGTCCAGGCACGTCCGGCGTCCGCCGCGTGGTACAGCACGGTGCCGGTGAGCTCGCCCGTCGCCCACTGGTCGGTCCAGCGCTGGATGAGCCACCGGAGCACCTCGTCGACACCGTCCGCGGCGACCTCCGGATCGACCCGGGCGTCCTGGTCCGACACAGCCCCGCCCGACACAGCCCCGCCCGACACGGCCCCGCCCGACACAGCCCCGCCCGCCGCGGCCTGGGCGTCGATCCGGTGCACGGTCGCCTCGTGCGCGATCCGCCGGAACAAGGACGCCGCGGTCTTCGGAGCGGCGGGGGAGACGTGCCAGGCCGGTGTGGCCGGGTCCACCGAGCGCAGCAGCTCGAGCATCGTCGCGAGCCGCTCGTCGTAGGCGGCCAGTACGGCGTCGAAGTCGCCCTCGGGCCGGCTGGGCCTCGGCGGCGACGACGACGGGTCGGCGGCCCGTAGCGCGCCGGTCACCATGCCGAACACCCGCGCGGTGTGGGCCACCAGCCGGTGCACCGTCCACTCCGGACAGGTCGGGACGGCGGCGTCCGGCCCGGCCGCGAGGGCAGCCGCCCGCAGCCGCCCGGCCTCGGCCTCGGTCACGGTGCAGTAGTCCACGGGCAGCACGCTAGCGCGTGACCCGCGGCCGTCAGCGCCCCGTCAGCCCAAATGGCGGCTCAGCCACTCGCGGGTGAACGCGTGCTCCACCTCGCCCAGCTCGCCGATGTTGTCGGTCATCGCCTTCTCGATCATGCCGCCGACCAGCGGCACGGGCACCGACGCATCGATTCGGATGGTCACCAGTGCCCCCTCACCGTCAGGTGTGACCGCAATCGTCCCGCTGGCCGAGCCCGGTGCCCCGCCGACCGCCACGTCGATGGTGCCCGCCGTGGGGCCGGACCAGACCTCGGTGCGGGTGATGCTCAGGTCACCGGGCACGAACGAGCGCACCACCGCGGGCAGCACGGTCTCCGGCACGGCCTGGCGCTGCACCACGGTGATCCGCCCGTTGTCCTCGGTCCGCGACACCAGCTCCGCGCCGGGACCGCCGACCTCGCGGAGCTTGTCGCGCAGGAACTCCGGATCGGTGAGCACCGCGCGCATCCTCTCCACGGGTGCTGGATAGGTATGGCGCATCTCGAGACGGCTGCTCATGGGGCGGAGGCTACCGTGGCCTGTCGTGACGACACCCGCCACGACAGGCCACCCGTCAGGCCACCTCTCGCCTCGAGACGCGCCACGCGCCGAGGTGGACCTGGCCCCGTTCACCACGCTGCGTGTCGGCGGCCCGGCCCGCCGGCTCGTCGAGGCCGCCAGCACCGAGGCGGTGGTGCACGCGGTGCGGGCCGCCGACACGGCGGGCGAGCCGCTGCTGCTGCTCGCCGGCGGTTCGAACCTGGTCATCGGCGACGGCGGCTTCGAGGGCAGCGCGGTGCGGGTGGCCAGCCGGGGCGTCGACATCGACGGGAACGGGGTGCTGCACGCCGCCGCGGGCGAGGACTGGGATTCCGTGGTGGCGCGCACCGTCGGCGAGGGGTACGGCGGCCTGGAGTGCCTGTCCGGCATCCCCGGCTCGGTGGGCGCCACCCCGGTGCAGAACGTCGGAGCCTACGGCGTGGAACTCTCGGACCTGTTGCTCGACGTGGACCTCTACCACCGGATCTCCGGCGAGGTGCGCACGGTGCCCGCGTCCGAGCTGGGCCTCGGCTACCGCACCAGCACGCTCAAGGGCACCGGTGCCGCGGTGGTTCTCGCGGTGCGCCTGCAGCTGAGCGGCGACGGGCGCGGCGCGCCGGTCCGTTACGCCGAGCTCGCTCGCACGCTGGACGTCGAGCCCGGCACCAGGGTGCCGGCGGCCGAGGTCCGCGAGGCCGTGCTGGCCCTGCGCCGCGGCAAGGGCATGGTGCTCGACATCGCCGACCACGACACCTGGTCCGCCGGCTCCTTCTTCACCAACCCGCTGCTCGACGTCGCCGACCTCGGACGGGTGGTGGAGCGGATCCGGACCCGGATGGGCGGTGACGCGGCGGTGCCGCAGTACCCCGGCGGCGCGGGGCGGACGAAGCTCTCCGCGGCGTGGCTCATCGAGCGTGCCGGCTTCCGCCGCGGCCACCGTGGCCCGGGTGGGCGCGTCGCGCTGTCGGGCAAGCACACCCTGGCGCTGACCAACCGCGGCGGGGCGTCGACCGAGGACCTGCTCGCGCTGGCCCGCGAGGTGCGGGCCGGAGTGCGCTCCTGCTTCGACGTGACGCTGCACCCCGAGCCGGTGCTGGTCGGGTGCGCGCTGTAGCCCCCTTGTACTTCTCAGTAGTTCTCAGACCTCGCGGTGCACCCGCATCGTCGAGTGCTGCGCGCGTGGACGGAGCACGATCTGGTCGATGTCGACGTGGGCCGGGCGGCTCACCGCGAACGCGATGACCTCCGCGACGTCCTCCGCGGACAGCGGGGTGAGCCCCGCGTAGACGCTCGCGGCGCGCTCGGCGTCACCGGAGAACCGGGTCAGCGAGAAGTCGGTCTGCACCATGCCCGGCAGCACCTCCGTGAAGCGCACCGGCTCACCGAGGTGCTCCCCGCGCAGGGTGCGGTGCAGCACCGACTGGGCGTGCTTGGCGGAGGTGTAGCCGGAGCCGTTGTCGTAGGTCTCCAGCGCGGCGGTGGAGGTGACGGTGACCACGTGGCCGTCCCCGGAGGAGATCAGGCGGGGCAGCAGCGCCCGGGTGAGGCGCAGGGTGGCGAGGACGTTCATCTCCCACATCCAGCGCCAGTCCTCGTCGGAGGTCTGCAGCACCGGGTCCAGCCCCTTCGCGCCCCCGGCGTTGTTCACCAGCACCCGCGCTGCGCCCACTCCGCCGGCGAAGGCGGCGATCGAGCCGGCGTCCCGGACGTCCAGCGGCAGCGCGGTGCCGCCGATCTCCTCGGCGATCTCCGTCAGCAGCTCCATCCGGCGGGCCCCGAGCACCACGTGGAAGCCCGCGGCGGCCAGGGCGCGGGCGGTGGCGGCGCCGATCCCGGCGCTCGCCCCGGTGACGACGGCGGTGGGCCGCTCCTCGCTCATGACAGCAGACTAGAGGCAAGATGGAGCCATGATCTGCTGGATGGGAACGGCGCCGCGCCGCGTCGCGGTGCTCTCCGTGCACACCTCGCCGCTGGAGCAGCCCGGCACCGGGGATGCCGGCGGGATGAACGTCTACATCGTGCAGACGGCGACCCGGATGGCGCGCCGTGGCGTCGAGGTGGAGGTGTTCACCCGCGCGACGTCGAGCGAACTGCCGCCGGTGGCCGAGCTCGCCCCGGGGGTGACGGTGCGACACATCACGGCGGGTCCCTTCGAGGGTCTGGGCAAGCAGGACCTCCCCGCACAGCTGTGTGCCTTCACCGCGGGGGTGCTGCGCGCGGAGGCCCGCCGCGAGCCCGGGTACTACGACGTCGTCCACTCCCACTACTGGCTGTCCGGACAGGTCGGGTGGCTGGCCCGGGACCGCTGGGGAGTGCCGCTCGTGCACACCGCGCACACCCTGGCGAGGGTGAAGAACGCCGCGCTGGCCGAGGGCGACGCCCCCGAGCCGCACACCCGGATGATCGGCGAGCAGCAGGTGGTCGCCGAGGCCGACCGGCTGGTGGCCAACACCGCGGCCGAGGCCGCCCAGCTCGTCGAGCTCTACGGGGCCGACCCCGCCCGCACCGTCACCATCCCGCCCGGGGTGGACCTGGAGCGGTTCACGCCGGGCTCGCAGCAGGCCGCCCGCGCGGCGATGGGCCTGCCGCCCGACGCGGTGGTGCTGGCCTTCGTCGGCCGCATCCAGCCGCTCAAGGCCCCCGACGTGCTGCTGCGGGCGGCCGCCGAGATGCTGCACCGCGACCCGGCGCTGCGGGCCCGGCTCCGGCTGCTGGTGGTGGGCGGGCCCTCGGGCACCGGGCTCGCCGAGCCCACCGCGCTGCAGGAGCTGGCCGTCGTGCTGGGCATCCCGGACCTGGTGCGCTTCGCACCCCCACAGGGCGGTGCCGACCTGGCGGCGGTCTACCGCGCGGCCGACGTGGTCGCGGTGCCCTCCCACAACGAGTCCTTCGGGCTGGTCGCGCTCGAGGCGCAGGCCTGCGGGACCCCGGTGGTGGCCGCAGCGGTGGGTGGCCTGCCGGTGGCGGTCGCCGACGAGACGTCCGGGCTGCTCGTCGAGGGCCACCGGGCGTCCGACTGGGCGGACGCGCTGTCCGCGGTGGCGCTGCACCCCAGCCGGGCCCGCGCCCTCGCCAGCGGGGCGATCGAGCATGCGCTGCACTTCTCGTGGGAGCGCACCACGGACGCGCTGTTGCGCACCTATGCCGACGCCGTGAGCGCCTACCGGCTGGACGGGGAGGTTGCGGTGTGAACCGGGTCGCGGACATCGTCTCGGCGACCCTGGACGATGCGGAGTTGGCCTACCAGCGCACGGATCGCGGCAGCTTCCTCGTCACCCTGCCCGGGGAGAAGAAGCTGCAGACGAGCTGCTGGCTCGTGGTCGGTGCGCACGGCGTGCTGGTGGAGGCGTTCGTCTGCCGGCGCCCGGACGAGGCGCACGAGCAGGTCTACCGCTGGCTGCTGCGCCGCAACGCCCGGCTCTACGGGGTGCACTACACCCTGGACAAGGTCGGCGACATCTACCTGGTGGGCCGGCTGGCGCACGCCTCGGTGACCGCCGACGAGCTCGACCGGGTGCTCGGCCAGATCGCGGAGGCCGCCGAGAGCGACTTCGACATCCTGTTGGAGATCGGCTTCGCGTCCTCCATCCGCCGTGAGTGGGACTGGCGGGTCTCCCGCGGGGAACCGCTGGCCAACCTGGCCGCGTTCGAGCACCTCATCCGTCCCGAGCAGCGCCCGGACGGCCCCGTCCCACCGGAACCCGTTTCTTGACCTGTCCCGCGCCACCCGCCACGATTCGCGCTTTCGCGCTTGTGCGCCGCCGCTCGTCCCCTGAGGAGTCCTCGATGTCGTTCCGCAGCCCGTTCCCCGACGTCGAGATCCCGGACGTGTCGATCCCCGAGCTCCTCTTCGGGGACATCACGGATCGGGTGGACCGGCTGGCGATGGTCGACGGCAGCTCCGGTCAGTCGATCACGTACGGCCAGCTGTCGGTGCTGGTCGGCCAGGTCGCCGGGGCGCTCGCCGCGCGCGGCATCGGCATCGGCCACGTGGTGGCCGTGTTCGCGCCCAACACCCCCTACTACGCCGTGGTGTTCCACGGCATCCTGCGTGCCGGGGCGACGGCGACGACGGTCAACTCCCTCTACACGGCCGACGACCTGGCGAAGCAGTTGCGCGACTCCGGCGCCGAGATGCTGTTCACCGTGTCCGCATTCCTGGAGCGCGCCACCGCGGCCACGGCCCAGCCCGGCGTGGGCGTCACCGAGACCGTCGTGCTCGACGGCGCCCCCGGCCACCCCGCGCTCGCCGACCTGCTGGCCGAGGACGCCGCGCCACCGGAGGTCAGCATCGACCCGGCCACCGACCTCGCCGTGCTGCCCTACTCGTCGGGGACGACGGGCAACCCGAAGGGCGTCATGCTGACCCACCGCAACCTGGTGGCGAACATCAAGCAGTGCGAGGCGGTGTTCGAGACCACCGACGACACCCGGCTGCTCGCCGTGCTGCCGTTCTTCCACATCTACGGCATGACGGTGCTGCTGAACCTCGGGCTGCACACCGGGGCCAGGGTCGTGACGCTGCCCAGGTTCGACCTCGAGGCGTTCCTGACGTGCATCTCGGAACATCGGATCAACCGGGTGTACATCGCGCCGCCGGTGGCCGTGGCCCTGGCCAAGCACCCGATGGTCGACTCCTTCGACCTGTCCTGCGTCGACGTGGTCTTCTCCGGCGCCGCGGCGCTGGACGCCGAGCTCGCGCAGGCGGTCGCGCAGCGGATCGGTTGCCAGGTCACGCAGGGCTACGGCATGACCGAGATGAGCCCGGCCAGTCACGTGGTCCCCGACGGTCGCACCGACATCCCGCTCGGGTCGGTGGGGCCGACCATCCCGAACATGGAGTGCAGGCTGGTCGACCCGGAGACCGGGGAGGAGGTCGTCGAGCTCGGTGCCCCCGGCGAGCTGTGGTGCAAGGGGCCGAACGTGATGGTCGGCTATCTCAACGACGAGGAGGCGACCGCGGCGACCGTCGACGCCGAGGGCTTCCTGCACACCGGTGACATCGCCCGTGTCGACGAGGCCGGCAACGTCACGATCGTCGACCGGGTCAAGGAGCTGATCAAGTACAAGGGCTACCAGGTGCCGCCGGCGGAGCTGGAGGCCCTGTTGCTCTCCCACCCACAGATCGCCGACGCCGCCGTCATCGGGGTCCGCGACGCCGAGGGCGAGGAGGTCCCCAAGGCATTCGTGGTACGCCAGGCCGACGCGGATGCCCTGGACGAGGACGCGGTGATGGCATTCGTGTCGGAGCAGGTGGCACCGCACAAGAAGGTGCGGGCGGTCCAGTTCGTCGAGGCGATCCCGAAGTCGGCGTCGGGCAAGATCCTGCGCAAGGACCTCCGCGCCGTCGAGCCCACCGCGACCTGAGGCGGCCTCACCACCAGGACGAGGGGCGCCGGCTGCTGCTCGTCGCCTGCCGGGGTCGCCAGGCTGAAGCTGATCCGAAGAGTTCACCGAGTCGCCGTGCAACGGTCGTTGCCGAGCTGGCGCTTCTGCTCGACGGTCATGGGTGAACCACCGACAGGAGACGCCATGCCGCTGACCGTCATCAAGGGCGAGTACAAGATTGTCGGGGCGGCGCCGGACGGCGACTCCGTCCGGTTTTATCCGTCCGGGGAGCGAGGTTTCGAGCGGGCTGGTCTGCCGGTGCGCACGAACAGGTCGGGTGGAGCGCAGCTGCGACTGGAGGGCATGGACACACTGGAGACGCACTACTCGCCCCAGGTCGGCGCTGTCGGTGTCCTGCACCAGCCACTCACACACGCCCACGCCGCCGCCGACCATCTTCTCGAGCTGCTCGGCTTCACCGACGTCCAGCGCACCGACGACGAGACCGTCACCGACGCGACACCGGTCAGCACTCCTGGCTACATCTTCACCCGCTTCGCCGACACCTACGGCCGCTGCGTCGCGTTCGCGTTCCCCGGCGAGATCGACCACGAAGACCTCGCCCCGAGGTTCGTGGAGGCCGCCGACCTGGAAGCCAGCGCGAACGTCGGGGTGGTGGCTGCGGGCTTAGGCTACCCTACATACTACAGCAAGCTGTTTCCCGACCTGCGAGCTGCACTCACCCAGGCGGTGACCACGGCTCGCGACGCCAGGCGTGGATTGTGGCCGGAGGACGTGACCCAGACCGGCGTCACAGTCGAGAGTCTGAAGACGCTCACCGACGACGCCGTGATCTTGCCCAAGCTGTACCGGCGGCTGGTCGACTATCTCGCCATCAACGATGACGGCGCCTCCTTGGACGGTCTCGGGACTTACCTGGCGACCAGAGACGACCGCCTGTTCGTCATCTCGTGTGGCGCCGCGACAGGCTTCGACGACGTCATCGAGATCGACGGGCAGCAGATTCGGCTCCTGCACCCGCCCGAGGATCTGGTCTTCGTCGAGAAGTAGCCGGCGTCACGGTAGTTCTGGCGCCGGTCCGCCACGATCGACACCGTGTACGTTGTATGTCTGCTGTCCGTCCAGGGCGGCGAACCAGAGAGGGTCTTCGTTGTCCGAGCAGCCGGGTGCCGCCCGTGCCCTTTTCGATCGGCCGACCTGGATCGGGGTCGACCCGAACGACGACGAGCAGCAGCGGCCGCCGCTCACTCGACCCCGGATCGTGCGCACCGCCCTGTGCCTGGTCGACGAGCGGGGGCTGGCCGCCTTGACCATGCGGGCGCTGGCCACCGAGCTCGAGGTGTCCCCGATGGCCCTGTACAACCACGTGCGCGACAAGGACGAGCTGGTCGACCTCATGGTCGACCTCATGCTCGGCGAGGTCGACCGCTCCGATACCCGAGGCGACTGGGCGGCTCAGCTGCGGGCGTTGGTGTGCAGCTACCACCGGGTGTTGTCCGCTCACCGCGGTCTGGCCCGGATCTACAGCGCCGGAGTCCGCCTCGGTCCCCACGGCCTGCTGATCATGGAGCGGGCGCTCGGGCTCCTGCTCCGAGCGGGGTTCTCCCCATCCGATGCCACCAATGCCTTCTTCACCCTCTACACCTACACCGTCGGCTTTCACCAGATGGGCCGCATCGCCACGCTCAACGCCCCGACCCCGGACAACGGGACCGACGACCAGTTGCCCCAACCGATGACCAGGTACTACTCGGCGCTGCCAGCCCAGCAGCTCCCCTCCGTGGTGACCGTCGGTGCTCACCTGGGGGGCGTACGCCGCAAGGGTGGATTCGAGTACGGCCTCGACACCCTCCTCACCGGCCTCCGGGTCACGCTCACCGCCGGTTCCGGTGACGCTCTGCCAGCGTGGTAGGCGCCAGCGTGGTAGGCGCCGGTTGTGGTGGGGCGGTCCAGCTACCTCGCCGACCCGCACCTCTGCCGGACCGGCTTCCGTGGCCCAGGCAGGTACGACGGGTCGGTGGTCAACTGGTGCAACGGACCGCTGCTGGCGCACATCGGCGGGCGCAAGGGCTTCGACGTCAGCTTCGCGCCGTTCGCCCATCGCACGGGCACGAACATCGTGACCATGACCGCCCAGGTGCGGCGCGGACTCGAGCAAGACGGAGGCGGTGCCGTCGGGCGCGGCGGACACCACGGCCAAGGAAGGCGTGAGCTGATGAACCCGCAGGAAGACCACAACTATCTCTTCACCTCGGAGTCGGTGACGGAGGGCCATCCGGACAAGATGGCGGACCAGATCTCCGACGCCGTCCTCGACGCGGCGCTGGCCGAGGACCCGGGATCCCGGGTGGCGTGTGAGACACTGCTGACCACGGGTCTCGTCGTCGTGGCGGGCGAGATCACCACCAACGCGACGATCGACTTCACCCGCATCGTGCGCGACACCGTGAACGGCATCGGCTACGACAACGGCGACTTCGGCTTCGACGGCCATCACTGTGCCGTGATGATCTGCATCGGCAAACAGTCGACGGACATCGCGCAGGGCGTGGACCAGGCACACGAGCGGCGCGGCGAGCTCTCCGAGGACGAGCTGGACAGCGCGGGTGCCGGCGACCAGGGGATGATGTTCGGGTTCGCCTCGAACGAGACCCCCGAGCTGATGCCGATGCCGATCGCGCTTGCGCACCGGCTGGCCCGCCAGCTCACCGAGGTGCGCAAGAACGGCACGCTGCCCTACCTGCGTCCGGACGGGAAGACCCAGGTCACGGTCCGATACCTCGCGGGCAAGCCGGTGTCGGTGGAGAAGGTGTTGATCTCCAGCCAGCACGCCGAGGGCTGCGAGGGCCAGATTGCGGACGACCTGTGGCGCCACGTGGTCGAGGCCGTGATCCCGGCGGAGCTCTACGACGTCGCCGAGCTGAAGAAGAACTACTTCGTGAACCCGACCGGCCGCTTCGTCATCGGCGGTCCCGTCGGCGACGCTGGCCTCACCGGTCGTAAGATCATCGTGGACACCTACGGCGGCTACGCCCGGCACGGCGGTGGCGCGTTCTCCGGCAAGGACCCGTCCAAGGTGGACCGTTCGGCTGCCTACGCGGCCCGCTACGTGGCGAAGAACGTCGTCGCGGCCGGCCTGGCGGACAAGGTGGAGGTACAGGTGGCCTACGCCATCGGCGTCGCCCGCCCGCTGTCGGTGATGGTCGAGACGTTCGGCACCGAGAAAACCGACCGGACCTTGATCGCCAAGTTGGTCGACGAGCACTTCGACCTGCGTCCGGCCGCCTTCCGCGACTACCTGAAGCTGCACCGGCCGATCTTCCAGAAGACCGCGGCGTACGGGCACTTCGGTCGCGAGGATGCCGACTTCACCTGGGAGAACACCGATAAGGCCGACGTGCTGCGCGCGGCGGCGGGGCTCTCGTGAACGCCGATGCGATGAACATCGTCGTCACCGGGTCGATCGCCACCGACAACCTGATGACCTTCCCCGGCCGCTTCCGCGAGCTGCTCGTGGACGGGGAGCTCGACAGTCTCTCGCTGTCGTTCCTGGTGGACGAGCTCGAGATCCGTCGCGGTGGGGTGGCGGCGAACATCGCGTTCGGCCTCGGCTTGCTCGGGGCCACCCCGGCGCTCGTCGGGGCCGTCGGGCAGGACTTCGCCGAGTACCGCGAGTGGCTGGAGGCCCACGGCGTCGACACCGAGTCGGTGCGGGTCTCCGACACGCGGCACACAGCGCGATTCCTGTGCACGACCGACGCGGACCAGAACCAGATCGCATCGTTCTACACCGGAGCGATGGCGGAGGCGCGGGAGATCGAGCTGGCGCCGGTCGCGGCGCGGCTCGGTGGCATCGACATGGTCGTCATCGGGCCCAACGACCCGGACGCCATGACGCGGCACACGCAGGAGTGTCGCGAGCGGGGCTACCCGTTCATGGCCGATCCGGGGCAGCAGCTGGCCCGCCTCGACGACGACCAGGTCCGCGGGCTCGTCGACGATGCGACCTACCTCGTCACCAACGAGTACGAGCGGAAGCTCCTCGCCCAGAAGACCGGCTGGTCGGACGCGGAGATCCTGGGCAAGGTCGAGACCTGGATCACCACTCGGGGACCCGAGGCCGTGACCGTGCACCGCACCGGCGAGCCCGATCTCGCCGTGCAGCCGCCCCGCGAGCGGCGCAAGGCCGACCCGACCGGTGTCGGCGACGCCCTGCGGGCGGGGTTTCTCGCCGGGATCGCCGCGGACCTCGGCCTGGAGCGGTCCGTCCAGCTCGGTTGCATGGTGGCCACGCTGGTGATCGAGACCGTCGGAACGCAGGAGTACCGCATCGAGCACGCCGAGTTCGAACAACGCTTCGCCGAGGCGTACGGAGCCGATGCGGCAGCCCAGATCGAACCGATGCCGCCGGCCGGTGGAGCGGACTAGCGACCAGGGCCAGGTGGGCCAGGGTCTCACCAGGGTCGGGCTGGGGCAGGGTTTCAGGCGAGCATTCGGCGTACCCACCGGCGCACCTGCTCCACCTCCCGGTCCGACAGCCGCCCGAGGGGCACCAGCTGAGTGAAGCGTGTGGTCGAGATCGCGCGAATGTCGTCGGTACGGGCCCAGCTTGCCCTGGTGAGACCCGATTCGGCCGAGCTGATCACGATGTGATGCGGTAAGCCCCGATCACGGGTGGTAAGAGGTACAACGAGTGCTATCTGGATCGGAAATCGGCAGTGGTCCTCGGAGCCGACGATGACTGTGGGTCGGGAACCACCTTGCTCGCTTCCTGTCGGCAGGCCGAAGTCGGCCAGCCACACCTGCCACGGCTCGATCGTGACGGCAGGGGTCATTGGTTGTACTCGGGGTACTCATCGCGAGCGTTGCCGAGCCCCTCGGGGACCGTGTTCTCCGCCAGCCGGAGTTCCTGTTGGTAGTCGGCCCACTGCTCGGGATCGTCGCGAAGCCGCGCATACGCCGAGTGGACCTGCCGCATCTCGTGCCCGTCGATCAGATGGTTGAGGGCGGCTTCTTGGCTGACACCGCCGAAGTGCTCGCGTGCCACCCATGCGAGCCGGTCCCGAGTCCGGCTGTCCAGACGAACCGTTGTGGTAGCCATGGTGGTGAGTATACCACGAGTATGCACAGAAGTATACTTCGTCACATACAGCGGGCTGAGATACGGTCGGAACAGGCCGGCCGCTCCCCCGGGGGAGTGGCCGGCCTGTTCCGACGTTTCGCGAACCTATAGCAGCAGCCGTGTCAGGAGACGCCGAGCTTCTCCGCGGCCATCTTGGTCCCCTCGACGCGGTTCTTGATCTTTTGGAACGCCACGTCACGGGCATAGTCGGGCGAGCCGTGGTTCGGCTTCTCGTCGATGCTGAACGGTGAGAACCCGCAGTCGTCCGTCGCGCCGAGCCGCTCCTTCGGAATGAAGTTCGCCGCCGCCACCAGCTGGTCGTGGACCTCCTCGGCACTCTCCACGCGGGGGTTGCCCGGGTTGATCACCCCGACGTAGGCCATCTGCGCGACGCCGTCGGCGTCGCTGCGGAGGTTCTCCCCGATGGACTTGTACACGCTGTCCTTGTCGCGCTCGCTCTTCATCTGGATCAGGAAGTAACCGGCGTTCATCGAGAACATGCTCGGCAGCAGATCGTTGTAGGGCACGTCCGCGCTGTGCACCGAGTCGCGGTCGCCGCCGGGGCAGGTGTGGATACCAATCTTGGCCCGCTCCTCGGCCGAGAAACGGCCGAGCACCCGGTTGTTGAGCTCGATGAAGTGCGGCAGCAGGCCGGCGCCGGTCCACGGGTTACGCGGGTCCTTCCTGGTGGAGAGCCTGCCCTCCGTGAAGTCGATCGAGACCCGGGCGGCACCGGCCTCGAAGGCCAAGCGGATGTCCTTCTCGGTCTCGTTGCAGAGGTCCTCCTCGAACTGCTCTCGAGAGTAGTCGGGCAGCTCGTCCTTCAGGGGGTACAGCAGGGCGAGCATGGAAGGGGCGATGACGGCCTGCTTCATCGGCTTGCTGGCCATGGCGAGCGACTTCTTCAGTGCGTCGGCCGCGTACGCCTTGTACTTGAAGGGGCCGCCGGTCAGGCGGGGCAGTTGCCGGCCGTGTCCATCGGCGAAGATCGCGAAGAACTGGCCGTCCCCGGCGAGGTGGTCGGCAAGGCCGGTCCCGGCCAGCGTGTCGGTGATGGGATAAGTGGCGAAGCTCGACCAGCGCTGCTCGCCATCAGAGATGATCGGCGACCCGGTGGCCTCGTAGTGCTCGATCGAGTCCTTGGCGGCTGCGTCCTGTTCGGTCTCCAACTGATCGAGGCCGATCTCCCCGGCATCATAAGCTGCGTAGGCCTTCTGAAGCTTGTCTGGCCGAGGTAGGGAACCAACGGGTTCGGTGGGTATTCCGGTGTCCGTCCTCGGATCGTAATCACTCATGACGTACCTTTTCCTCCGATTGAATCAGCCGCCGTTGACTGTCGCTCACTACCCTCGCTACGCCCCCGCCGAGAGATCGCCCAAAGGAACCTGCCGTCGCCTGTGATGCTGGTTGGCGGCGTCGAGAGACTTTCCGGCAATCTCAACGGGAGGTAGAACTGCCTCCTCCCCTGGAGGTGGGAGTGAGGTAGACACGTATGTCTACTTGTCTACGTGTCCGGACACTACCCGCGTGGCGCAAGTCACGTCAATATCGAGTCCGCCCGTCATGGAGGCCCGACCCGCGCCCTGCTCGGTTGGGCCGATCACTCGCCGGTGGGCGAGAGTCGGCATCGGGTCGTCCATCGCCCGGGGTGGCCAGCAACCGGTCACGATGTGGCTCGCCCTCGCGGGTCGCGCCCGATTCGCTGACCCATCCGACTCCCACGGAAAAGCGGGAAAGTCGAGGGGTATGACGACGCGTTTATCACGTGCACCCCCGGTGAGAGTTACAGTACAAACTTTCCAGACCATCCCGCACTCGGCGGAGAAGGTCAGGGTCTTGCCCGAACTGCTTGGCTGATAGCTGAGGAAGCGGCTGACGACACTGGGGGAGCAGCGGTAGCTCAGCCCATACCACCTTGCCGCAGGCTACCGAGTAGTAGCCACGCCGTACGTGTGCGCTGGCCTCGTCGGGTAGAGCTGGCTGAGTAGGTGCGCTGTCCCACACCTCGATACCGATGCTGTCTTCCAGGCCCAGGAGACGCACTGTTATGAAGCTGACGTTGGTCAGCTCCGGCCGCTCGTCCGTCGTGCCGGTGGCCTTGACCGCGTTCGTGACCAGCTCGCCGACCAACTGGAGCGCGCCGTCAAGGATGCTGGTGGCACCCCACCTGCCGAGCGGGTAGGCGACGAACATGCGTGAGCAAGAGATAGCCGTCCGGGTAGCAACGAACCTGAGGCCATCGTGGAAGCGCGGCGTACTCACGAATATACCCCGCATTTCTGGCAGCGTTTCCGCCTCGCTTTAACCCAGTTTTCGCCAGCGAGCTTGACGTCAGCCAGATCAGTCCATCCTGTAGGTGACACAGGGATGGTGGCTAAGGTTTCTACCCTGAGCTTGTCGTCCGGGTAGGTCTCGAGCTGCTTACCAGGAAATATGTAGGCCACCCTCTCGCCACGTTTCCAGCGGATCGTGCAGTCTCCCGCCGGGAGGTACGTACAAGCCGTAGGGTTGACCATCGGCATAGCCCCGCCGTGACTCATGACGCTGGGCCCTTCCTGTACTCACGCGCTTCTTTGATCGTCTGGTTGATGAGCTCAACCAAACTGTCAGCCTGCGTGAGCTCCATGATCGCTTCACAGGTAAACGGGCAGTCGTAAGAAGTGATCCAGACCTTCCCCTTATATGCCTCCAGGTAGAAGGTGGTGCGGGCATCCGGGCCTTGACCTTTGACGGTGAGCTTTCGCCGTGACATGAGCACCGTCCCTCGGCCTGCCGTGCATGGCTGCTGGCCGGGACTGGTGGCGGCTTCAGGGAGCAGCACCACCAGGCCCGGCTCTATGGAGGCGGTAGCGGGGTGATCCACCGCCCCTATGTGCAAGCTGCCTTGCATGAGCGAAAACACAAAATGCAAGGATTGCGAAAAATGAAGACGAACGCACTCATTGCGAATATCAGAGACCTTGATCGATACGTAGACGAAGGCCACACTCGCGTGGCCCCAACCCCAGGGGGTGAGGAAGGATCGACACCGTGGCACCCAAGAGGCACACCCCGACCGTCCGGCTACGGCGGTTGGCCGCCGAGCTGCGCCGTCTCCGCGGGGCAGCCGACCTGAGCAGGGAGGATGCAAGCGAGCGGACCGGCGTCAACAACGCCACGCTCTACCGCATCGAGACCGCCAGAGCACGCCCGCAGATGCGCACCTTGACTGCCCTGCTCAACCTGTACGGCGTCGGCACCGAGCAGCGCGAGTATCTGACCACGCTCTGCCGCGAGGCCGGCAAGCAGGGCTGGCTCCGGCCGTACCACTCCGACCTGCCGGAGGAGTACACCGCCTACATCAGCTTCGAGGCCGAGGCGGCAGGCGTCCGCAACTACGAGTCGCTGTTCATCCCCGGCCTGCTCCAGACCGAGGACTACGCTCTCGCGGTGGTCCGTGGTGGGTTGCCGTCCGCCACCGACGCCGAGGTGGCCGATCGCGTCCAGGCTCGTATCGAGCGGCAGGGTGTGCTCGCCAAGGACGCCCCGCTCACGTTGTGGGCCATCGTGGACGAGGCCGCCCTGCATCGAGTGGTCGGCGGTACTGAGGTGATGCGCGTCCAGTTCGGGCACCTGGCCGAGGTGATGAAGCCCCGAACCTCACCTTCCAGGTCATACCCTTTGGAGCGGGCGCTCATCCCGGGATGCCGGGTTCATTCGTGCTGATGGACTTCAGCGACCCGATGGACACCGACCTCATCTACATCGACAGCATGGCCGGCGACCTCTTCCTTGAAGCGGACGCCGACGTACGACGGTACACATCAGTCTTCGACAATCTGCGGGCCATCGCGCTCAGCCCTGATGACTCGGCATCTCTCATTGTCGAGCTGGCCCACGAGACCAGATAAGGAGGTAACAGAAGATGGACCGTTTGGCACAAGAGCTCTCGGAGTAGCGCCAACAGACAATGCGTGGAGGTGGCTTTCGTTGGGGGCTGGATCGCCATGCGCGACTCCAAGCACCCAACCGGGCCAGCGCTTTTCTTCACACCCGGCGAGTGGGACGCCTTCGCGGGCGTGGAGAACGGAGAGCTCAGGCGCCCGTAGTTCGACAGATGAGGTCCGCCTTCAACACGTGAGGAGGCGGGCTTCGTCTGCTCCGGCCCCCGGGACCGCTGCCCTTCGATGATCTTGACTGCCACGTGCGCTACCAGCCGGTCCTCGGGATCGGCCAGGTCCAGGCCGGTGAGCTGCTCGATACGCTGCGCCCGGTAGGCGACGGTGTCGGGATGCGGCCGGAGCGAGCGTGCGGCCTGCTTTAGGCTCCCGTGGGCGGCGCGAGACCGCGGGCGGGCGCCTGGCAGGCTGGTGGCCATGAGCATCGGCACCCTCGTGCTGCTCCGCCACGGTGAGAGCGAGTGGAACGCGAAGAACCTGTTCACCGGCTGGGTGGACGTCCCGCTGAGCGCGAAGGGCGAGCGCGAGGCCGTCCGCGGCGGCCTGCTGATGCGGGCGGCGGACCTGCGGCCCGACGTGCTGCACACCTCGCTGCTGCGCCGGGCCGTCAACACCGCGAACCTCGCGCTGGACGCCGCGGATCGGCACTGGATCCCGGTGCGCCGCGACTGGCGGCTCAACGAGCGGCACTACGGCGCGCTGCAGGGCAAGGACAAGAAGCAGACCCTGAGGACCTACGGCGAGGAGCAGTTCACGCTCTGGCGCCGCTCGTACGCCACCGCCCCGCCGCCGATCGAGCCGGGCAGCGAGTTCAGCCAGGACGCCGACCCGCGATACGCCGCGAGCGGCACCCCGGCCACCGAGTGCCTGGCTGACGTCGTCGAGCGGATGCTGCCGTACTGGGACTCCGCGATCGTGCCGGACCTGCGCGCCGGGCACACCGTGCTCGTCGCGGCGCACGGCAACTCGCTGCGCGCCCTGGTCAAGCATCTCGACGGCATCGACGAGCAGACCATCGTGGGGCTCAACATCCCCACCGGGATCCCGCTCAGCTACGACCTCGACGACACGATGACGCCGGTCACCCCTGGTGGCACCTACCTCGATCCGGAGGCGGCGGCCGGCGCCATCGCAGCCGTCGCCGACCAGGGCCGCTGAGAGCGCCAGGACGTCCCTGGCCATATCACCGGGTCGGGTGTTTACGATCCTCTCGTGACACCCGTGGTCGGTGTACTGCTCTCGATCGGCTGCCTACTGCTCGGGGGTGCCGCGGGCTTCCTGGCCGGCCGGATGCGGGATGCTCGCCCGGGAGCCGGCGAACCGGGCGGTATCACCGTGGCCGAGCTGGTCCAGCGCGTGGTGCTCTCCTCACACGGCGGCGTCGTACTGCTCGACCCGGAGGGGGACGTCCTGCTGCACAACCCGCGCGCGGCCGAACTCGGACTGGTTCGAGGTGCCCGGCCCGACGAGCGCGCCTGGAAAGCGGCGCAGCAGGTGCTGGCCAGCGGCACGGTGGTCCAGGTCGACCTCTCCCCGCTGGGCTCGATCCGTCATTCCGGCACCGGGCGCCAACCTGCGGCGGTGCTGGGTGAGGTCCGCCCGCTCGGGGACGGGTTCACCGTGGTGGACGCCGACGACGAGTCCGACACCGTGCGGTTGGAGGCGACCCGGCGCGACTTCGT
>Ga0136622_10000328_pt1 | contig 19168 bp, 19 predicted proteins | sample AntDrymUQ4482106_2_FD_104803 | JGI IMG/M metagenome (GOLD analysis project Ga0136622, IMG submission 104803) | Polar desert sand microbial communities from Dry Valleys, Antarctica - metaG UQ448 (21.06) | ecosystem: Environmental > Terrestrial > Soil > Desert | place: Antarctica: Dry Valley...
CCGGCGCCGGTACCGGCGCCACCGCCCTTGGCCAACCGCAGACGGGTGCCCGGTTGCCACCCGGACTGCATACGGATTGCACGCGGCCGGTGCCGGAGGTCGGAAACCGCCGCTGACCTGCGGCGATGCTGGTGGGCGCAACAGGGATCGAACCTGTGACCGCCTGCTTGTAAGGCAGGAGCTCTACCGCTGAGCTATGCGCCCCTGGATGATCGGTGCGATCAGCCTGCCAGGTCGCGCAGGGCCAGGCGCAGGTCGTCGAGGTCGCGACCGGTGCCGATCGGGTTCACCAGCTGCCAGCGCAGCAGCCCCTCCCGGTCGACGAGGAACGTCCCGCGGACCGCCGCCCCGCGCTGCTCGTCGAACACGCCGTACGCGCGCGACACCTCCCCATGCGGCCAGAAGTCGCTTAGCAGGGGGTACGTCAGGCCGTCCCTCTCGGCGTAGGCGCGCAGCGAGAACTTGTGGTCGCACGAGACCGCGAGCAACTCCGCCGTCTCGCCGCGAAAGGCGGCCAGGTCGTCTCGCAGCTCGCCCAGCTCGCTGGTGCAGATGCCGGAGAAGGCGTACGGGTAGAACAACACGGTCACGGACTTCGCACCGAGAAACGACGACAGCGACGTCTCCTGGCCGTGCTGGTCCGGCAGGGCGAAGTCTGGTGCGGATCTGCCGATCTCCAGGGTCATCGGCCCTACCGGGTCTTGCGGGACGCCTTCGGGGTGACCAGGCGGGTTGCGGCCCAGTCAGCGCACGCGGTCTGCGTGGTCGTGATGGCCAGTCCCGCCACCGGCGCGGCCTCGGCGACGTCGGCGGGGTCGACGTGCCGCTCACGTCCGACCTTCGGGGTGAGCAGCCAGATCCCTCCGCCGTCGGCGAGGTCGGTCAGCGCGTCGACGAGGGCGTCGACGAGGTCACCGTCGTCGTCGCGCCACCACAACAGCACCCCGTCGACGACATCGCTGACGTCCCCGTCGACCATCTGGCCACCGATGTGCGCCTCGACCGCCGCACGCAGGTCGTCGTCGACGTCCTCGTCCCACCCCAGTTCCTGCACCACCATCTGTGGCTTGAACCCCAGCCGTACGGCGGGGCCGCCTGAGCCCGCGTCGCCCGCGGTCACGCTCACCGATGCCTCCTTCGTCCCCCGGCCTTCGTCCCCCGGCCTTCGCCCCCCGGCCTTCGTCCCCCGGCCTGCGGCCGGTCGTCGCGGGTCACCCTAGTGGCGAGGGCAGGCCTGCCAACACCTCTGGGCACATCGGGTGGCACACCACGTCGCGCTGCCGGCCCACCGGCCGCGTACCGACCGTAGGGATGTACGGGCTCGCCGCTGGTGGGACACTGGGGGCACCAGAGCAACGACGCAGTGCACGGACGCAATGCACGATGGAAGGACACCCCGTGGCCACCGCCTCCCAGCGCCCCCCGGTCATCCACGAAGGACTGCCCACCCAGCTGCCCGACATCGACCCGGACGAGACCACCGAGTGGTTGGAGTCCCTGGACGCCCTGCTCGACGAGCGCGGCGCCGACCGGGCGCGCTACGTGATGCTCAAGCTGCTGGAGCGAGCCCGCGAGCGTCAGGTCGGGCTGCCTGGCGTACGCAGCACCGACTACATCAACACCATCCATCCCGAGGCCGAGCCCGCGTTCCCCGGCAACGAGGACATCGAGCGCCGCATCCGGGCGTTCATCCGGTGGAACGCCGCGGTGATGGTGTCCAGCGCAAACCGCAAGGGGCTCGAGGTGGGCGGACACATCGCCACCTACCAGTCGGCGGCGAGCCTGTACGAGGTCGGCTTCAACCACTTCTTCCGGGGCAAGGACCACCCCGGTGGCGGCGACCAGATCTTCATCCAGGGCCACGCCTCCCCCGGCATCTATGCGCGGGCCTACCTCGAGGGCCGGCTGTCCGAGACCCAGCTCAACCGGTTCCGGCAAGAGGTCTCGCACGGACGGGGCCAAGGCCTGTCGTCGTACCCGCACCCGCGGCTGATGAACGAGTTCTGGGAGTTTCCCACCGTCTCCATGGGGCTGACCGCCATCAACGCGATCTACCAGGCCCGATTCAACCGGTACCTGCACCACCGCGGCATCCGGCAGACCGACCAGCAGCAGGTGTGGGCCTTCCTCGGCGACGGCGAGATGGCCGAACCCGAGTCGCTCGGCGCCATCGGGGTCGCCGCCCGGGAGGAGCTCGACAACCTCACCTTCGTCGTCAACTGCAACCTGCAGCAGCTCGACGGTCCGGTACGGGGCAACGGCAAGATCATTCAGGAGCTGGAGACGTACTTCCGCGGGGCCGGCTGGAACGTGATCAAGGTGATCTGGGGCCGGGAGTGGGACGCCCTGCTCGCGCGCGACACCGACAACGTCCTCGTGAACCGGATGAACGCCACCCCGGACGGCCAGTTCCAGACCTACTCGGTCGAGACCGGCGAGTACACCCGGCAGCACTTCTTCGCCGCCGACGACCGGCTGGCCAAGATGGTTGAGCACCTGTCCGATGAGCAGGTGAGCAAGCTGCCGCGCGGTGGCCACGACTACCGCAAGGTGTACGCCGCGTTCCGCGCCGCCTCGGGTCACGCCGGGCAGCCGACGGTGATCTTGGCCAAGACCATCAAGGGCTGGACCATCGAGTCGCTCGAGGGTCGCAACGCCACCCATCAGATGAAGAAGCTCACCAAGAAGGACCTCAAGGTCTTCCGGGACCGGCTGTACCTGCCGATCACCGACAAGGCGATCGACAAGTCAGACATCGCGCCGTTCTACCACCCCGGCGAGGCCTCCGACGAGATCAAGTACATGCTCGAGCGGCGCCGCAAGCTGGGCGGTCCGGTGCCGCTTCGCCGCTTCGAACCGAAGCCACTGAAGCTGCCCGGCGACGAGATGTACGCCGAGCTCAAGCAGGGCTCGGGCAAGCAGGCGGTGGCGACCACGATGGCGCTGGTCCGGCTGCTCAAGGATCTGATGAAGGACGAGGGCATCGGCCACCGCATCGTCCCGATCGCGCCCGACGAGTACCGCACCTTCGGCATGGACTCGATGTTCCCGACGGCGAAGGTCTACAGCCCGCACGGGCAGCGCTACGAGTCCGTCGACCGAAAGCTGCTGCTGACGTACAAGGAGTCGCAGCAGGGCCAGATGCTGCACGAGGGGATCAGCGAGACCGGCGCGATGGGGTCGTTCACCGCCGCCGGCACGGCGTACTCCACCCACAGCGAGCCGATGATCCCGTTCTACATCTTCTACTCGATGTTCGGCTTCCAGCGCACCGGCGACGCGATGTGGTTGCTGGGCGACCAGCTCTGTCGGGGGTTCCTGGTCGGAGCGACGGCCGGGCGGACGACGCTGACCGGCGAGGGACTGCAGCACGCCGACGGGCACTCGCCACTGCTGGCGCAGTCCAACCCGGCTGCGGTGCACTACGACCCGGCATTCGCCTACGAGGTCGCCCACATCGTCCATGCCGGCCTGCAGCGCATGTACGGCAAGAGCGATGCGTATCCGCACGGCGAGGACGTCTTCTACTACCTCACCGTCTACAACGAGCCGATCGTGCAGCCGGCCGAGCCGGACGATCTCGACGTCGACGCGCTGCTCAAGGGGATCTACCGGCTGGCCGCCGCCCCCGAGGCGGACGACCAGAACGGCGAGCGACCCCGGGTTCAGCTGCTCGCCTCCGGTGTCGGCGTGCCGTGGGCGCTGGACGCGCAACGTCTGCTGGCCGAGGAGCATCAGGTGGCGGCCGACATCTGGTCGGTGACGTCGTGGAACGAGCTGGCCCGCGAGGCCGTCGACGTGGAGCGGTGGAACTTCAACCATCCCTTCGACGAGCACCGCACGCCGTACATCACTCAGGTGCTCGACGGTGCCGGCCCGGTCGTCGCGGTCAGCGACTACATGCGGGCAGTGCCCGACCAGATCGCCCGCTGGGTGCCAGGCCAGTGGCAGTCGCTCGGCACCGACGGCTACGGCTTCGCCGACACCCGACCGGCGGCGCGAAGGCACTTCCAGGTCGACGCCCAGTCGGTGGTCGTCGCCGCCCTGCAGTCGCTGGCGCAGCGCGGCGAGGTCAAGCCGGAGGTCGTCAGCGAGGCATTCGCGACCTACCAGTTGGACGACCCCACGTCCACCCGCGGCGTCAAGCAGGAGGGCGGCGACGCCTGAGCAGCCGGTCAGGAGCGGCGGGTCCAGGCGAGCAGGTCGTCCAGCGGCCAGGTGTTGACGACCCGGTCCAGCGGTACGTCGTGTGTGGCGGCGCGGGCGCAGCCGTGGTCCAGGAAGTCCAGCTGCCCCGGCGCGTGCGCGTCGGAGTCGATGCTCAGCAGGCAGCCGGTGTCGAGCGCGAGGCGCAACAGGTCGTCGGGTGGGTCGCTGCGCTCTGGCCGGCTGTTGATCTCCACCGCGGTGCCCGACTCCGCACATGCGGCGAACACCCGCTCGGCGTCGAACTGGGACTGCTTGCGCTTGCCCCGCCCTCCGGTGACCAGTCGACCGGTGCAGTGACCCAGCACGTCCACTCGCGGATGACGTACGGCGGCAACCATCCGCCTGGTCATCGCGGCCCGCTCCATCGCCAGCTTGCTGTGCACGCTGGCCACAACTACATCGAGCTCTGCCAGCAGGTCATCGTCCTGGTCCAGCGACCCGTCGTCGAGGATGTCGACCTCGATGCCGGTGAGCAGTCGGAACGGCGCCAGCCGCTGGTTGAGCTCACCCACCAGCGCCAGCTGCTCCCGCAGCCGCTCCGCCGACAACCCGCGAGCCACCGTCAGCCGTGGTGAGTGATCGGTCAATGCGGCGTACTGGTGCCCCACCGCCACGTAGCTGTCCGCCATCTCCTCTGGCGGGCTGCCGCCGTCGGTCCAGTTCGAATGCGTGTGCAGGTCGCCGCGCAGCGCCGCCCGCGGCACCTCGCCACCCTCGGCCAGCGGCCCCGAGCCGGCGGTCTCGAGCCGCTCCAGGTACGCCGGCACGCCGCTGACCAACGCCTCCGTCGCCACTGCCGCGGTCTTGTCGCCGACACCCCTGATGCTCGACAGCGCACCGTGCGCGGCCATCTTGCGCACGTCGTCGGGGTCGAGCTGCGCCAGCGCGTCGGCCGCCCCCCGGTACGCCTTGATCCGGTAGCTGGACTCGAGCTGCCGCTCCAGCAAGAAGGCGATCCGGCGCAACGCCACGACGGGGTCCACCCGCTCATGCTGCCCCGCGCCGACGCTCCGGCCAGCAGCGGGGCCGCGGCGGCACCCCACCCAGCCCCAGCACCGATCCGGCGACATCACGGCCGCCCGAGGACCCCAACGTCATGAGGGCCTTCCGGCCGCGGTGATGGCACTAGCCTCGGGCGGGTGGCGACGTCGGCGCGGGCCCTCGCCCATCGGCTGGACCGCTCGGTGGGCCCGCTGTCGACCGCGGCGGTGGCCCGGATGGACCGGGATCTGGCCTGGTTCCGCGAGCTGTCGGCCGAGGACCGGTCCTGGGTGGGCCTGATCGCCCAGAACGGGATCGCCGCGTTCGTCGCGTGGGTGCGTGACGCCGGCCCGGTGTCCGCGGTCGCAGCCGCCGTCTTCGGCGAGGCGCCCCGGGCCCTGACCAGGGTGGTGAGCCTGCGCCAGACCGTCGAGCTCGTACGAACGACCATCGACGTGGTCGAGGCCGACGTGGACCGGCTGCTCGGCCCAGACGACGGCGCGGTCGCTCGCGAGGCCATGTTGCGCTACTCCCGGGAGGTCGCCTTCGCCGCCGCCGAGGTGTACGCCCGCGCGGCCGAGGCCAGGGGCGCCTGGGATGCCCGCCTGGAAGCACTGGTCGTCGACGCCGTGCTCCGCGGCGAGGCCGACGAGGCCGTACGCTCGCGCGCGGCTGCCCTGGGGTGGGAGTCGTCCAGCGCGATCAGCGTGGTGCTGGGGCGCGCGCCGACCGCCAGTGCGTCTGCCAGAGGAACCGCGACGTCGGACGCTGTCGATGCGATCCGGCGGGCCACCCGCCAGATCGGCGTGGACGCACTGTGCACGGTGCAGGGCGACCGGCTGGTCGTGGTGCTGGGCGGTGTGGAGGACCTCGACAAGGCGGCCGCCTCGATAGCCGAGTACTTCGGTGCCGGGCCTGTCGTGATGGGGCCGCTGGTGGGTGATCTCACGGCTGCCAGCACGTCGGCACGCAGCGCGGTGGCCGCGTTGCGTGCCGCGCCTGGCTGGCCGGACGCCCCGCGCCCGGTCGCAGCAGATGACCTGCTGCCCGAACGGGCCCTGTCCGGGGACGGCCATGCCCGTCTCGACCTGGTGGAGCGGGTCTACCACCCGCTCGCCGGCGACAACGTGCTGCTGCAGACCGCCTCCGCATACGCCGAGCAGGGCGGATCGCTCGAACGCACCGCCCGTGCCCTGTTCGTCCACGTCAACACCGTTCGCTACCGACTGCGCCGCATCGAGGACCTGACCGGCCTCGCCGCGGGCCACGCCCGCGACGCCTACACCCTGCGGGTGGCCCTGACGCTGGGACGGTTGCGGGACCGGGATGCCTGACCGGCAACCGACGCCCAGACCGCTACTGTAGGAATCCTCCAAGGACACGCGGTGAACTTCGTCCGCTCCGCAGCCGAGCCGCGACCCGGCGCCCCGACAGGCTGGACCCCGTGCTCGTCATCGTCGCACCCGGCCAGGGTGCCCAAACTCCGGGCTTCCTCACCCCGTGGCTCGAGGACCCGGTCTTCGAGGACCGGATGCACTGGCTGTCGGCCGTGGCCGGCATCAACCTCGCCAGGCATGGCAGCACCTCCGACGAGACAACGATCCGCGACACCGCCGTCGCGCAGCCGCTACTTGTGGCCTCCAGCCTGGTGGCTGCCCTGCAGCTGTTCCCGCACCCATCCGACGCCTTCAGCGCGGTGGGGGCGGTCAGTGGGCACAGCGTCGGGGAGTTCGCCGCGGCGGTGGGGGCCGGCGTCATCACCGCCGAGCAGGCCATGGTGCTGGTCCGTGAGCGTGGCCGCGCGATGGCCGACGCGGCGGCCCGGACACCCACCTCGATGACGGCGGTGATCGGCGGCGAACGAACAGACGTCCTAGCGGCGCTGAACAAGCACGGGCTCACGCCCGCCAACGACAACGGGCCCGGCCAGATCGTCGCGGCCGGGACGGTTGAGCAGCTGGCGGCGCTGGCGGCCGACCCGCCGGAGCGGGCGCGACTGCGGCCGCTGTCGGTGGCTGGCGCCTTCCACACCGAGCACATGGCACCAGCGGTGGCCACGCTGGCCCGCTTCGCCCGGTCGGTCTCGGTGCACGACCCGCGGGTGGGGTTGATCTCCAACCGAGACGGACGTGTCGTCCACGACGGCCACGACGTGCTGGCCCGCATCGTCAGCCAGGTTGTCAGCCCGGTGCGCTGGGACCTGTGCCTGCAGGCGATGAGCGACCTCGGCGCCACCGGCGTCCTCGAAATGCCTCCCGCCGGCACTCTCACCGGTATCGCCAAGCGTGGTCTCAAAGGGGTGGACACCTTTGCGCTCACCACCCCGGACCTGCTCGACGACGCACGCGCTTTCGTGGCGCGGCACGCCGTCGCGTCCCCCCTGGACGACTCGCCCACCTGGCGGCTGCTCGTCGCGCCCGCCAAAGGCATCTTCGAGGTCACTGAGGGCCTCGACCGCGACAAGCCGCTGCAGCCGGAGGACCGCGTCGGCACCGTCCACAGCCTGCGCGACGAGATTCCGGTGGTGGCGCCGTACGGCGGCCACGTCGTCGAGTGGCTGGTCGAGGACGGCGACATCGTCACCCCTGGCCAACCGCTGGTCCGGCTGCACCCGCACTCCGATGCCGGGGCGCAGGCGTGAACACTCCCGACACCACGGCCAGTGAGCACACCCGCGGCAGCTCCCGGATCACACCGCCAACGACCGGCGGCGAGGCGAGCATCCTCGGGCTCGGCGCCTACCGCCCACGCCGGCTGGTGTCGAACGAGCAGCTGGTCGAGCGGATCGACTCGACCGACCAGTGGATCCGCTCCCGCTCAGGCATCGTGACCCGGCGCTTCGCCGACGAGGACGAGACGGTGGCGGCAATGTCGGTCGCGGCGTCCAGGCAGGCACTGGCCGAGGGCGGCATCGACGCCGGCCAGCTCGACTGCGTCATCGTCGCCACCGTCTCCCATCTGCTGCAGACCCCGTCCGTGGCCGCGCAGATCACCCACGAGCTCGGTGCCACCCCGGCCGCCGCCTTCGACGTCTCGGCCGCCTGCGCCGGCTTCTGCTACGGCGTGTCCCTGGCCGCCGACATGGTTCGCGCCGGATCAGCCCGCCATGTTCTGGTCATCGGCGTCGAGCGGCTGAGCGACCTGCTCGACCTCACCGACCGCTCCACCGCGTTCATCTTCGCCGACGGGGCCGGCGCCGCAATCGTCGGACCGTCCGACGAGCCGGGGATCGGCCCGGTGGTGTGGGGATCCGACGGCGAGCGCTTCGACCTGATCCGGCAGGAGACCCCGTGGCCGGTCGACCCCGACCCCGGTGAGGAGCCGGACCCGGACAGCCACAAAGGTGCGCATGTGTTGCGGATGGAGGGCGGCCCGGTTTTCCGCTGGGCCAGCTTCGAGATGGCCAAGGTGGCGCAGCGAACCCTCGAGGCGACCGGCCTGACCGTCGACGACCTCGACCTGTTCGTGCCGCACCAGGCCAACATGCGCATCACCGACCTCATGGCCCGAGCCCTCGGGCTGCCGCCGCACGTCGTGATCGCCCGAGACATCGCCGAGCAGGGCAACACCTCGGCCGCCTCGGTGCCGCTCGCGCTGCGCCGGCTCGTCGACGACGGTTCGGCACACAGTGGCGACCTTGCCCTGTTGATCGCCTTCGGCGCCGGGCTCGCCTACGCCGCCCAGGTAGTACGCATGCCTTGAACCACCCGCCGTACCCCACAACCGAGTCGTACGACAGCCGCACGACCGCACCCACCAGAGGAGACAGCCAGATGGCCAGCACCGAGGAGATCCGCACCGACCTCGCCGAGATCGTCAACGAGGTCGCCGGTGTCCCCGTCGACGACGTCCAGCTCGACAAGTCCTTTGTCGACGACCTCGACGTGGACTCGCTGTCGATGGTCGAGGTCGTCGTGGCTGCCGAGGAGAAGTTCGACGTGAAGATCCCCGACGACGAGGTGAAGAACCTCAAGACCGTCGGCGACGCCGTCGCCTTCATCGAGCGCGCCCAGTCCGCCTGACCCGCCAGCCTGAGCAGCAACGAGGTGAACAGACCATGACCCGCACTGTCGTCGTGACCGGGCTCGGCGCGACCACCCCGGTCGGCGGTGACGTCGACTCCACCTGGCAGGCGCTGCTTGCCGGTACGTCCGGAGTCGACCGGATGACGCACGAGTGGGCCCAACCGCTCACCACGCAGATCGCCGCCGAGGTGACGGTCGAGCCGAGCGAAGTCCTGGAGCGAGTCAAGGCCCGGCGGCTCGACCGGTCCGGCCAGCTGGCGCTGATCGCGGCACTCGAGGCTTGGGCGGACAGTGGTCTCGCCCCCGCCGGCGAGGGTGCCAGCGAGGGTGCCAGCGAGGGTGCCAACGAGGGTGCCAACGAGGGTGCCAGCGAGAGTGCAGGCGACGTCGATCCGGAACGAATCGGCGTCGCCTGTGCCTCGGGCATCGGCGGGATCCAGACGCTGTTGACCAACTACGACGCGCTGGTACACAAGGGTCCCCGCCGGGTGTCACCGCTGGCAATCCCGATGCTCATGCCGAACAGCGCGGCGGCCAACATCGGCCTCGCGGTCGGCGCCCGGGCCGGCGTTCACACACCGGTTTCGGCCTGCGCGTCCGGCAACGAGGGCATCGCACTGGCCGTGGACATGATCCGCCTCAACCGCGCCGACGTGGTACTCGCCGGTGGGACCGAGGCCTGCGTGCATGCCCTGCCGATGGCGGCCTTCGGCAGCATGATGGCGCTGTCACGACGCAACGACGACCCGCAGGCAGCGTCGCGCCCGTGGGACGTGGACCGGGACGGGTTCGTCCTGGGCGAGGGCGCGGGGATCCTGGTGCTGGAAGCCGCCGAGCATGCACGCGCGAGGGGTGCCCGGGTCTACGCCGAGGTCGCGGGCGCAGGCATCACCGCCGACTCGCACGACATCGCGCAGCCGGACCCGACCGGCATGGGCGCGACCCGGGCCATGCGTCGAGCACTCGAGGAATCCGACCTGGCGCCGTCGTCGGTGGCGCACATCAATGCTCACGCCACCTCGACACCGCAGGGCGACGTCGCCGAGGCGCTGGCCATCCGGGCAGCGCTGGGTGCCGCGGCCGACCGGGTCGTGCTCACCGCCACCAAGTCGATGACGGGCCATCTGCTGGGCGCCGCTGGTGCGGTGGAGTCCATCGCCGTGGTGCTGGCGCTGCACAACCGTACGGTGCCGGCGACCATCAACCTCGACAAGCAGGACGAGGCTGTCGACCTCGACATCGCGACCAAGCAGCGCGACCTGCCCGCTGGCGACCTGGCTGCGCTGAACAACTCTTTTGGCTTCGGCGGCCACAACGTGGCGCTGGCCTTCCGCACTGTCTGACTACTACACCGTCTGATTGCCACACCGTCTGATTGCCACACCGTCTGATTGCCACACCGTCTGATTGCCACACCGTCTGACTGGAGCCCGATGACCGCCGCCACCCGCCCGGCCACGCCGGTCGCCGCCACCAAACCGCCCCGCGAGCAGGACGCGCGCCACCCGCTACGACGGTTAGCGGCGCTGTTCGACCCGGGGAGCCTGGAGCTGATCACGGCCGACGACACCTCCGGGATGCTGGCGGCCGTCGGGGCCGTCGACGGCACGCACACGGTCGCGTTCTGCTCCGATGCCACCGTGATGGGCGGTGCGATGGGCGACCAGGGCTGCAAGGTCGTCGTCACCGCGTACGAACGGGCGGTGCGCGACGGTGCCCCGATCGTGGGGCTCTGGCACTCCGGTGGTGCGCGGCTGGCTGAGGGGGTGCTGTCGCTGCACGCGGTCGGGCTGATCTTCCAGGCGATGACGCTGGCCTCCGGCCGGGTCCCACAGATCTCGGTCGTCCTGGGCCCGGCGGCCGGTGGGGCGGCGTATGGACCGGCACTGACCGACGTGGTCATCCTCGGCCCGGACGGCCGGGTCTTCGTCACCGGGCCGGACGTGGTGCGTTCGGTCACCGGTGAGAACGTCGACATGGCCCGGCTCGGCGGACCGGAGCCGCACGGGCGGCGCTCCGGCGTCGTGCATGTGCTGGCGGAGTCCGAGGTGCACGCCATTGGCGAGGCACGCCGCCTCGCAGCCCTGCTCGGCGACCAGGGCCGGCTCGAGGTTGCGCAAGTCGCCGACGTCGACCTGGCCGCCGCGCTGCCCGAGTCGATGCGCCGGGCCTACGACGTGCACCCGCTGGTCGAGGAGATGCTCGACCAGGGCACGGCGCTCGAGCTGCACGCCAAGTGGGCACCCAACATCACCACGACGCTTGGCCGGTTCGGAGGGCGCAGCATCGGGTTGATCGCCAACAACCCGCTGCGACTCGGTGGCTGCATCGACTCGGCCTCGGCCGAGAAGGCGGCCCGCTTCGTGCGCATGTGCGACGCGTTCGGGGTCCCGCTGCTGGTCGTGGTCGACGTGCCCGGTTACCTGCCAGGCGTGGGCCAGGAGTGGGACGGTGTCGTGCGCCGCGGCGCCAAGCTGTTGCACGCGTTCGCCGAGGCGACCGTGCCGCGAGTGACCCTGGTGACGCGCAAGGCATACGGCGGCGCGTACATCGCGATGAACGCGCGCTCCCTCGGCGCGACCAAGGTCTTCGCCTGGCCGGGAGCCAAGGTGGCGGTGATGGGCGCGGTCGCGGCGGTGCGCGTCCTGCACCGGCGCCGTCTGGCCGACGTCGCTCCCGACGTACGTGCACAGGTCGAGGTCGAGCTGGCCGAAGAGCACGAACGGATCGCCGGCGGGATCGAGCGGGCGGTCGAGATCGGGGTGGTCGACGAGGTGGTCGAGCCGGCGCGCACCCGCAGCGCACTGGCGCGGGCACTGGCGGGCGCGCTGTCCGACGACGGCCCGCATGGCCGGGCTCGCGGCCAGCACGGCAACATCCCGCTCTGATCCTGCTGGAGCTGCCGCTCTAGGTGCACACCGCTCACACTCGGGCAGACTGGACCGGTGCGCGACACCCCACCCAGGTCAAGGCGGCCCGACCGGCGGACCCGGCCGGTGCTCGCTGGCCTCGCCGCGCTGGTGACGGTCGGGGTCGTGCTCGGGCTGCTGCTGTCGTGGGCGAGCACCGAGGTCCTCCAGGCCACCGGCATCGCCGATGACGGCGGCAACCCGAGCGAGCCTGTGCTGGAGCTTCCGCCCGAGGCTGCAACCAGCGCCGGTCCCACCGGCAACGGCCCGGGCAGCGCCGAGCCCACGTCGGCCACCCCCCGCCCGGGTCCCAGCGGGGACGGCACGCTGACCGCCTCCCCCGAAGCGGCGGACAGCTTCGAGCAGGTCACGCTCAGCGGTCGGTTCCCGAGGGTGGCCGCGGGAACATCACTGCAGGTCGAGCGGCGCGAAGGCGGCAGCTGGGTGACGTTCCCGGTCACTGTGACGACCGATGCCAGCGGGGGCTTTTCGACCTTCGTCGAGCTGGGTCAAGTTGGGCCGAATGAGCTGCGACTCGTGCTGCCGGGATCGACCCGCGCCACGCCGCCAGTGACCGTCACCGTCGGCTGACCTCAGAACTGGCCAGCGATATACGGCTGGCTCAGTGTGCACAACGTTGGCCCAGTGCCGGACGCGGTCACACGACCTGGTGCAACCAGCGCACCGGCGCCCCCTCGCCGGCGTACCGGAAGGTTTCCAGTTCGTCGTCCCACGGCCTGCCGAGGAGTCGGTCGAGCTCGTGCTCCAGCGAGCCCTGGTCCAGCCGGGCCCGCAGCACGGCCGATCGCACCCGGTCCTCGGGGATCATCAGATCGCCGTGCAACCCGGCGACCGCGTGGAACACCCCCAGGTCGGGCGTGTACGAGTAGCGCGCGCCCTCGCTCGAGGCGGTGGCCTCCTCGGTGACCTCGAATCGCAGGCGGGACCAGCCGCGCAGCCCCGACGCGAGCGCCGCGGCCGTGCCGATGGCGCCCTGCCAGGACAGCTCGGCACGGTACGTCCCGGCCTCGGCCGGTTGGGGGGTCCAGCCCAGCTGCGCCGGGAGACCGAGAACACCCGCCACGGCCCACTCGACATGCGGGCACAGCGCGGCAGGCGCGGAGTGGATGTACACCACGCCGCGCGTCGAGACGGTCATCTGGGCCTCCCAGGCTCGAGGGTCGCCTTCCCCAGCGGCCTCGGTCTCGGGCTCGGATGTCCGTCGGTGCCAGTGTGCCGCACCAGCAGCCCCAACACCACCACCGGTGCCCGCTACCCAGCGTCAATGTTTGGCTTCGGATGGTGGAGGGGGTGACGGGCGGATACTCTCGGTGCCGCCGGAGGGGGCCGCCGGCACCGTTCTCCCAGGCACCTTCCCGAGTGAAGCGAGGCTGCGGACGATGAACGTCACTGTGCGGGAGGCGCCCGAGCTGAACCGGTTCGAGGCGCTGGTCGACGGCCAGGTGGTCGGCTTCGCCGTCTACCATGTCGAGGACGGGCATGCGGCGATGCCGCACACCGAGGTGGAGCCGGTCTACGGCGGCCACGGCGTCGCGACCGAGCTGGTGCGCACGATCCTCGACACGGCTCGCGCGCGAGACCAACTCGTCCTGCCGTACTGCCCGTTCGTGTCCGCGCTGATCCGCAAACACCCGGAGTATCTCGACCTGGTGCCCGAGCAGGACCGCGGCGGCTTCGGGCTGCTGCCCATCGGGCACTGACGATGCGGGTCGTGGTCGCCGGAGGGCACGGACAGATCGGGCGACGCCTGCTGCGCCTGCTGGTGGACGCGGGGCATCAGGCGGTCGGACTGGTGCGCAACCCGGACCACGTCGACCACGTCTGCGCAGCAGGTGCCGAAGCGGCGGTGATCGACCTCGAACACTCCGACGTCGAGGCGGTGGCGGCCGTGCTCGGCGGAGCCGACGCGGTGGTCTTCGCGGCGGGGGCCGGCCCGGGCAGCGGCGCCACCCGCAAGCAGTCGATGGACCGTGACGGCGCGGTGCTGCTCGCCGACGCGGCGGTTGCCGCCGCCGTACCTCGCTACCTGATGGTCTCGTCGGTGAACGCCGTGGAGCCCGACGACGAGGACGCGGCTGACAGCGACGACGTGTTCCAGATCTACCTGCGCGCCAAGGGGGCCGCCGATGTCGCGGTGCGGTCCCGCGGCCTCGACTGGGTCGTGCTGCGCCCGGGCCAGCTCACCGACGATCCCGGAACCAACCGGGTGCGACTGTCCGCGTCGGTTCCGGGCGGTGCGGTGCCGCGCGACGACGTCGCGGCCGTCCTGCTCGCCCTGCTCGTCGCCGGCACGAGCGGGGTGACCCTCGAGCTCGCCGCCGGCGACACCGAGGTCGAATCGGCGGTGCGGGCCCTTTAGTGTGACGCTCGCCACTGGTCGTGGTGAGGTGAACGCCACGCGTATTCTCAGGGGTCATGCCGTGAATCTGGGCGGTAGGATGAGCGGGTGCGGGGCAAGCCATACGCGTTCGCGGTCGCCGTGGCTGTTGTCACGGGTGCGGCCACGGTTGCGTGCGCCCTCATCCTAGACAAGCCGCTGCGCGACCCCGACGGTGTGGCGGGCCCGTCGTACATCCGGCTGCCGGTGATCCTCGGCGTGTTCTTCCTGATCGACCTGATACCCCGCGCGATCCGCCGCAGCAGCTCGACGCGTGGCCTGTGGGCCGCGACCCGGAGCGTGGTGCATGAGCGTTGGCCCTGGCACCGGGTGCGGCTCGCGCTCACCGGCATGGGTGCCTTCTACATCACCTACGTCAGCTACCGGAATTTGAAGAGCTATCTGCCGTTCGCTCGCGACGACCTGCTGGACGAGTGGCTCGGCCGAGCCGACTCGATTCTGTTCCTCGGCGCGGATCCGGCCGTCGTCCTGCACTTCCTGCTCGGCACCGGCGTGGCCGCGCACTTCTTGTCGTTCGTGTACGCCTCATATCTGGTGTTCGTGCCCATCACCTTGGCCGCCGCACTGGTGTGGAACCGCAACATCTCCCTCGGCTTCTGGTACGTCACGGCCCTGTGTCTCAACTGGACGCTGGGAGCCCTCAGCTACTACGTGGTCCCGGCGCTGGGGCCGGTGTACGTCGAGGAGGCCAACTTCCGGGCCTTGCCGGAGACCGGGGTCAGCGCACTGCAGGACGCGCTGTGGAACTCGCGCATCACGGTCATGTTCGCGCCCTGGGACACCGGGTCCGTGCACGGTGTAGCGGCCTTCGCGTCCCTCCACGTGTCAGTGGTCTTCACCGCCGCGTACTTCGCGTACCGGGTAGGCCTGCCCCGAGCGGTTCGCATCGGCCTGTGGACCTACCTCGGCCTCACGGTGGTGGCAACGGTCTACTTCGGCTGGCACTACGTGGTCGACGACATCTTCGGTGCCGCCCTCGGGTGGATCTCCGTGGTGCTGGGCGCGATCGCCACCGGCCATGACTGGCGGCACGGTCCGCCGGCGTCGCGGGAACCGGAGCAGCAGACGTCGAGCGCCGGTCTGCCACCTCAAGGCGCCCTTCCCTCCCAGAGCCGAGTCGCGACCGACGACCTGATCTTGCCCGCGGACCACTCGGAGCACGCCTGACATGACGACGGTGGCGGAGCGGTCCAGCCTCAACCTGCCCAACATGCTGACCGTGGGTCGGCTCCTGGCGGTTCCGGTCCTGGCTCTGCTGTTGATCCGAGACGACGGCTCGGCCGGCAGCGGCGTCCTGCTGGCCGCCGTGTACGTCGGGGCGTGCCTCACCGACCTGATGGACGGCCACGTCGCTCGGTTGCGCGACCAGGTGACCGAATTCGGCATTATGGCCGACCCGATAGCGGACAAGGCTCTGGTGGGTACGGCGCTGATCGGGCTGTCTCTGCTCGGTGAGCTGCCCTGGTGGGCCACCGCCGTCATCTTGGGCCGTGAGCTCGCGGTCACGATGCTGCGGATGGCGGTACGCCGCCACGGCCTGATTCCCGCCTCCCGGGGCGGCAAGCTGAAGTCGTTGACCCAGAACGTCGCCGTGACGATGTACCTGCTGCCGCTGTCCGGCCTGCTCGCCGATCTGCGGCTGCCGGTACTGCTGGCCGCGGTCGCGGCCACCCTGGTCACCGGGGTCGACTACGCGGTCCAGGCAGCCAGGATGCGGGCGGAGGCCAGCCGGCCCGAACGGCTCGACACCTGACCCGACCTGCCGGCCGGCAGCATCGGCAGAGCTCGCGAAACCACCTCGTGGACCCCCTACAGCGCCTACCGTCGGTGCATGTTGCAGCGCCGGGCCAACGTCGAGGCGGCGGTGGCTGGGCTCATCGCGGCGCTGGTGGTGTTCTTCGTCGGTTGGGTCGCGGTCCGGTTCGTCCTGCTGGCGCTGGTGGCCGTTGTCGGAACCACGCCGTTCGCGGCGGGAGGCTCACGGGCAACCGCGGTGCTGCTGGCGGCCGCCGCCAGCGTCGGCGTGCTGGTCGCGGTCCGGCGCCGACCGGCCCCGCAGCAGGCTGAGCCTTAGCGGGTGTTGGCGATCCGGGTGACGGCCGCGGCCACCACCACCGCGATCCTGATCGGGGGGTGGCTCGGCGGCTGGTGGGCGGCGGAGCAGAGACAGGAGCCCTGGTACCTGGAGGCGTTCTCCGACAGCACGTACCGAACGACCGGCGACGACGTGCTTCTGGCGGCTGGGTACCAAGCGTGTGACTGGCTCCAGCGCAAGCGGTGGGGCACCTCGCCTGACGGCCCACTAGACCTCGTCCGTTCCGGGGACTGGAGCTACAACCCGAGAGCTACGTCCAACTCGACGCGGCGTCTCCTCGCGTCATTCGCGTCCGAGGTCGGGTCGCGGGACCTGCGGTCGACCAACACCGACGAGCGGCTGCTGATCCTCGCCGCCGAGCCCGCCTGGTACAGGTTGTGCCCGGCAAGCCAGTGGATCAGGCGGCCGGCCGGATTCAGCGGCGGCGACTGACCCGCGCCAGCACGTTTGCGGGAAGATGGCCGGGTCGAGCTGACCAACGGCAACCAGCATCCCGCAATTGGCTTTCACCGGCCCGGGCGTTTAACTTGCTCGCGACCAACCGGGACAAAGCACTCGCGAGAATCGTACGAACGTATGAGTCAGAGTGTTGCACCAAGCATTCTTGAGCGCGGATCCGAATGATGGAGGACAGACAGTCACCTACCTCAAGGAAATGGTTTCAGATGTTTTCCAGCACCAGGAGTCACTCGATGGTTGCGGGGCTCGCCGCGGCGGCTCTGGTCGGCCTGCCCTTGGCCGCGTGCGGGTCCGACGACACCGCCGCAGCCGACGAGGCCGGCTCCAGCGCGATGCCGGAGCCAGTTGCGCAGGTCGAGGGGCTGACGGGCGAGAGCACCGCGGTCGCGCTCGACACTGGGTTCGTCGAGGCTCTGGAGAGCCTGAAGCTGACCCCCGGCGTCGTGGGCGATGCCGAGCTGACCACGTCCGGCTCGCTGGTCTTCCCGATCACCGGTGGCGATGTCACCTACTACGAGCCCGGCAGCATCGACCCGTACGTGCAGGGCGAGGTCCAGCACGAGGGCAGCGGCTTCTCGCTGACCGCCGGCAAGACCACCGTCGACCTGACCAACTTCACCGTCGACCCCGGCACCTCGCAGCTGTTCGGAGACGTGAGCGTCAACGGCAAGTCAGCCGTCGAGGACGCCTTCCTGTTCCAGCTCGACGGTCGCACCCTGAAGCCCCTGCAGACCGGCAAGGGCGGCACGGCCATCCTCGAGGGCACCAAGGTGCTCATCTCCGAGGACGCCGCACCGCTGCTGAACGACACCTTTGGCACCACCGCGGTCAAGCCCGGCCTGCTGGTCGGAATCGCCACCATCACCATCAACACCAAGTGACCGCCGGTACCGAGTAGGACACCGGCACAGGACCGCCGGAAAGCCCTGGGCGTGCCGCACGAGAACCTCGTGCGGTGCGCCCAGCGCTCGTCGGTCCAGGGCTCGTCCGCCCTCTCGTACCCTTAACGCCCGCGCGCCGCCTTGGCCTTGCGCACGACGGTGACCATCCACGGGATCCCCCGCGCTCGGCGGGCGAGGGCGCCGGGCAGCGCGAGCTCGACCGCGCCCGCAGCGGTCGGCAGCAGTCGTCGGGGGGAGACGACCATGTCGCTGTACGCGGCCTTCGACATGTGCCAGTTCTCGTGCCAAGCCATGTCGGTTACGCAGTTGATCTCGTCAACACCTTCGTCGGCGAAGGCGCGGGCCACCGTCTGGTGGAACAGCAAGTTGCCCGGCCCCAGCCTGGAGAACGATTCGTCGTAGGCGATCTTGACCAACGACAGCGACCCGCCGAACCGGACGGCGAGGTGGCCGGCAGCCGGCGCACCGTCCAGGTCAAGGAACTGCCACTCGAGCCAACCCCGGTCGGACAGGCGCCGGGTCAGCGTGGCGTAGAAGTCCACGAGTTCGGTTGAGCAGCCGATGGCCGTCCCCGCCTCGCCCTTCCAGCCAGCGGCCTCCAGATCCAGGAAACGCTGCAGCAGCTCGATCGGCCGGGCTTGCTCGCCACTGTGGAATCGCCACGACGCCTGATGCTCGCGCTGGCTCCGGTTCCGAGCTTTGCGGAGGTTGCGGCGGAAGTTCGTGCTCAGGCCGGCATCGAACTCGTCGAGGCTGCCACGTGTGTCAACGACCGAGCCGCTGCCGCGTGCCGCCGGCATCTCGACGCAGCTCGCGGTGGCCAGGCGCCCAGTCGGCAGTGTGCTGGAGCCGCTCCGGATGCCGCTGAACCGTAGCCAGAGGTAGCGGGGCTCCAGGTCGGCCAGCTGGCCGAGCATGGCCGACAGGGCCTGCACTGGCCGGTCGGCGCCGAGCAGCGCATACCCGGACCGGGTGTGGGCGTCGACGGTCCCGTGCAGGCGTACACCGGGCAGCACCCGGCGCACCTGCACCACGGGCAGGACGCCCACGAGATCGTCGGCCGCGTAAGCGAACAGGCAACGCCATCGCTGCCCCGGTTGCAGCCGGTGCTCCAGGTACGACGACACCCAGGCGTAGGAGAGCATGGGCAGGCGCTCAGGCGCCCCCAC
>Ga0136622_10000329_pt1 | contig 19136 bp, 25 predicted proteins | sample AntDrymUQ4482106_2_FD_104803 | JGI IMG/M metagenome (GOLD analysis project Ga0136622, IMG submission 104803) | Polar desert sand microbial communities from Dry Valleys, Antarctica - metaG UQ448 (21.06) | ecosystem: Environmental > Terrestrial > Soil > Desert | place: Antarctica: Dry Valley...
ACGGCCCGATCTGGCGCGGCGGGAAGTTGACGACCGCGACGACGAGCCGGCCCTCCAGCTCCTCGCGCCCGTAATTCGTGATCTGGGCCGATGAGCGCTTGACCCCGATCTCGGGCCCGAAGTCGATCGTCAGCTTCCACGCCGGCTTGCGCGCCTGCGGGAACTCCTCGACCGCCGCGACGCGGCCGACGCGCATGTCGACCGCCAGGAACTGGTCGAAGTCGATCGCCATCAGTTGCCGATGCTGAACAGCGCCTCGAGGTCGTGCCTGGAGAAGACCTCGAACGCGACCATCGTGTGGGTGCGCTTGATCCCCGGCAGCTGCGCGAGCCGGCTCGTGACGACGACCGCGATCTCGTCGGGACTGCGCACGCGCAGCATCGCCGCGTAGTCCCACTCGCCGGTGACCGACCACGCCTCGGCGACGCCCTCGACATCGGCGAGCGCACCGCCGAGGTCGGGCATCGCCCCGCGCTCGGCCTCGATAAGGACGATCGCGTGGGTCACCTTACGGTGTGCGTCTCGCCCGGGGCCAGCACGACGACCTTGCTCTCCGTCGCGGCCTCCACGTCGGTCTTGAACGCCTGCGCATCTGTCTCGATCGGCGGGAACGTGTCGTAGTGCACCGGAATCACGACGTCGGCGCCAACCCACTCGCACGCCGTCACGGCATCCAAGCGGTCCATCGTGTAGTGGCCGCCGATCGGCACCAGCGCGACGTCGACGTGAGCGCGGGCGATCAGCTTGAGGTCGGAGAACAGGCAGGTGTCGCCGAGGTGGTAGATCAGCGTCTCGCCGACCATGATCAGCAGCCCGGCCGGCGGGCAGACCGTGCCGTTCGGCGTCGTCGAGGAGTGGAATGCCGGCACGAGCTTGACCCAGCCCCAGTCGAACTGGACGGTCCCGCCGAGGTTAGGGTCGTGTACTTCCTCGACGCCCAGCTCGGCCAGCTCGTCGGCGATCTCCACGAGCGCCAGCACCGGCGCCCCCGTGCGCTTGGCCAGCTCCACGGTGTCGCCGTAGTGGTCGGCGTGACCATGCGTGAGCAGGATGTGGGTCGGCTCGAGCTCGTCGGCCGACACGGTCGCCTTCGGATTGCCTGTGATGAAAGGGTCCACGAGGATCTTCGCGTCACCTGCTGTCAGCTCGACCGCGGACTGCCCGAGGTAGCGGATCTCCATCTATCTCTCCCGTCGCATGAGTTCGTGCGCAAGCTCGTACCCGACCGCGACGCCGATCAGCATCGCGACGCTCGTCTCCTCGGCGATCAGGGTCCGCACCGCGGTCAGCCGATCGTCGACGGCCGGCTTGCCCGCCGCCTCGAGGACCGCGGCCTGGTGGGCCGAGCCGAACCAGTCTGCAGCCTGTAGCGCCTCGTTGAGGATGCGCTGGATGCCGGGCGCGTTCGCGCCGACCATGCGCTGGGCGTCCTCGAGCCGATCGGGATCGGCGAGCACCTGGATGGCCGCCTCGACCTCGGCCTCGGAGTAGGCGCGGCGCGTCGGCATCAATGGCTCGTCCGGCAACGAACCACTACCGCACGCGCGCCAGGCCGATGCCCATGAGGATCCCGGCGACGCCCCCGCCGAGCCCGGCGAGCGCGTGCGCGTCCTGGGTCGCGACGGGCAACAGCACCAGCAGCGCGGCGACGGCCAGCGTGCCGAGCAGGTCGGAGTCGTCCTCGCGGCCCTTGCGCCGCCCGAGCACGTCGCGCATCGCCCATGCGGCCACGAGCGCCAGGGCCGCGCCGTTGGCACCTGTCGCCACGCTGAGCTCGTCGACGCCGGCAACCAGCAGCATCCCCAGTGCACCGCCGACGAGGAACACCGCGAGCGGCGCCCACCAGCCGTGGCGGCGCTCGAGCAGGATGCCGAAGACGGCGACGGCAGCAAGCGCCGCGACCTCGTAGCCCGTGCCGCCGTAGACGAACAGGGTCGTCACAGGGCGCCACCAGTCACCCTCCAGCGGCCCGAACAGCACGAGATCGCCGATCCGATCCCACCCCGCGCGCCCGAGCAACGTCACGACGACCGGCACGATGACCAATGCGATCGTCGCGTACGGCCGCCGGTCGGGCCTTATGCCGGGGATCTCACCGCGTCGCAGCGGCGCCAGCCGCGGGCGCGCGCGACGCGGCGCCTTGGGGGTGCCGCCGGCGCGGTCGAGCTTGGGCGCGCGCTTGCGCAGCCGCGTCCCGCAGTACGGGCACTCCGTGATGTAGGGGGACACCTCGGAGCCACAGCTCTTACAGACGACGAAGAGATCGGGCCCGCTTGCCATTGGCGATCGATTCTACGCGCCCGCAGACTCCGCCCGGCCGGTTCTCGGCGTCATACTTCCTGCCGGACGCACCCGACGCGAGGAGAACCCGCCCCATGGCACTCGGCTATGACGGAAAGCTGTACATCCTGGCCTTCGATCACCGCGGCTCGTTCCAGAAGAAGCTGTTCGGGATCGAGGGGGAGCCGACCGCGGAGGAGACCGAGACGATCGCCGACGCCAAGCGCGTGATCTTCGAGGGCATGGAGCTCGCGGTGGCGCGCGGCGTCGACGCGGCGGCCACCGGCGTGCTCGTCGACGAGCAGTTCGGCTCCGACATCCCGCAGCGCGCCAAGGAGCAGGGACTGCAGCTGGCGATGCCGGTCGAGAAATCCGGCCAGGACGACTTCGACTTCCAGTACGGCGCCGACTTCGGCAAGCACATCGAGGACTTCGACGTGCACTACTCGAAGGTGCTCGTGCGCCTGAACCCGGACGGCGACGCCGAGATGAACGAGCGCCAGCTTGGCCGCCTCAAGGAGCTGGCCGATTGGCTGCACGCCAACGACCGCAAGTTCCTCTTCGAGTTGCTCGTGCCCGCCGAGGCCGCGCAGCTCGAGTCGGTGGGCGACGACGGCGACCGCTACGACGCCGAGCTGCGCCCGGCGCTGATGAAGCGCGCGATCCAGCAGATCCAGGACTTCGGGATCGAGGTCGACATCTGGAAGATCGAGGGCGTCGACGCGCGCGAGGACGCCGAGCAGCTGGCCGAGCTGACCCGCAAGGGCGAAGGCCGCGAGGGCGTCGTCTGCGTGCTGCTGGGCCGCGGCGCCTCCGACGACAAGGTCGACCACTGGCTGCGCCAGGCGGCTCCGGTCGAGGGCTTCGTCGGCTTCGCGATCGGTCGCTCGATCTGGTGGAATGCGCTGAAGGGCTTCCTCGCCGGCGACCTCGACCGCGCCGCTGCGGCCGAGAAGATCGCCGACAACTACCTGCGCTTCGTCAAGGTCTACGACGACGCGGAGTCGGGGGCGCGCGTCTGAGGTCCGGCATGACGGCGGCCGCCGTCTGCGCGGCCGCCTCTTTCGCCTCGTGCGGCGATCCGCCGCGCGAGCCCGACGCGGATTCGACGATCGGCGGCCGCGTGATGACGGTCACCGACGGCGACACGATCCGCGTGCGGCTTGCCTCCGGGCGCGTCGAGCGGGTGCGCTACATCGGCATCGATACGCCGGAGACCGAGAAGCCCGGCGCACGGGGCGAGTGCTACGCCGACCGGGCGCAGGAGTTCAACGAGCGCCTCGTCGGCGACCGCGATGTGGATCTCGAGCTCGACGTCGGGGAGCGCGACCGCTACGGCCGGCTGCTCGCGTACGTCCGCGTGGGCTCCAAGCTAGTCAACGCGGAGCTGCTGCGGAACGGCTACGCGGTGCCGCTCGTCGTGCCGCCGAACGTCCGCTTCGAGGACCGCTTCCGGCGGCTCGCGCGCGCCGCCCGGCGCCGCGGCGAGGGCCTCTGGGCGTCGTGCCCGGCCCAGGGGTCATAAGATGGACCGACGATGAGGATGCGTCAGAGCCTCGCCGAGATCGAAGAGGCGTTCGTCGAGGAGATCGAGGACGATCGCGATCGGCGCGAGCGGCTGGCCAGGCGTGCCGAGCAGCGCACGCGCCGGCGTCGCATCGAGCGCACGCACAAGCACGGCTCGATGCGCTTCGCCCTGCTGGTGCTCACGCTGATCACCACGGCGATCGCCGTCACGATCGCGATGTTCCAGACGCTGTACTACGTGATGGGTTGACTAGCGCGAGCTGAGGCGCTTCAGCGCATCGTCGACCTCGGCGCGCGCGGTCGCGCCCGCAGCGACGTTCTCCTGCTGGATCTCGAGGTATACCTCACGGCGGAACACGGGAATGTCGCGCGGCGCCTGGATGCCGATGCGAACCTTCTCACCCATGATCGACAGCACTGACACCTCGATATCGTCACCGATCATGATCGACTGGTTGGACTTGCGTGTCAGTACGAGCAACTGCGCCTCCCTGCAAAAGTCATTACGCCTTATCCGTGCCGGAACCCCCGGTCAGGCTAGCCCCTAAAGAGCGCTTTGCTGAGACTACTCCCCCGGAGGAGCGCGCGCCATGGGTTCAGCACACGAGACCGTTCGCTAGTCTCCCGGCCTGCTCATGAGCCGCCGGTCGCTGCGTCCGCAGCTTAACCAGATTCGTGGATGGGTGCGCCAGGGGCGCACCGACGCCTGGATCGCGCACCAGCTCGAGGTCACGGTGCAGCAGATCCAGGCTTTCAAGCGCGAGCACGGGCTCGAGCCCGACGGCGAGCCCGGGGCCGACGGCGCCGGTGCCGGCGCCGACGAGGTCGATCTTCGCGCCTCGGATGACGAGGCGATCGCGGCCGAGCTCGAGGCCGAGGACGTGCGCCGCGCCGAACAGGAGGCGAAGGCAGCCGAAGAGGCAGCGCGCAAGGCAGCCGAGGCAGAGGCCGCAGAGGAGGCCGAGGCGGCGAAGCCGAAGCCGAAGCGCACGCGCGCACGTGCGGGCGGCCGCGGGCGCAAGCGAGCCGCGGGACCGCTCGAGGGGACGTTCGACCACGGCGAGGAGGGCTACGGGCTCTGGCTCGATCCGGCCGTCCAGGATGACCCGGTCTACGCCGAGCACTGGGCCGGGCACCGGCCCGTCGAGGTCACGATCGAGGAGAACGAGATCGTGATCCGCCGCGCAGGCGGCGGCGAGGACGACGACGACTGAGGCCGGATCCACCGATCATCGTGGATGCCTCGTTGCCGTGAGAATCGGTGGATGCGGACTGACCTCGACCGCATCGTCGCGCACCTGTGCGCGATCGAGGATGCGGTCGCCGAGCGGACGGAGCCTTTGGCCTGGGGGACGGCGGTGTTCCATGGGCGTGTTCCGTGGGTCCGCGAGGTCAACATGGTCCGCGTCGAGGCGGCCGTCACACGCCTGAGCGCGGGCGACATCGCGTTCGCGGCCGAGGAGCGCTTCCCGCAGGCGCCCGCGATCGAGGTCTTGCACGAGCCGACCGGCGCCGCGCTCGCCCCTGCGTTCGCCGCCGCCGGCTGGCAGGTCAGCCGGCATCTGCTGATGGCGCTCGAGCGCCCGCCGCCCGACCCGGCCGCTGCCACGGCCGCGACCGTGGCGGAGGTCTCCCCCGACGACGTCTGGCCGCTGCGCGAGGAGTGGATGCGCTCGGAGCCGTGGGGCGCCGACGACGCAGTCGCCGCGATGCTGCGCTGGGAGCGCCACCGGGCTGAGTTGACCGGCGCGCGCGCGTTCTGCGCGCACGTCGACGAGCGCCCGGTCTCGATGTGCCTGCTGCTATCGACTCCGCACGCCACTGAGGTCGAGCGCGTCTACACGACCCCTGCACACCGCGCCGGCGGCCTGGCCCACGCGGTCGTGGCGCGTGCCGCCCGCGACGCCGCCCACCAGCTCACGTTCCTGTTCACCGACGCCCATGGCGCGGCCCAGCACCTCTACGCGCGGCTGGGGTTTCGCCGCGCCTGGGTGGTGTATAGATTCTCCGGTGCTCGGCGTCCGGCTGACGGTATCGGCACCAGCGACCGCGCCCAAGGCAGCCTCCCGCCTGCGCTCCGGTAGTCACTCCGCCCGCCCACCGGAGAAGTCGACCGCGCCGCGCACGTAGCGCCCGAACGCGGCGTCGCCGACGATTCGCACGTCCCAGGTGAACGGGTCATCGGGGGCGGCGGCCACCGCGATGTCGGAGACCCAGCCCGTGCCCGCGTCATAGAGCTCCGCGAGCTCGGCGGTGGTGAAGGCGCCGCCGAGCCGGCGCCGCAGCTCCTCGTAGACCTTGCGCGTGACGAGCTCGAGGATCGGGCGCTCGTCGAACGGGGCGGCCTCGAGGCGCGCCACGCCCGCCTGCCATTGATCGAACGCGGTCTCGAAGGGCACCCGCTCGAGGTTAGCCCTTGACCTGCGGCCGCTACTTGATCACGTAGAGCTTCTCGCCGGCCTTCACCATGCCGAGCTTGCGTGCCTCGAGCTCGACGGCGCCGGGACGCGCGAGCCGCTCCTTGTGCGCGCGCAGGCGCTCGTTCTGCACACGCAGGCCGGCGACGTCCTCGCGCTTGCGCTTGGCCTCCGCGTAGGTGGACACCCAATTCCTGGCGGGCCCGATGTAGAGGTAGATCACGAACGCGAAGACGCAGATGAGCGCCCAGCGTCCCACGCGGTCCCAGCGGATACGCGTCGGCGAGGGAGGCATGCTGTCGCCTCCGTTCGACGCCGGGGGGACAGTCCCTCTTCAGGAAGCCACGCTGGGGACCGTCCCCTAGCGAAACACCGCTGCGCCGGGGTACTCGGCGTCATCCCCGAGCGCCTCCTCGATCCGCAGCAGCTGGTTGTACTTCGCCACCCGATCCGAGCGCGAGGGCGCGCCGGTCTTGATCTGGCCGCAGCCCGTGGCCACCGCGAGGTCGGCGATCGTCGTGTCCTCCGTCTCCCCCGAGCGATGGGACATGACCGCGGTGTAACCGGCCGCACGCGCCATGTCGATCGCCGCGAGCGTCTCGGTCAACGTGCCGATCTGATTGACCTTGACCAGGATCGAGTTGGCGACGCCGAGCTCGATCCCGCGCGCGAGCCTTTCGGTGTTGGTCACGAACAGGTCGTCGCCGACGAGCTGGATCGTGTCGCCGATGCGGCCCGTCAGCGTCCCCCAGCCATCCCAGTCCTCCTCGTCCATGCCGTCCTCGATCGAGACGATCGGGTAGCGCCCGGCGAGATCCGCCCAGTAGGCCGCCATCTCATCGGAGGAGAGCGTGCGGCCCTCATGCTCGAGCACGTAGCCGCCGTCGCCGTGGATCTCGCTGGTCGCGGGGTCCAGCGCGATCGCCAGATCGTCCCCTGGCTTGTAGCCCGCCGCCTCGACGCCGGCCACCAGCGCCTCGAGCGCCGCCTCATTGGACTCGAGGTTCGGCGCGAAGCCGCCCTCGTCGCCGACGCCGCCGCCGAGCCCTCGGTCGTGGAGGTGCTGCTTGAGGTGATGGAAGACCTCGGCGCCCATGCGCAAGGCGTCGGAGAAGCGACCTGCGCCGACCGGCACGATCATGAACTCCTGGAAGTCGACGGAGTTGTCGGCGTGCGCACCGCCGTTGAGCACGTTCATCATCGGCACCGGCAGGATCCGCGCCGACTCGCCGCCCAGGTAGCGCCAGAGCGGCTGACTCTCCTCGGCGGCGGCAGCCCGCGCGGCGGCGAGCGAGACCCCGAGGATCGCGTTCGCGCCGAGGCGGCTCTTGTTGGGCGTGCCGTCCAGCGCGACCAGGGCGCGGTCGAGGCCGGACTGGTCGAGCGCATCATGGCCGACGATCGACTCGGCGATCTCGCCGTTGACGTTCGCGACCGCTTGCGTGACACCCTTGCCCATGTACGCGTCGCCCCCGTCGCGCAGCTCGGTCGCCTCGAACTCACCGGTCGACGCGCCGGACGGGACAGCGGCGCGGCCGTGGGCGCCTGAGCGCAGCCCGAGCTCCACCTCGACGGTGGGGTTCCCGCGCGAATCCAGGATCTGGCGGGCGTGGACGGTCTCGATCTGGCTCAAGCGCTCAGTGCTCCTCTTGCAGGCGTGCCCGCGTGTAGAGCGCGAGCTGGTCATCGGGACCGAGATCGTTCCAGTCCGAGCCCTGCGATGCCGCCAGGCCCTCGGCGCCCTCGACGCGGCCACGGAAGCGCTCTGCCGCCGCGCGCAGCGCCAGCTCCGGATCGACCTTGAGCTTGCGGGCCACGTTGACGGCGGCGAACAGGACGTCGCCGACCTCGCGGAAGCGCGCGTCGCGATCCTCCGCGGCCTCCAGCTCGCCGAGCTCCTCGCGCAGCGCCTCGTACGGGACGCGGTCGAAGTCGAAGCCGGTGCTCGCGGCGCGACGCTGGACCTTGCGCGCGAACAGCGGCCCGGGAAGGTGCTCGGGCACCTCGCCGAAGATCCCCGGCTCGCGGCCGTCCTCGGTCGCCTTGATCGCGTCCCAGTTGCGCAGCACCTCGCCCGCGGACTCGACCTTCAGGCCGCGGCCTGCCCCGCCTGCGCCGGCGAGGCCGGCTTGATCGGGGAAGACGTGCGGATGGCGGCGGATCAGCTTGCGGCGGCAGTGATCAGCCACATCGGCGAGCGTGCCGGCGCCCCGCTCCTCGAGCAGCAGAGCCAGGAAGTGCACCTGGAAGAGGACGTCGCCGAGCTCGTCGAGCAGCTTGGCGTCATCGCCGGAATGTGCCGCCGCCGCCAGCTCGTAAGCCTCCTCGACGGTGTGGGGAACGATCGTGCGCTCGTCCTGCTCGCGATCCCAGGGGCACTCACGCCGCAGCCGGCGCGTGAGCTCGTCCAGGGCCGCGACCGCCGCGGCGAGCTCACCGGGCGTGCTCACGCGCGGGTCCTGCCCCGCCTACTGCGCGGGGGCCGGAACGGTCTCCGCAGCGCCCGGCGTCGGCGTCGGGGTGGCCTTCGGCGCGTTCTTGCAGTCCTGCGTCACATAGCCCTTGCGGCACTCCGTCTGCGCCTTCCACTTCTTGCGGAAGCCCTTGACGAATGCGTCCAGCGCCTTCTGCTGGTTCTGCGAGGCGAGCACCTGCTTGATGGTGGTCGTCGCCTCCTCCAGCGTCTGCTGGGAAGCGGCGTTGACCTTGTCGACCTTGAACACGTAGAAGCCGAACTGCGTCTTGACCGGGCCCGTGATCTTGCCCTTCTTGGCGGCGAAGATCGCGGTGTCGAACGCCTTCTCCTGCTGGCCCTCGCCGACCGCGGGCAGCTTGCCGCCCTGGGCCTTGGAGGCGTCGTCGGTCGAGAACTTCTTGGCGACCTGCTTGAACGGCTGCCCTGACTCGAGCGCCGCCTTGGCCTCCTCGGCCTTGGCCTCGGTCTTGGTCAGCACGATGCTCAGGTCGCGCCGCTCGGGCTGCGCGAACTGCTGCTGGTTCTTGTCGTAGTAGGTCTTGACCTGCGCGTCGGAGACCTTGTCCTTGCCCTTGGTGACCTTGTCGCGGATCTTGTTGGAGAGCGCGTCGAGCCGCACGCGCATCATCACGTCCTCGTTGGTCTGACCGGACTCCTTGAGGAACTTCGCGTAGTCTGCTTCCTTCGGGAACGACTGCTTCTTCTGCTCCTCGAAGGACTTCTTGACCTCCGCGTCGGTCACCGTGACGCCCTGCTCCTTGGCTTCGCGCTCGATCCACTCGAAGGAGATCAGCAGCCCCAGAACCTGCTCACGAAGCTGGTCGTACTGCTGCTGGCACTGCCTCTTGAAGTCGGCGTCGGTCTGCTTGGGCTGTCCCGCGACGGGCTTGGCGGCCGCCTTCTTCGCCTGCGCGATGCAATCTGTGAAATCCGGCGGCTTGGGCAGCGCGGCGTTGGGCTGCCCGCCCGACTTCGCGGCAACGCCGAGCCAGTGCTCGAAGTCGACCTTCTCGATCGCAGTGCCGTCGACCTGGGCGACGGCGTTGCCCGGGATGCCCTCCTCGCCGCACCCGAGGAGGATCGCAGCCGGCACAAAAAAGGCGCCCAGCGCCAAGACTCGCAGAGATTTCTTCATGGTCGAGACCGAGGGTAGCGTCCTGGTCATAAAGCCCCCGTGAAGCATTTGCCGTGCCGTCAGGCGGCGCGCTGAACCTCCAGCAGCACGTCGGCGGCACGCACCACGGCTCCGAACTGCAGCGCCGGGTCCTCCGGCACGCGCACTGAGAGCTGCGACTTGCCCGACTCGTAAAGCGCGCCCGGGATCGCGGCGCGGAAGCGCTTGGCGCGCACGGAATCGAGCTCGATCGGGGTGACGGCGAGGCGGCCCTGGCGAAACGAGACCACCCGCGCACCCGCCTCGCCGAGCTTGATACGCGCCTGCTGGAGCGTGATCAGGTTCTCGAGCGGCTCCGGCGGGTCCCCGAAGCGGTCGGCCAGCTCGGCGCGCAGCTCCTCGAGCTCGCCGACATCGCGTGAGCCCGCGATCCGGCGGTGCACCTCGACCTTGGCCTGCTCGTAGGGGATGTAGTCGACGGGCACGTAGGCGTCGACGTTCACGTCGAGTCGCACGGGCTCGGGCAGCTCCTCGTCGCCGTCGGTGTCGCCCATCGACTGGACGGCCTCGTCGAGCATCTGCATGTAGAGCTCGAAGCCCAGCGCAGCGACGTGCCCGGACTGCTCGTCGCCCAGCAGCGAGCCGGCCCCACGCAGCTCGAGGTCGCGCATCGCGACCTTGAAGCCGGCGCCCAGCTCGGTGTAGTCCGACAGCGCGGACAGCCGGTCGGCGGCCTCCTGGGTCAGCGCGCCGGCGCTGGGATACAGCAGATAGGCGTACGCACGCTCGCGCGAGCGCCCGACGCGACCGCGGATCTGGTAGAGCTGGCTGAGACCGAAGCGATCGGCGCGATCGACGATCAGTGTGTTCGCCTGCGGGATGTCGATGCCGGACTCGATGATCGAGGTCGAGACGAGCACGTCGGCGTCGCCGCGCAGGAAGCCGATCATCCGGTCCTCGAGCTGCTTCTCGTCCATCTGCCCGTGCGCGACGGTGAAGCGCAGTTGCGGGCACAGCGCGCGCAGCCGCTCTGCGGTCTCGTCGATGTCCTCGACCCGGTTGTGAAGGTAGAACGCCTGTCCCTCACGCGCGTGCTCACGCTCGAGCGCCTGCTTGACGAGGTCCTCATCGTACTCGCCGACATACGTCTTGACCGGGCGCCGGCCCTCGGGCGGCGTCTCGATGACGGTGATGTCGCGCAGCCCGGCGAGGCTCATCTGCAGCGTGCGCGGGATCGGCGTCGCGCTCATCGAGATCACGTCGACCTTGAGCTTGAGCTGGCGCAGCAGCTCCTTCTGCTTGACGCCGAAGCGCTGCTCCTCGTCGACGATGATCAGACCCAGGTCCTTCGCGCGCACGTCGCGGCTCAGCACGCGGTGGGTGCCGATCAGGATGTCGACCTTGCCCTCGGAGAAGCGCTTGACCGCCGCGCGCTGCTCGGCGGCGGGGCGGAAGCGCGACACCTGCTCGACGATGAACGGGTAGTCGCGCAGCCGCTCCGCGAACGTGCCGTAGTGCTGCTGCGCGAGGATCGTCGTCGGCACCAGCATCAGCACCTGCTTGCCGGAGTTGGCAGCCTTGAACGCGGCCCGCAGGGCGACCTCGGTCTTGCCATAGCCGACATCGCCGCAGATCAGGCGGTCCATCGGGCGCTCGGACTCCATGTCGGCCTTGACCGCATCGATCGCCTCGCGCTGATCGGGCGTCTCGCGATACGGGAACGCGTCCTCGAACTCGCGCAGCCAATCCGAGTCGGGCTCGAACGCGTGGCCGCGGCGGCGCTTGCGCTCGGCGTAGAGGTTGAGCAACTCGCCCGCCAGCTCCTGCGCGGCCTTGCGCGCGCGCGCCTTGAGCTTCTCCCAGCGCGTGCCGCCGAGCTTGGAGAGCGTCGGCGCGTTGCCGTCGGCGCCGACGTAGCGCGAGATCTTCGCCAGCTGGTCGACCGGCATGAAGACCTTGTCGTCGCCCTGGAACTCGAGGTTGAGGTAGTCGCGCGTGACGCCACCGACGGTCTTCGTGTCAAAGCCGGCGAAGCGCGCGACGCCGTGGTCCTCGTGCACGACGTGGTCGCCCGTGCGCAGGTCGGTGAAGCTGCGCAGCAGTCCGCGGCCCTTGCGCGTCGGGCGCGTGGACGCCTTGCGCCGGTGGATCAGCCGGTGCTCCGGGATCACGGCGAGCTTGAGGCCGGGCGCTACGAAGCCGTCGCGCAGGTTGGCCTCCTGGAACACGAGCCCCTCGCCGGCGCCGTCCCAGCGCGCTTTGACCCTGGCGAGGTTGTAGGCGGCGCGCTCTCCGCCGCCGCGGTTGGGCCAGGTGACGAGCGTCGTGTAGCCCGACCGTGTGAGCTTCTCCAGCTCGGGCTCGGCCTCGCGCAGCGAGCGCGCCGCGAACTCCGCGGCCTGGGCGCGGAACTCGAGCGGCTGGGAGCCCGAGATCGACGAGAGCCGCAGCGGCCGGCGCGCGTCGAGCGCGGCGACAACGCGCTCGGGGCTGACGTAGAGGTGATGCGCATCGGTGTCGTGGAAGGCGGCGCAGACGTCGGCCCAGTGGTCGCGCAGCGCCGGCTCGGTGTCCTCCTCGGCCGAGAGCACCAGCTCCGCGTCGTCCGGCAGCAGGTCGAGCAGGTCGCGGAAGCCGTCAACCGGCAGCAGCTCGGCTATGTCGGGGCGCTCGTCGGCACTCTCGTCCGCGGCCATCTCCGCCAGCTCGCGATGCTCGGCCGCGAGCTCGGCCGCGGGCGCGATCTCGACAACCTCCGTGGAGCCCAGGGAGCGCTGCGTGAACGTCGAGAACCAGCGCAGCGACTCGATCTCGTCGTCGAAGAGGTCGACGCGGATCGCTCGCTCCTCGGTCGCCGGGTAGACGTCGAGCAGCCCGCCGCGGACGGCGAACTGCCCGCGGTCGTCTACCTGGTCGACGCGCTCGTAGCCGGCCGCGACGAGGTCTTTCGCGCACTCCTCGAGGTCGAGCAGCTCGCCGACCCGGAGCGTGAAGCCGTGTGGCCGCAGTGAAGGGTCGGGAACCTTCTCCGAAAGGGCGACAGCCGAGATCACCACGACCGGGGCTTCGGCGCCGGGACTCTGGTCGAGCAGCGCATCAAGCGCCGCGACGCGTAGCCCGACGAGGTGCGCCGGCGGTCTGAGGTGCGACTCGTACGCGACTCCGCGGGTGGGATAGAAGCGCACCGCACGCGGTCGCAACCAGGCGCGCAGGTCGGCGGCGAGATCGCGCGCGGCGCGGTCGTCGGTTGCGACGACCACCGTCGGCCGGCGCACGTCGCGCTCGGCCAGCGCCGCGATCAGGTAGGGCCGCAGCGACAGCGAGACGAACGCCCGTGCCCCGGGCCCCGACAGCCTGGCGGCGTCCGGGTGGCGCTCGAGATGGGCGAGGAAGGGGCGTAGGGACATGGCAACGGCGGGGCAGCTACGCCCGCGCGAGGATGTTCAGGCGCACGTAGTGGATCTCCAGCGGCTGCGGCAGCCGCTCGAGCGCCGCTGCCACGAACGACCCGCGCAACTCCTCGGGCAGCCGCTCGAGAAACGAGCCCAGGCAGATCGCGCCGAGATATCCGGCCGGGTCACCGGGATCCACGTCGACCCGCGTCAGCCAGCACCAGACGTCGGTGAATCCCGCACCGGCCAGGCGCCGCTCGGTGTCCTGCGGCGTGGCGAAGGTCCAATCCGTCGCCCAGCCCTCGAAGAACTCTGCGAAGAGCGGTTCGGCGGCCGCGGCGAAGCCCGCCCGCTTGATCTCGGCCACGTTGCCGTGGCCGCCGCATTGCGCGACCAGCCGCCCGCCTGGCTTGAGCGCCGCGTGCAGCCTCGCGAAGAGCCGGTCGTGGTCGCCGATCCAGTGGAACGTCGCGGTCGAGAGCACGGCGTCGACCCGCTCTGAGAGCGTCAGCTCGAGTAGGTCCGCCTGGCGCACCTCGACCGCGGCCGGCAGCAGGTCGCGCGCCTGCTCGACCATCGACGGCGCAGCGTCGACCGCGATCACGCGCCCGCCTGGCAGCCGCTCGTGCAGCACGCGCGTCACGTTGCCCGTGCCGCAGCCGGCGTCGAGCACCGTCTCGTCGCCGCGTAGGACCAGGCGGTCGAGCACCTCTGTGCCCATCGCGGTCAGTGGCGCCGAGAGGCGCTCGTACGTGGCTGCGTCCCAGTCGCGCGGCGTCATGCGAGCACCAGCCGCTCGGCCTCGTCGCGCGCGCGCTCCACGAGCTCACGGACCGCAGCGCCGCTCTCGCGCCACTTGCCCAGGACGTGGGCCGAGACGATCTCGGGATCAGTGGTATCGGGCCGGCCCACCCCGATGCGCACGCGCAGGAATTCCGCGCCCCCGAGCTCACGCTTGAGCGACTTGAGCCCGTTGTGGCCCGCCAACCCGCCGCCGAGGCGCGTGCGAATGTCGCCGAACGGCAGGTCGATCTCGTCGTGGAGCACTAGCACGCGCTCGAGCGCGAGCTTGTAGGCGCCACGCGCCGGGCCGGCCGAGCGCCCCGCCTCGTTCATGTAGGTCTGCGGCTTGAGCACGGCGACACGCGGACCGCCGGGCCCGGTGCGCCCCTCGCTCAACTCGCCGGCGAACTTCCTCTTCGGGCGCGGCAGGTCCCAGCGGGCGATCAGCGCGTCCGCGACCTGGAAGCCGACGTTGTGTGGCGTCCCGTCGTAACGGCTGCCGGGGTTGCCGAGGCCGACGACGAGCCAGTCGACCGGCGCGGAGGCGAAGAGCCTCAGGAGTCGCCGGAGGCCGACTGCTCGGCCTCCTCGCCGGTGTCACCGTCCGCCTGTGCCGCGGCCTCGCCCTCGGCGTCCTCACCCTCGCCGACGACGCCGGTCTCGGTCTCGATCTCGTCCGGCTCGGGCTCCTTCGTCGGCGGGGTGACCGTCGCGAGAACCGTCTCCTCGGGATCGTCGAGCAGCGTGACGCCAGGTGGCGCCGTGAGCTGGGCGAGCGTCACCGTGTCGTTCATCTCCATCTTGGAGACGTCGAAGTGGAGAGCGTCCGGGATATCGCCGGGGAGCGCCTCGATGTTGATCTCGACCGCGCCCTGCGAGAGCACGCCGCCCTCGATCACGCCAGGAGCCAGGTCGGCACCCGTCAGCTCGAGCGTTACGTGCGTCTGGATCGCGACCTTCATGTCGACCCGCAGCAGGTCGAGATGCACCGCATGCCCGCGGACTGGGTGACGCTGAAGGTCCTTCACCAGCACCGGAGCCGCCTCGCCGCCGTCGACGGCGACCTCCAAGATGGCGCCCGAATGCGCCAGGGTGTTGCGCAGGATGCGGCTGTCGACGGCAAACAGCACAGGTCCGCCGACGCCGCCATAGATGATCCCCGGAACCTGTCCCGTGCGGCGTAGACGGCGGGCGGAGCGCGATCCGTCCGCCACGCGGGGGGACAGGTCGAGCCGGGAGGAGGTGTCGGCGGAGGCGGCCATGAGCGGCAGCCGATGGTAGCGAAGCTTGTCTCACGGCCGCCGCGGAGGGGTACGATTGGAGCATGTCGCCCGATGAGGAGCTGATGGTCATCTTCGGCGCGCTGCACGTGATCGCGTTGGCGCTGGGAGTGGTGCTCTTCATGATGTTCCTGCGCTCGGACACGACCACGTCGTGGAAGCCGCCAGAAGAGGACGAGGGCGGTGGCGGCGGCGGCAACGACCGCCTCCCGTCGACTCCCAAGCCCAAGCCCACCGGCGGCGTGCCGCTGCCTGACGCCGATCCCGCTCGGGCGCGTCTGCGTGGGCACGGCAAGTTGCGCGACACGCATCCGCACCCGCTTCGGCGAGAGGTCCACCCGCAGGCTCCCCAGCGACCGCCGGCGCGCCAGCCCTAGCCGCTCAGCACCGGCTCTCCAGCCCGATCGGGTTCGACAGCGCGAGCAGCTCGACGCCTGCACCGGTGAGCGGCCCCTCCCGGCGCACCCGGACGCACTGCACGACCGGCTGACCGGCGCCCACACGCCACGCAACGCGCCCGGTGCCCGTGCGGCGCGTGAGCGTAAGGCGCGCGCTCGGGCGGTAGTTGAGGATCTGCACCGCGCCCGGCTGCTCGAGCTCTTGGACGCGCGCGCGCGTCACCTGAGCGCATGCGGGCTCGGCGCGGCAGGCGGGCAACTGGTCGAGCACCGAGGCCGCGTCGCCGTCGGCCTGCGCCTCGAGCACCGCGAGCACCTTGCCCCGCTCCGCGCCCGACCCGGTCAACCCCCGTGCCAGCAGGAGCGACAGGCCTACGAAGACGAAGACGCCGAAGCCGGCGGCGATGATCACGGCGGAGCGGCGGCGCATGGCCGCGCGCAGGTTAGGCGGTCGTCAGCCCGTCTCGGCGAAGCCCTCGCCGGAGAGCTCGAGAAAGCGCCGGACCGACTGGTCCTGGCGCCCGAGCTGCTCCCCCACCCGCCGGGCGTGTTCGGCGGCGCACTCGAAGAAGTCCTCCAGGCAGCGCTCCGGATCGTCCGGCAGCGGATAGACGCGCGCGACATCCTGCTGCGCGCACGCGATCCCCATCGGGGGCTTGCCCTCGGCGAGCGGACGGGCGCTGCAGACGGCCGTGACCACGATCCCCTTGTCGGGCGCGGTGAGCGCTGCCGGCAGCAGGCGGTGCGCCGGGAGCCGGACGTCGAGACCCAGCCGGCGATCGATCTCCACGCGCGCGTGCGCGAAGTCCGAGAGTGGCTCGCGCCAGATGTCGAGCACCGTGTCGGCCGCCTCGAGTGCGTCGCGCAGCGCACAGGCCTGCTGGGCGTAGAGCTGCTCGGCCTCCTCGCGATCCTCCGCGGCGGCGAGGTCGAGGTCGCACGGGACGCGCATCAGCTCATCCCCCGCCACGGCCGCGCCCGCCCCGCGCCCACCATGGGCGACGTAGGTCTGGATCGTGCCGAGGTCACTCCGGCCGTGGAAGACGACGGTGAGTGCCTCGCACAACGGCAGTCCGACGACACGCAGCGCGACCGCTGCCGATGCGCCGGCGTCGATCAACGCTCTGCGGAGCAGCTCGTCAGCTGGGTGCTCGTCCATGCGGGCCTCCCGTTGAAGGAGTGATCGACTTCATGTGACCGACATGTTTACCGCTTTCACGGCGGAACGAACGGGTACAGTCGGTCGAACATGAAGGCGATCTACAAGCCCATCGGTCTGGTCATGGGACTCCTCTCCGCCCTGGTCTCCAAGCGGATCTTCAACCTTCTATGGACGAAGATCGACGATCAGGACCCGCCCAAGGGCACGACGCAAGACGCTCCTTGGGTCAAGATCATCAGCGCCGCGGCGCTGCAGGGCATCATCTTCAAGACAACGCGCACCGTCGTGGACCGCTATGGCGCGGTCGGCTGGAACTACCTCACGGGAACCTGGCCGGGCGAGAAGCGCCCGGACCCGGACGAGTAGTCACCCGCTGCGCAGCACGAAACCGCGCTCGGCGAGAACTCCGAGCGCGTCCTCGAACGCGCCGAAGTCATGTGCGAGCAGCAGGTCCAGGGGCCGGCCGGCCGGGCCGGTCGCCCGCACCCAGCGGCGCAGGACCGGAGCGCCGGCGCTCTCCTCCGCCTCGGCCAGCAGCTCGAGGAGGATCGGCAGCTCCGGCTTGTGCTCGAGCTTGCCGGTGATGACCGCGAGCGGGTCGGCGTCGAGCACGCGCAACAGCTCCTCGTCCTCCAGTCCGAGAAGCTCTTGGAGGTGCTGCGCGGCTGGCGTGCTCAAAACAGCTGGTTCCCGAAAGCGGACGGCACACGGCCAAGATACCGCACTCTAGAGCCAAATCGACCGCTGGGGAACCGCTCTCGACCGCTGGGCATCGGGGGTCAACTGTCGCAGAACTGTCGCGCGGATCTCTTAGTAGCGCCGCCGCGGACCACCCACGCCGCATGGGCGCCTCCCCAGCGGGGTAGGTAGTGCGGCGTCGTGAGCGACGAGACGTTCAAGACCGCCGTTGACGCGGTGGGCAAGGCCCTGGACGGCGCCGGAGTCGCGATCATCGTCATCGGGCTCGTTGTCGCGTCGGCCTTCTTCGTCCGCGACGTCAACCGAGACCGCGTCGACAGCGGCGCGTACCGCCGCTACCGGCAGCGAGTGGGCAAGAGCATCCTCCTCGGCCTGGAGTTCCTCGTAGCGGCCGACATCATCCGGACGGTCGCCGTCACTCCGACGTTCCGTGGCGTCGGCGTACTGGCCATCATCGTAGCTGTGCGGACCTTCCTGAGCTTCACCCTCGAGGTGGAGCTCGAGGGCCGCTGGCCGTGGCAGAAGGCGGCAACCGCCTCGCCGGACGCCGCAAGGCCTGCCTGACGGACCGTACCCACAGGGCCCTTGCGGACAACCGACGCGCGGTCGGGAGCGTTTTCCGTTACGGCGGCGGTGAGCCTGATCTGCTCTGGTGAACGCGCGGCATAGCGGCCCGGTTCTTTACTAGGCTCGCCGGACACCCCGCTACTGCGCCGCACAAAAACGGCTTCCCCGTGGAGCCAGAACCGATGGGAGGCACCAGCCCGTCCCCGTAGAAGGAGGAGGGCGATGACCACGCTCTACGTAGCGGTGGGCGGGATGGGCGTCTTGACGCGGTTCGGCATCGGGCGGCTATCGCTCCATCATGAGTGGCTGATCTGGTCAACCGTCGGCATCAACATCGTCGGGTCGTTCCTGCTCGGCCTGCTCGTCGCAGAGCACTGGTTCAGCCGAGATGTGCGTGAAGGGCTCGGCGTGGGATTCCTGGGCGGCTCACGACGTTCTCAACCTTTTCTGTGCAGGCCGTACTGGAAGTCGATGCCGGCGAGCCGGCCAGGGCGATCTTCTACGTCTTCGCGTCCGTCATCGGTGGGCTGCTCGCGGCGACGGCGGGCTTTGCGCTGGGCCGCTGACTCGCCTAGCGCGGGTACTGCTTCCGCCTGAACGCGACACTATGCGCGGTGCTGGGCCTCCAGCCGGGCGTGGCAGCCGGCGCAGAGCGCCACGAGGTTGGCCGGGTGGTCCGCACCGCCTTCTGCGCGCGGGATGACGTGATGCGCGGCCAGGAAGTACGTGGAACCGCAGTCTCGGCAGGTTCCGTCGCGTGCGGTGACGAACGCGGAGAGCGCCCGCCATTCCGGGCGTTGGTACGGGCTCGCGCGCCGGCACTGCGGGCATTTCGAGCCCGTTGTGACGCGTCCGCAGACGAGGCAGGGCTTTAGAGCCATCCGAGGAGCGCGACGGGCTCGGGCTTCTGCTCGGCGCGTTCGACGGCCATGCAGAGCGCGATGATCGCGTCGATGTTCGCGCGCGGGTTAGGTTTGTCGATGCGCCATCCGCGGCGGGAGTGCCGGGCGATCGCGTCGGACGCGTGGCGCGCGAGCTCGG